>Ga0315322_10000591_pt1 | contig 27108 bp, 18 predicted proteins | sample M110021515metaG_FD_203461 | JGI IMG/M metagenome (GOLD analysis project Ga0315322, IMG submission 203461) | Ammonia-oxidizing marine archaeal communities from Monterey Bay, California, United States - M1 100m 21515 | ecosystem: Environmental > Aquatic > Marine > Intertidal zone | place: USA...
CGGGACGGCTCAAGCCGCAAAGGCGCTTACTAAGCAGAGACTCGGTTACAAGAACCGAGTGATCGGAGTGGTAGAAAAAATCTTTTTGCGGAGTGAAGGCGAGATCGACTCCTTCTTTTTCACAGAGGGCGAGATCACTTTTCAGCGGGCGGGGGTAGTTGGTTAGATCAGAGAGGCGATCGAATTGGATGGGATTGACGAAAATCGAGATGGCGACGGTTCCGCCGGGGCCCACCAATTGGCGGGCGCGACGAATCAGAGCCAGATGCCCTTCATGGAGAGCTCCCATTGTGGGGACCACGGCGAGCGGACCCGGCAGGTCGCGAGTCATTTGAGTAATCGTTTTGACATCCGAGGTGACTTTAATCATGAGAAAATTTTGTAGATTCTGGCTGAAATTTCACGAGAAACCTTCCGAATTCAACTACGGCGCTGGTGGAATGGCCATAATAAGAACGTATTGACCCTCTTATCGTGCTTCGAAATCTGTCAGATGGAACGAATTCCAAGCCCGTGGTTGACGTAACATCGAGAATTCTCCATAAAAAACCTAACAAGATTCATTTCATCCAAATTTATTATGAAAAAGTCACTTTTTAGTCTTCTCGTCGCGCTTTTGTGCCTCACCCCTGTCCTCCATGCACAGCAGCGTCTTAAAATCGCTACCGTTAGCATGGAGCGTCTGTTTAACGATTATTACCAGACCGGAAAGGTTCAGCGTGAAATCAATATTGAGCGTGCAAGAATCCAGCGCGATAATAACGAACGCCTTGCCAAGATTCGTGAGATTGACGCTCAGCTCCAGCAGATTAGAGAGGAGCTCAAGAAGGAGGATATAGGTGAGAAAGAGAAAGCCGACTTCTTTGAGGAATCCAACGGTTTGGCTCAGGACGGAAAGGCCAAGGAACGGGAGAGAAAGGAATTTCTTAATCGCCGGAATCGCGCACTTAGCGACAAAATGCGGAAGCAAATGCGGGGGATTTTGGTCAAAATTCAACGAGCTGTCAGCGAGCGTGCGAAAGAGGGAAACTATGATTTTATTTTTGATGTTTCTGCTAATAGCAACCAGGGGATTCCGTTCGTGCTACATGCCCGCGAAACCACTGATCTTACCAACTCCCTCCTCGCTGAAATCAACGAGGGAAGTGAGGAAGAATAACTCTTACGAGCCTAAGTTGGCTATCGCTGGTGTCGCTCGGTTGGAGAGAACTGCATGATCTGATTGGCATTTCGCCTAGTCACGATCAGGGTTTTGTCTACACGGGAGTAAATTCGCTGACTGAGGCTAAATCTGGTGAGATTAGCTTTTTGGGGAATTCTCGCTATCAAGCGCACTTGGCGAAGACTCAGGCTTCGCTGGTCCTAGTGCCCAAGGGTGATTTTTCATCGCCCGCCGGTTGCCATCTAATTCTAGTCGATAATCCCTCGGTAGCCTTCTCAAGAGTGATTGACTATTTCCACTCCAAATCAGCTGTTGTTCAGCCCGGAATTTCTCCGGGTGCCCACGTTGCTGCTGATGTCGAGATTGATCCCGCTAAGGTGCAGGTCGCTCCCGGAGTGGTGATTGAATCGGGTGCGAAGATTGGCGATGGAAGTATTATTGGAGCCGGCTGTTTGATTGGCCGGAACGTTTCGCTTGGGAAGAACTGCCTTTTGCACCCTGGAAGTATCGTCCGAGAAGCTTGTTCGATCGGCGACCGGGTCATCCTGCAACCGGGGTGCGTGATTGGTTCGGACGGTTACGGATTTGATCTTGTTGATGGCAAGCACCAGAAGACTCCACAGGTGGGAATCGTCGAAATCGAGGATGATGTTGAAATCGGTGCAAATTGCTGTGTCGATCGGGCCAGATTTGGAAAAACAGTGGTGGGAGAGGGGACGAAGGTCGATAATTTGGCGCAAATTGGTCACAACGTTAAGATCGGGAAACATTGTCTGGTGGTGGCGCAGTGTGGTATTGCTGGAAGCGCTCGCCTCGGAAATTACGTGACTATTGCGGCTCAGGCCGGAGTTGCCGGACATCTCGAAATTACTGATCAATCAGTTCTGGCAGCTCAAAGCGGGCTTTTTAAAAGTATTGATAAGCCGGGTGTTTATATGGGCAATCCGGCGCGACCGATTCGAGAAGAGCAAAAGAAGCTTGCCGCGCTTTCCCGTCTTCCCGCGTTACGCAAAGAATTCGGAGCCCTAAAAAAGAAGCTGGAGGAACCCAGTGGAGAATGAGACCCTCTGCACGACAGCCACTTGTAATAAAATATTTTCGATGAGAATTTCATTACCCTTCCAGATCGGTCAACAAGCCGTCCTTCTTACTCTTGCTCTCGGAATGGCCCTGAGTGCTTCAGCCGGGGAGCTTAAGGTAGGCACCGTGAATATGATGAAGCTCCTCAGTGGGTTTCACGAGAAAAAGGCTGCCGAGGCTGAGGAAAAAGTGGAGTTGGCCGCAATTGACGCTGCTTACAGGGAGAGAGTGGAGGCGATCAAGGCCATTGAACAGGAACTGGGTAAGAAGAAAAATGAGTTTAACGATCCCTCCCTTGCTGAAAAGAAGCGCAAGGAAATCGCAGCTTCCGCCCAAGAACTTGCGGCCACCCGCTCTGTGCTGATTAAGGAAGGTGAAGAGTTCCTTCAAAGGCAGCGTCGATCCTTGAATCAAAAAATGGTTGGAATGATCAATGATATTCGGAGTAAGGTCGAAACTGCTGTCAGAGATCACGCGGCAACTCTTGATGTGAACTTAGTTTTTGATGATTCCGGGCTGACCTCATCTCGGACGCCCTTCTTAATCTACTCTCGAAATACCGTCGATTTAACTGATGTGGTTCTGAAAAAATTGAACGAAAATGCCCCGTCATCTGTCACATTAGAAACTCCCGGAGGAGCAAAGCCCAAGGCCGAAGCTCCTAAATAAAATTAGCTTAATTTCGAAAAATTCACTCTTACAAACGTTATGAAACCATTTAAAATTATCGCGGTTCTTTTTTCAGCTCTTATCATGGCTTCGTCTTCTTTCGCGCAGGACAAGAACGACAAGATAGGGACTGTAAATATGCAAAAACTTCTCGCTAAGTATCACAAATCAACCGCGGTTCTTGAGACTTTTAAAGGTTACGAAACACAAATCGTCGAAAGAAATAAGACGAAGGCCGAGGAAGTTGGAGCCTTGATAGCTGAGGCAACTGAAGCGCAAAAGAAAGCTGAAACCTCCTCATTTTCCCGTGAAAAGAAAGAGCAGTTTTTCCGCGAGGCACAGTCGATCCGGGCCGAAGCAAAGGCTCGTGAGGATGCACGGATTGCTTGGATTACCCGAAAAAAAACGGCTTTTTCTGAGAAGCAAGCGGTTGAATTAGGTGTTTTGCGCAAGGAAATTATGGGGATGGTCCGTGAGTTGGGTGACGCTGAAGGGTATGACTACATTTTTGATAAAAGTGGTTCGAGTGGAGCCGCCATTCCTATCCTTTCCTACACCAAGGACGCGACCAGCTTAACTGAAATAATGCTGGAGCGAATCAATCGTGATGCTCCCGAGGAGAGTGCCGAAGGTGCTGCTCAGGGAAAACCTGAAGGATCGGGCGAAGAGTGAGAACAATCTAAACTTCTTTAAGATTGATGTTACAGGGACATTTTCATTGGTGGTTTCAACACCTCATGAAAGTGGCTTTTTTCATGTGGGGTTTGATGGCTCCATTGCAGGCTCTTCCCAATGCAGTTCTTGGAGCGCTTGCAAAACATGATAGTCCTCTTAATGGAGAGGATTTAACCACTGTTTTATTAGCTTCGGGCGTTTGGGATGGCTCAAAGCCGTTGCCTGGAGAATGGGAAGCCGATGCCGGAATCGCGAATGTTAGTTCGGCCTATTTGATGGCCCGCCCCAAGGTTTTTGGTGTTCAGGCTCTTCTCGTGCGGGCCTTGAAACGGAAGGGACAACTTGAGGAACTTCAGATTACGTTTGCTGATGCCGGCTCATTTTTTGGTTATCTTGATCGCAGGATTCCCGATGGGATGTCTTCCGAAGAAGCAGCGATCCTCTTGCAAGAACGAGTCGAACAACGGAAAATTCAGTTTGAGAAATTCTACGCCCGCACCGCAGAGGAGCTTGGGGGGAATCTCAAAAAGATCGATGAGAGGCCTCGGGATTTCAAGCGGGGGAGGACCCGGGGGTTGCGGGCGATTTATCGTCAGTTTGAATACAAAGAATCAGGGCTCTTAATTCAGTTACTCGAGGCCAAGGATCGTTTATTGAGAGTTCGGCTGAGAAAAAGGGAGAGTGCTCCCAAGTCGTGGCTTGATGCTTCCCAGGAAGAATTAGGAATTAGGGCCCGTCTCAAGGCTCTTTCTGCTAAGGTTACCAAGACGGACCGGGGAGATGTGATTCTTAATGAAGTAGAGGTCGTGCCGCAGGGATATCGGCCCTACTGTGGACTCAACACTCTTGTGATGGTAGCCCGCTACCTTGGCCTGCATCTGGATGAAGACTGGCTAGCGGTTGCCGGAAAATTTCAGAACACCGGTTCTGCAGCAGGTTCGGATATGCTTGGGCTTTATAGCTCGGTAGCCCGAGAGGCACGTTTCAATCTTAATCGGGCAAGTGACTACGATCACGAAATTGTGAGGCGCTCGATTCGGGCTGGAATGCCGGTCATCGTGTGGCGTCGCTGGGACCGCCAGCGCGATCACTTGCATACGCGGATCTCCCGAGATTTTGACAAGGGGAGAGACCAAAAGTATGAGAGACCTTCTGAAGAGGTAATGCCATCGAAGAAGAAGCGTTCACCACTTCATGCCTCGGTCATCGTGGGATACAACGACGAGCGTCGGGAAGTTATCTTTCTTGAGAGTTGGGAGGGGTTGTTCAAACCGCGAAGAATGCTGGTGAATGAGATTTCTCATACGGCTGATCTGACCTTTTCTTTCCGCCCCTGATCTCTACCTTTCGCAGAGGGCCCGATGACGAAGAAGGTGGTCGCAGAGGATCAAGTTAGTCATGGCCTCGACGATAGGGACTGCGCGCGGAAGGACACAGGCGTCATGACGGCCACGTCCTTTCAATTCGGTATCTTCACGGTTTTTTGAAACCGTGGGCTGGGCCGACATGATAGTAGCGGTGGGCTTAAAGGCGACGCGGAAGAGAATAGGCTCCCCATTTGAAATGCCGCCCTGAACTCCACCTGAGTTATTTGTGTGGGTGCGAACTTTTTCGCCTTCCATGTAGAAATGATCGTTATGGTCGGCTCCGGTCAGGGTCGTCCCTGAAAACCCGGATCCGACTTCGAATCCTTTGGTTGCGGGAATGGAGAGCATTGCTTTTGCGAGATCGGCTTCCAGACGGTCAAAAACTGGTTCCCCTAGCCCTGGAGGGCATCCCCGGATGACGCCTTCAATTATTCCACCGATGGAATTCCCTTCTGAACGGATTTCCTTAATGCGATCGATCATTTTTCCTGCCGTATTGGGATCACCGGTTCGGACGACATTAGATTCAATTACCTCTGCTGTGACCGTCAGGGGGTCGATGCTAGCCTCAATATTTTGGATTGATTTAACCCAGGCCAGAGCCTCTAGGTCCGGATAGAAGTGTTTGATGACTTTCTTTGCGACAGCAGCAGCAGCGACCCTGCCAATTGTCTCCCGAGCTGACGATCTTCCACCGCCCTGCCAGTTGCGTGTTCCAAACTTGGCATCATATGTGTAGTCGGCGTGCGATGGGCGATATTTCTCGGACATTTCCGAGTAAGCCTCGGGGCGGTGATCCTTATTGCGGACCAAAACGGCGATGGGCGACCCCAAGGTTTTTCCTTCAAAGGTTCCGGAGAGGATCTCGCACTGATCGGCTTCGTTTCGTGGTGTCGTGATCTCAGATTGACCCGGACGCCGACGATCAAGTTCGATTTGAAGGTCGGCTTCCGACAGAGGAATGAGTGGTGGGCAGCCGTCGATGACAACACCGACTCCGCCTCCGTGGGATTCGCCGAAGGTTGAAATGCGAAAAAGTTGGCCGAGTTGGCTGGACATGGAAGTGAGCGTAGCAGCGGATTTTAATCGAGCAAGGGTGAGGCGCAGAATCAGTCTTTTAGGGTGGATAAGAGGAGATCTCTGGCCTTCGTGCCTACTTCGAGCGTATCTCCATTCACTCCGAAAATCATAACGACATCAATGATCCCATTTTGCATGCCCTGACGGATCAATTCTTCTGCAGGTAGGGCGAGGTGACCGCTTTGCTTAATAAGCTTGAGGTTCCACCGCCCGATTCCATGAAAAGCTCGGTAGACGACTTCGGTACAGCACATGCGTTCTGCTTTCCGGAAATCGAAAGCAAAATCGTAGCACTTCCCTTCATGGGTTAGGGCTTTTTCTAGAGCTTGCTGGAGTTCCTCCGCCGAAACCCTAGGACGAAGGACAACGAAGGAGTCTACCGACAGGGTTTCTTCAATTTGTCGAAGTTTGACACCGTCCTTCTTGGCCTCAAGAACGTCGGCCAAGTGATCGCGATGGGCGGGAACTCTAAGATCGGCCTGGTCAGATAGTGGTCCCATGTAGAGAGCGGCATGGGGCCAGAAGCCCGGAAGAAAGAGGTTGCTCATGGCATCATCGTGGCGGGTCACAAAGATGTCACCTGGTCGAAGTTTGCCCCGGATTTCGTCGATTATTTCCCCCGTAACCCGTTTTCCTTCCCCTGAAGGCTTGACAAAGGGTTGCTTCATTTCGGCTATGGCAGAGCCGCTAAGGCGGAACAAGTGGAACATCACCTTGTTATAACCGGAGCTGGTTCGACGGCTCAGTGAGTAGGCCCGGTATGTGAGGATCGCGCCGAAAAGGTTTCTTTTGCTCTGATCAAAATACGGCTCTTCTTTTATGAGCCACATAGCAATGTCTTGCATGTCCGAATTTTGAAGTGCTTCATCAATTTGCGTTCGATTATTCTCGTAAAAATTACGGGCCTGATGATATCGCCAACGATTTCGGGGCGAACTTAGGTAGTGGTAGATTTTTGTTAAAGTTTTCCGAGGAATTTGGTACCTGGGCTCCGCCTCGTCGAGCTTGGCTAAAACAACGGGCCGTTCCTTGGCAAGTCCAATGAGATAACTTGAACTTCGCATGAGCATAGAAGCGGCACAAAATGCGAGGCCGAAAATCCTCAGATCCTTCGACTTTAGGAAGGGGCTCAAATCGTCGATCATTTGCCAGAGAATAGAGCGACTAGAAAGATATCTCAGGTAAGTTTCGCGAAGGCGCTCGTCCTCATCCGGAAGATAGTAGCCCCTTTTCTGTGCCCGATCGGCGTCTTTAATTTCTGGAGCGAGGTTTTTCCTGTCGGGCAGGGTGACTCGGACTCCCCGTAAAATATGGCAGGAAGACCGCAACACTTTGTCCGGCAATTGATCCATCAGGTCTAAGTATTGAAAAATGGTTTATTTTTGCGATCTAATAACTCTAAACCTAGGCGGATAGGAGGCTGGATGTGTTCATCATAAAACTTGGGGGTGCGTCAACCCCTATAAATAAAGGGATTGAGGTTTATTTTGGCTTTACAAAATATCCTCTTGCGGGATGATCACCTTGCTATGAACAAAGGTGAATTAATCGAAGCAGTCCAGAAAGCCCTCGGAAATGAAGCAACCAAGCGTCAGGCGGAAGACTCCGTCGCTGCCGTTCTTGACTCCATCGCCACAGGTGTGAAAACAGATACGAAGGTTCAAATTATTGGATTTGGAACTTTTGAGGTTAAGAATCGTGCTGCCCGCATGGGACGCAATCCAAAGACAGGCGAAGCAATGCAAATCAATGCTTCCAAGTCCGTTGGCTTTAAGCCTTCTTCGACTCTTAAGAAGTCGCTCTAGGTTTCCTGCTAGGTCCTTAGACTTCCTAATCAAAATACCCAGCCCGGCCTACTTTGAGAGTAGACCGGGCTTTTTGTTTCGTCTCGTAATCCCGGAAAGCTCGCGTAACATTTTTAACAAGGATGCCTTCCAGCACTGTCGAAAACTACCTTAAAGCTATCTGGTCCCTTCAGGGGGCGCTTGATGGTGGGGGATTGGTTTTAATTGGTCACGTTGCTGAAAAGCTTTCGGTGACACCTGGGACGGCGACGACGATGATGAATCAGCTCGAGAAAAAGGGTTTGGTCGAATATCGTCCCCGGCGTGGAGTCAGGCTCAAGGAGGAAGGCCGCAAAGCTGCGATGCAAGTCTTGCGGAGACATCGTCTTATCGAAACTTTTTTGGTGGAAGTAATGAAGTTGGACTGGGCCGAGGTCCACGAAGATGCCGAGGTGCTAGAGCACGTGGTTTCCGATCGACTTTTACAGCGAATGGATGAGATGTTGCACCATCCCACCCACGACCCGCATGGATCCCCAATCCCGAGTCCCGATGGTGAGATTACGCGGGATGGAACGGCTATCTTGGCGGATTGCCAGCCCGGGCGTTATATTTTGAAGCGAGTTCGGGAGGATCAGCCGGGTTTTCTGCAATGGCTTTCTGAGTTGAAGCTCCTTCCGGGGACCGAGTTCGTCTTGTCTTCGGTCAATGCAATGGCAGGGACGCTGAGCGTTACATTGGAAGGGGATGAAGACGCAATCCAAATTTCAACCTCCGCGTCCCGATCTTTGTTGGTCGTGAAAGTCAGATGATCCATTACTCGTAACACTAAAACCCCATGAATTCGCCATTGAACCGCCGCCGCTTTTTTTTGACGTCAGCAGGAGCTTCGCTCGCCCTTCCTAGTCTGTCTTCGTTATTAGCAAAGACCGCTGATTCGCTGGCAATTGTCCACGCTACCCAAGGATCTGGAATTGGGGCACGGCGTTTTGTGGCGGTTGGGAATCTTCTTGGTTTTCAGCAGAAGAGTTTTTTTCCCTCAACCGAAGGTCGTGAATATGAATCGACGACTTTGCTCAAACCGCTTGACTCGCTTCGGGAAAAAATGACTGTTTATCGTGGTCTTGATCATGGAATTAGAGGAGGGCACTTTGCGGTTCATTCGTTTTTGTCCGGTGTTCTTCATTCCGAAGCACGGGACCGGAAGAACGGGAATGTTACGATCGATCAATACCTCGCCGAAAAAGTTGGTAACCAAACTCGCTTCCCTTCACTTACGGTTGGATCAGAAGGGGGGATCCATGGGGGGTGTCAGCTTTCGTGGACTCGATCAGGGGTGCGAGTTCCTCCGATCACAAATCCTGGCGATCTCTTTGATCGTCTTTTTTCTAATGATAGTCCGGAGCGGAGGCGGGAGCGTAAGGGTGAGAATGCGTTGCAGAAATCTATTCTTGATTCGGTCAATGATGAGGCAAAAGGACTTTCTAAAAAGGTGAACCGTGAGGATCGTGAGAAGCTGGACGAATATTTCACTTCGATTCGTGACGTGGAGAAGCGTCTCGAATTACGTCACCGGTGGGCCGATCATCCGAAACCTAATGCGCCCCTCGATAAGCCAGCCAACAAAAATACGGTAGATGATCTGCCGATGCTTTACGAATTGATCGCACTTGCCCTGCAAACCGACTCAACGCGGATTGCTACTCTTGAAATTGGAGGGTCTTTTCTGCCTCAAAATCTTGGGATTGATAAGTCCTATCACAGCCTATCGCACCACGGTAATAAAGAAGATGCGATTGCCAATCTGATCAAGTTGGAGACCTACCAAATCGAACAGTATGGAAAATTTCTTGGTCGTCTTCAATCGATTCAGGACGGGGAAAGAACTCTTCTCGATTCGACTTCGGTCCTCTTCGGTAGCGGAATCGGCAGTGGGAATTCTCACACCAATTCCGATCTCCCGGTCATTGTGGCCGGAGGCGGATATAAGCATGGCGATTTTAAGAAAGTCGAGTCCAAGGGCATCAACAAAGTCCGCTTGTGCAACCTCTACGTTGACTTGGCGCAGCGCATGGGTGTTGAGACTGATTCCTTTGGAAACAGCACTGGTCGATTCTCTTAGGCTGTGATGTCTGTAACAAAGATCATTGTTGGACTTCTGAGTTTTTTGGTGCTGGGCTCCCCTTTTGCTGGAGCCGAGGGTTCGTCTCGCGAAATCGTGGACGATTTTCTCCACAACTATTGTTACGATTGTCACGATACGGCTTCCGAAAAAGGAGAGCGGGAATTTGAGAGCCTGAAGATCCCTTTGGAAAGTGTTCAAGATCTCGTGATAGCGCGGGAGATCATCGATCAGGTCACGCTCAAGGAGATGCCTCCAAAAAAGAAGGGCCAACCCGAAGATGAGGAGCGGCGGGAGGTGCTGCGGGTTTTGAGATCTGAGGTTAAGGCAGCCCGTGGTCGCTTTCAAAGTAACGGCGGAAAGACCGTAATGCGGAGGCTCTCGAATCGAGAGTATGAGAATACTTTGGAGGTTCTCTTTGGGCGCCGAGTCGACACCCTCGGTTTAACCTTGGATTTTCCCAAGGAGAAGACCAGCCGACATATCGATACGATTGGTGAGAGTCTGGTGACATCAGGTTTCCTGCTCGACCAATATTTTCAGGCTGCTCATCGCTTGGTTGAAAATCGTCTCGGCAAGGCAGAGATGAAGGCGAAAGATTGGCATTTCACAGATAACTTTAAACAATATGAGGAACTTGCCGGATCCCATCGGGCGGTTTTTAAGAATAAATTTCTCTGTGTTTACGAGCAGCCAGATACCGACACCCGGCAGGGGAGCTACGGGCACATCGAAGACTTTTTAGAAGGGGTCCCGGTCTCGGGGCTTTATGATCTTAAGGTTCTTGTGCAGGGGATGCACCGCGACACTCACTACGATCCCGAGATCTTCGCGATTGATCTGAGCGAACCCTTCATCCTCGGAGTGGTTCCGGGCGACGCCATGAAGGGCCACATTCATTATCCTCAGCGTATCGAGCCTATCCTTGCGATTTCGGTTTTGCCGGACAAGAAGCCCGAGTGGATTGACTTCAGGGTCTGGCTTGAGAAGGGGCAGACGCCGCGGTTTATCTTTCCAAACGGTCCTTATGAATCGCGGCGGTCAGTTCTCGAACTCAACAGGCGCTACAAACATGAGTTTAAAAATCCTTCCAATGGGGTGAGCCGTGCTTCTCTTTTGCGCGAAGGGAAGCTGCCGCACATCCGGATTTCAGAGGTGAAAGTTCGTGGTCCAATTAAGGAAGAAAATGGGACTCTGGAGGAGATCGCGATTTTCGGGAAAGAAGGATTTCAGAGTGAAAAGGCTCTCGAACAATTGGATCGCTTTGCGGAGAAGGCATTTCGTAGGCCTCTCAATGAATCTGACCGAAAGCGAGTTCATGATTTCTATCGCAAGCGAATCGATGAAAAAGCGGAGCCACGTCAGGCTGCACTTGATACCTTGAAGCTGATTCTTTGTTCACCGTCCTTCTTTTATCTCAGCGAGATCACCCCGGAAGATGACCAAGCATTGAAGCCATTCGATCTGGCCTCGAGACTTTCTTATGCGCTTTGGGCAGGGCCCCCAGACGGGGAATTGTTGGCAATGGCGGCTTCTGGCAAATTAACAGAAGAAGAAGTTGTCCGGAAGCAAGTAAAACGTCTCCTAAAAGACGATCGCTCTAAGGGATTTGTGAACGGTTTTTTGGACTCCTGGCTCAATCTTCGCGATTTAGGTGGGATGCCTCCGCCGAGAGAAAGGGCACGTCGATATTATTCGGAGAACTGGCCGGCATCTATGAAGGGGGAGGTTAGGCATTTTTTTGCGCATCTCCTGGAGAAAAATGTGCCAGTGGAAACTTTATTGGATGCTGATTTCACCTTTGTTGATAAGTATCTGGCAGCTGTATACCGTTTGCCCGAGGCGAAGACGCTGAGGCTCAAGGATGGATTTAGACGAGTAAAGCTTGATGAAAAAGATCGCAGGGGGGGGGTTCTTGGGATGGCAGCTGTCCTCACTGTGAGTGCCAATGGTGTTGATACCTCCCCTGTAACCCGAGGTGTTTTTGTATCGGAGAATATTCTGGGTGTGGTGCCACCTTCTCCGCCGGACGAAGTGCCGCCTATCGAGCCCGACATCAGAGGTGCGACTACCTTGCGCGAGCGTCTTGAGAAGCACCGGGAATCGAAGACTTGTGCCGAGTGCCATCGTAAGATCGACCCGCTTGGTTTCGGGCTTGAGACCTTTGATGAGCTAGGAAGATGGCGCACCCACTATCCAAGGTCAGGGAAACCACTTTTTGTAAAGAAAGCACCCAAGCTAAAGGTCGATTCCTCCGGCGGAATGCCATCGGGTGAAGAGTTCAAAGGTTTTCGCGAGCTTCGGGATATCTTGGTGTCAACCCGGTCCGAGGTTTTTATAAAACACTTAATTACGACCGTCCTCACTTATGCCACCGGTCGCCACATGGAGGTGGTTGATGATTATTCTATAGGCGATATTCAGAAGCGCTTAAAGGACAAGGGCAATGGTCTCGGTAGCCTTGTCGAGGAATCGTTACTAAGCGAGATTTTCAGGTCTCGCTGAAAGCTGCTCTTTTCGGCAATACTCTCGGGAGATATTCCTCGGAATCTCTTTGCCATCATCCGCCTGATTAATATGGGTTGATTAGCAGTATAGATATTCTAAATATATCTTTTCTGGAGCCGGCAATATCAATGATATTTGTTAGAAATGATCTTGCCCTCTTTGGGGGATTTTTGGCACCATAAACTGACGATCGATTGTCGTTAGATTCCCCAATTGCATTATGAATATCCTCAACTCCTCCTCGTCTTATTTCTTAAGATCTTCCTTGATGGTTTTAGCCCTCAGCGCAACTGCCGGCGCTGGTGAAATTCCCATCACCGGCATCGAAGCCTTTCATCAGGGAGATAGCCTGGATGGTAATGGGTCGGCTCTAAAAGCGATCGATGGTAGCGGCATGGATATGCTCGATATCGATGATCCGTCCACTTGGACGATTGCGAGTACAGCTTGGGCCGATGATTGGCAGGGCTTTTCCTCGGACAACACTGGGGACAACACTTGGGTAGTAATCGATCTTGGCGCTCCTGCCGCAGGTCTGAGCACGATGTATTTGTGGAATGTCCAAGAGGGGAACGCTCTCGACCGAGGAGTGAAGGATTTTGAGGTGTTTCATGCCACCAGCCCGACACTTCTGCCGCCCGTCACAGGTGGCACCGTTACCCCCTACAGTTTTACCAGTGGGGGATGGACTGCAATTGGAGATGCTGAACTGAAAATGGGGACTCAAATTGGTGACGCTGGACAGGCTTACGATCTTTCGGATGCTGCTGGGGCCCGTTACATTGGTCTCAAGTTAACAAGTAACCACGGGGGGTTCCGAACCGGATTTGCCGAGGTTGCCTTTAGCGATGTTGTAGATCCGGATGCAATCACTCCCGGTGAGCCTGTTCCTCCAGATCCACCTGTTGAACCGGGTGACGGTAAGGTTGTTTCTATTGCAGAAGTTTTTGCTTTTCATCAAGGAGATAGCTTTGATGCGAATGGCTCAGTTTTAAAAATTGCTGACGGCAGCGGGATGGCAAAGATTGATGCTGAAGACCCTTCCACTTGGACAATCAGCAGCACTGCTTGGGCTGATGACTGGCAGGGATTCTCCGCCGACAACTCAGGCGATAATACTTGGGCTATTATCGATTTGGGAGCCCCGACTGTTGGTCTTGATCAAATGTATCTCTGGAATGTCCAAGAGGGGAACGCTCTCGATCGAGGAACGAGCAGTTTTGATATTTACTACGCCACTCTGCCTGCTGAAACAATCCCAGTTCAAAGTGGGGCAGTTACTCCCTACAGCTTTGGAGGTGGTGGTTGGACTCAGCTTAGCACTGGAAACAATCTTGCTCAGGGAATTCAATTCGGTGATCCTGGAGAGGTTTTTGATATCTCGGGAGCTTCGGGAGCTCGGTATATCGGACTTCACCTCACCGCTAACCATGGTGGCTTCCGCACTGGTCTTGCCGAAGTCGCGATCACAAGCGAGGGCGCCGCGGCGCGCGAGGACGACGATGGTGACGGTCTCCTGAACGGTTGGGAAAAGGCCTATGGCTTTGATCCTGAGAGCGACCAAGGGGACGATGGTGCAGACGGGGATCCCGATGGCGATGGACTATCCAACCTAGAGGAGCAAACAGCTGGGACAAGTCCGCTTCTCGCTGATTCAGATGGCGATGGCTATGGGGATGAGGTCGAGACAGACACAGGGGTCTTTGTAGACCTGACAAACACTGGAACAAGTCCTATTAAAAACGATACTGACAATGACGGTCTTCTTGATGGAGCCGAAGACAATAGCGCCATCTTTGTCGATGAGGATCAATCAGGTTCAAATCCTCTTAAATCGGATACGGACGACGATGGTCTTAACGATGGCTATGAAGTCAGTAACGGTCTCAATCCTAACGATGACGGAACTACGGATGTGAACAACGGGGCTGCTGGTGATCCTGACTCTGATAACTCGGGGAATCTGGCTGAATTCCAGCGGGGAACTGATCCCCAAAATGATGATTCCGACGAAGATGGCATTCTTGACGGTTATGAAGACAACACTGGAATTTGGGTAAGTGCGACTCAGACTGGAACAGACCCTCTTGATCCGGATTCAGATGATGACACATTGCTCGATGGGGTCGAAACGAATGACGGGAATTTCGTAGATGCAGGAGCTACTGGTTCCAACCCCAACTCCCATGATACCGATTCTGATGGATTCTTTGATGAACAGGAACTGGCTGGTAACACTGACCCATCTAATCCATCTAGTAGGCCGCAATTTCCAACGCCTCTTGGTTTTTGGTCATTCGACGATCAAGGAGAGACGAGTACTGCTGACCTTTCGCCAAATGGTAATAATGGCGTGGTTCTTGGAGATGCCACCTACGTCGAGGGGCACTCTGGGATCCCCGGTGACTTCGCTATCGATCTAGATGGAATCGATGATGCTGTTACGACTTCGATGACTTTAGATAACATTGGCGAATTTACGATGGCTGGTTGGATCCGTTTTCCATTCGATCAAGCGAACCGCTCCGGACTGTTTGGTCAGAATGATATTCTTGAATTTGGCTTTAGCGCTCCTTCAAATGTTCACCTGTGGTCTAATCCTGGCGGCGCGCTTAATGCGCCGCTTTCACCTTCCGAGGATTGGGTTCACGTCGCATTTGTGGGAGATTCGACGGGAAGAACGATCTTCATTGATGGTGAAGCTGTGGCAAGTGGTTCTGCAGCAACCCCACTCAATGCCTCCGATTTCTTTTTTAATATCGGCGGAGCTGGTGTCTTTGATGCGACAGGTAACTACTTCCAGGGCCAAATCAATGATGTTGGGGTCTGGGAAGTTTCGATGGGGCCACAGCTGATTAAAGGGCTTGCAGACGGGACGATTTCGCCGGTTCCCGGACTGGGTGGTGGAAGCCTCGAGATTTTGTCCTTTTCCCGTACCAGTAATCAACTTTCATTCGTGGTAGGAGGAACTGTAGCAGGAACGACTTACGCGCTTGAAGAATCAGATGGTCTTTTAGATCCATGGATCGAACTTAATGATTTTGTGGGTGCTGGAGGCGCTAATGAGACGACCGTAAATGCACCGATTTTTCCTCCAGTGGCAGCTAAGAAATTTTACCGGGTTCGTAATCTTGATGATGACTAGCCTTTTGCGACTCTGAAAAGGAACCCTGTGACGGACTGCTGAGTCCTTCACGGGGTCTTTTTTGGACGGATGCTTTTACGGGCAAACTCCGAGGTCACGCCCAACTGCGACAAAGGCTTCTAGAGCTTGATCAAGCTGGTCCGTGGTATGGGCTGCTGAGATCTGAGTTCGAATTCGGGCTTTCTCTTGCGGAACGACTGGGAAAAAGAAGCCGATTGCGTAGATGTTTTTCTCAAGGAGTTTTGCTGAAAACTGTTGAGACAAGTCGGCATCGCCAAGGAGGACGGGAGAAATCGGATGTTCTTTACCTAAGATATCAAAACCTGTCGAAGCGAGGTTGTCGCGGAAGTATTTTGTATTGCCTTTGACGCGGTCAGCTAGTTCGGTGGACTCGGTAAGGAGTTCGAGAACCTTAAGCGAAGCCGCAACGATTGGCGGAGCGATGCTGTTGGAAAAGAGGTAGGGTCGAGACCGTTGGCGGAGGAGATTAATGATCTCTTTTTTCCCTGAGGTGTAGCCGCCTGATGCTCCGCCGAGAGCCTTGCCAAGAGTGCCAGTGGTGAGGTCGATTTTCCCCATGAGTCCACAATGTTCATGAGTGCCGCGGCCGGTGGCTCCGAGGAATCCGGTCGAGTGACAGTCGTCAAAGTGGACGAGAGCGTTGTATTTGTCAGCGAGAGCGTGGATTCCGGCCAGATCGGCAATGACTCCGTCCATTGAAAAGGAGCCGTCGGTGGTGATGAGTTTATGGCGCGCCCCTTCTGCATCGGCTTCCTGAAGCTGCTTTTCAAGATCAGCAAGGTCGTTGTTGGCATAGCGGTAGCGTTTTGCCTTGCAGAGACGAACTCCGTCGATGATCGACGCATGGTTGAGTGAGTCGGAGATCACGGCGTCGTCTGCAGTCAGAATGGTCTCAAAGAGCCCGCCGTTTGCGTCGAAACACGATGGATAAAGGATAGTTTCCTCGGTGCCGAGGTATTCGCTGAGCTTTTCCTCAAGTTGGCGGTGCAGGGTTTGCGTTCCACAAATAAAACGAACCGAAGCGAGGCCAAAGCCGTGATTCGAAATTGCCGAACGAGCAGCTTCGCGAATTTTGGGGTGGTTGGAGAGACCTAGGTAGTTGTTGGCGCACATATTGATAACGCGGCGGCCATCCTCAAGCGTGATTTCCGCATCCTGGGCGGATGCGATCTTGCGTTCGGATTTGTAAAGACCGGCCGACTTAATCTCATCAAGAGTTTCGGAGAGCTGATTTTGAAACTGCGAAGTAAGCATGGGTAAAAATCGTATTTGAGTTAGCCGAGGTCGGTCCAATTTAGGAGGACTTTACCGCATGTGCCTTCGTTCATGGCGGCAAATCCTTTTTCGAAGTCGGTGTAGTCGAAGCGATGTGTGATCACTGATTCGATTTCGAGTCCTGATTGGATCATTGATGTCATTTGATACCACGTATCATACATTTTTCGTCCGTAGATCCCCTGGATGGTCAGCGAGTTGAAGATGACCTGATTCCAGTCGATACCAATGCCCTGCTCAGGAATTCCGAGCAAAGCGATTTGACCGCCATGACGCATATTGGCGATAAGGTCATTGAAAGCTTGCTTGTTACCGGACATTTCAAGCCCGACATCGAAGCCTTCTGTCATCCGGAGATCTGCTTGAACTTCAGGGAGCTTCTCCTTGGTGACGTTGACGGTGCGGGTGGCGCCCAATTTCTTGGCGAGGGCGAGACGTTTGGGATTTAAATCTGTTACAACGACGTGCCGCGCTCCGGCGTGTCTGGCAATCCCAGCTGCCATACAGCCAATTGGTCCCGCACCTGTGATGAGAACATCTTCCCCGAGTAAGGGAAAGGTTAGAGCAGTATGTGTAGCGTTACCAAAAGGATCAAAAATTGCCGCGCTATCCTTGGACACCTCAGGCGCGAGTTTCCAGACGTTAGTGGCAGGCAGGACCATGAATTCAGCAAAAGCTCCCGGCGAGTTGACGCCAACTCCGAGTGTGTCTTTGCAATAGTGACGTCGTCCGGCAAGGCAGTTTCGGCAACGACCGCAGATTAAGTGACCTTCACCCGAGACGAGATCCCCGATCTTAAGAAAGTCGACATCGCTTCCGATTTCTACGATACGACCGACGAACTCGTGTCCGACCACGAGAGGGATCGGAATTGTTTTCTGGGCCCACGAGTCCCAATTATAAATATGAAGGTCGGTGCCGCAGATGCCGGTGCGATCTATTTGAATCAAGACTTGGCGGGGCCCGGGCACGGGTTGCGGGACTTCGGTGAGAGTGAGGCCGGGGGCCGCTTCTGATTTAACGAGAGCCTTCATCTAGTGTTCAAGCAAGTGGATCCAAACACCCCATAAGCGGTAGTGAGGAAAATGAGATAATTCGTGCAGGAACGATACCGAAACTTTTGCAGGATTACGAATTAGAAAATGCTTTTTTCACACGTATGATATTCCACGATGAAGCGATTGTTAGCCATTTTACTCATGCCGGTTTTAGCTGCAGGTGATGTGACGTTTGAGAAGGAGATCAAGCCGATCTTAGAGGATTATTGCTTCGATTGCCACGGGGATGGTGCCTCGAAAGGAGATTTTTCGATGGACGAATATGAGGACCTTTCTGGACATCTCGATAATGTTGACCACTGGCTAGCGGTTTGGCGAAATGTGCGCTCCCAGATCATGCCCCCGCCCAAAAAGGATCAACCTGATCTCGCGGAAAAGCGCCAGCTTATGGGATGGATCGAAAAGCGGGTGTTTAAACTGGACCCTAATAATCCGGATCCGGGGCGGGTGACGATTCGCCGGTTAAATCGAGTTGAATATTACTACGCCATCAAGGATCTGTTCGGTGTAGAGTATGAAACTTGGGAAAATTTCCCGGCAGACGACACGGGATACGGATTCGATACCATTGGGGATGTGCTATCAATTTCGCCGCTTCATATGGAGAAGTATCTGGAAGCGGCAGCGACAGTTGCGGAGAAGGCTCTCCCAAAGGGGACTGTCATGCAGACTCCGGTTCGGGTTTTCGAGGGAAGCCGGTTCCGAAAGGATGGAGATGAGACGCAGCAGGCGGACTGGATGGAATTTAAAAGTGAGCGTAAGGTCTATATGAAAGGTGATGCTCCTGCAGAGGGGGTTTACCAAGTCACCCTCGATTATGCGATCCGTGGTTCGGTTGCGGCCACTGATCAGAGTGCCCGACTCGAACTCTGGATAAATGGTGAAAAAATTGCCGAGCGGACTGCTGGATGGGATCAACGTGATACAATCAAGATAGGCGGACAGGCGGACCTGATGAAAGGGAGCAATACCATCGAAATACGGATGAGTCCGAAAAATCCTCCTGGTGAGGGAGAGGGCGAACAGTCTGCAGTGCTAAAACAGGTTACGATTCGAGGGCCACTTAATGGAAGTTATAAGGAATATCCGAAAGGATACAGCATGATCATGGTTGATGGTCCGGCTCCGGAGGAGATGCGTGAGCGGGAATTGTACGCCCGTAAAATTATGCGGAGTTTTGTGAGTCGCGCTTTTCGACGTCCTCTAGATCGGGGCACCGTGGCCCGGCTTGTGAAAATGGCGATGCAGGTGGATCAATCGCCTGGTCGAAGTTTTGAGGATGGTATCAAACATGCCATGACGGCGGTGCTGGCTTCGCCCCGTTTCTTGTTTCGTGCGGAGATCCAACCAGAACCCAATAACAGCGGAAAAGCGGTGTTCCTTGATGAGTATGCTCTGGCGGCACGACTTTCGTTCTTTCTCTGGAGTTCGGTTCCCGATGACGAATTGCTGAGTCTTGCCTTTAAAAAACAACTTCGGAAGAACCTCGGGGCTCAAATTGACCGGATGATCACGAGTTCAAAATCTCGTCGATTCGTGAATAATTTTGTGGGGCAATGGTTGCAGGCAAGGGATGTCGAAAATATCGCGATCGACGCGAAGCGGGTGATTGGAACGAAGGATCAGCGCGAGGCGGATCGGATTTTTAATGGTCGACTTCGCAGTGATATGAAGAAGGAATCAGAGCTCTTTTTTGAGTTCATTCTCAAAAATAATCGGTCAATCAAGGAGTTGATCTCTGCCCGTTACAGTTTCTTAAACGAAAGGCTTGCGGGATTTTATGATATTCCGGGGGTGCTTGGTGCAGAGCATCGACTCGTTGACTTACACGAGCACCCTCAGCGCGGTGGGATCTTAGGACAGGGCACCTTCCTGCTTGTGACATCTAATCCAACTCGGACTTCGCCGGTGAAACGCGGGCTCTTTGTTCTTGATAATTTTTTAGGGACTCCTCCTCCTCCTCCTCCTCCCGATGTCCCGGAGCTGGAAGAGGTATCAGAGCATAAGGACGATCCGCTTACGATGCGTCAGATGATGGAAGTTCACCGGAAAAAACCGCTTTGCGCAAGCTGCCACAAGCGAATGGACCCCATCGGCCTGGGGCTCGAAAACTTTAATGCCATCGGGCAATTCCGAAGCCTTGAATCGGGTCAGCCTATTGATTCTTCGGGCGTGCTGATCACCGGCGAAAAGTTTAGTGATATCGTTGCGCTTAAGAACGTGCTGGCCGATGAGCGGCGGGATGACTTTTACCGCTGCCTCAGCGAGAAAATTCTAACCTACGCGATCGGGCGGGGACCGAAGTATTTCGATGCGGTGACAATCGATACTTTGGTGGAAAAACTCAACAAAGGTGATGGGACTCTTAAAGATCTAGTCGCTGCGATCATCGAAAGCGTGCCCTTCCAGAAGCGCAGGGGAGGATAGGTTTTACTATACCTGTGTGAGTAGGCCGCTCGAATCTCCAATTCGATCGACTGAAGCGCCGGCTTCTCTCAGTATCCTCATGTAGAGATTGTTGAGAGGGGTGTTATCGGGGATCTCGACATGGCGTCCGGTCTGAAAGTTTCCGCCGGCGTTGCCAGCCAAAATGATGGGGAGATCATCGTGGGTGTGCCGATCGGCATTGGAGATGCCACTTCCCCAAACAATCATGGAGTTATGAAGGAGAGTGTTGCCATCGATATCTTCGGTGGACTTCATTTGCTTTAGGAAATAGGCCAACTGTTGGGTATAAAAAGTATCAATCTTGGCGATCTTATCCATCTTGTCCTGCGCCCGGCGGTGATGTGAGAGACTGTGATGACCTTCGTTGAACCCAAGCTTTGAAAAGCTCCGGTTGCTTCCATCGTGGGCGAGCAGAAAAGAGGAAATGCGGGTTTGATCGGTCTTGAAGGCCAGAAGTAACATATCAAAGAGCAAACGAATGTGTTCCTGATATTCGCGTGGCACTCCTTCGTCGGGAGCATCGATCCCCGGCTCTGGCGGGGGGCCAAAGCTCTCGGCTTTTTCAATCCGTCGTTCGATCTCACGGATTCCAGCCATATACTCATCAAGTTTATTGCGATCGTTTCGACCCAGTTCGGTGTTCATCGACTTGGCGTCGTCCATCACGATATCGAGAATAGACCGTTTTTCGGCTCGGCGTTTGGCAAGGCCTTTTTGACGATCTTGGTTGGTGCCACCCCCAAACAATCGTTCAAAAACGAGGCGGGGATTCGACTCCGGAGTCATAGGTTGGGTCGAGGAGCGCCAAGAGAGGTTGTATTGGTAGGCACAGGAATAGCCGGAGTCACAATTGCCTGACTTGCGAACCGCGTCGCAGGATAGCTCAAGAGAGGGAAGGCGAGTTTCCGAACCAATGTAGTTTGCGGCCATTTGGTCAACCGAAACTCCAAGGCGGATATCTGAACCTGCGGTCTTGCGAGGTCTTGCACCGGTGAGGAATGTTGCCCCGCCACGAGCGTGGTCACCGGCACCATCGGGTCCGGCCCAGCCGTTGGCTTGTTCCAGACCTTTGACAACTTGTAGATCGTTCTTGAAGTCGTTGAGGGACTTCATCGATTCATTGAATTGGAAATCCGAACCGGTTCCTTCAGGACGCCACTTGTCCATGATTACGCCATTTGGAACATAGAGATATGCCATGCGCAAGGGTGCTCCGGTCGCGGTAACGCCTCGTGCTGCGGTAACTGCATTCACTTCGGCACCGAGAGATCGGAAGGAGGGGAGGGCAACACTGGCACCAAGGCCGCGGAGAAACGCACGACGCCCAAGGTTAATCGATGGTTTTTTCATGGGGCTTGTTATTTAGGAAACAGTTAAGGTTAAAAATGAATGGGCTACATTAGTTGACCAGTCAAAAAGTGCGGCCGTCTCCACGCCGTTTCTGGAATGGAACGCTTTCAGTGACAGCGTAAATGAGATCCTTCATTCCGCCACCATCCTTTAGGAGCTGTGTCATGATGCCATCGATAGTAGGAGCATCGTAATACTCAACACCCCGGCCAAGTGCATATGTCAGCATTTTTTCACTGAGGCAGCGATAGAAATCTTGTTTACGAGAACCTGCGAGGATGGTTTTGAGCTCCATAATATTGGAGAAATTTTCTCCGGTGACGAGTTTGCCAGCGCTATCGATTTCCTTTCCGTCTTCGTTGTCCCGCCACTGGCCGAGGGCATTAAAGTTCTCAAGGGCGAGCCCGATCGGGTCCATGCGTTCGTGACAGCTTGCACAAAGCGGTTTTTCCCGGTGAACTTCCATCATCTGACGCATCGTAAGTGGCTCGTCCTGATGCTCTGAAATTTCTTCCAGATCAGGAACATCGGGCGGGGCAGGCGGAGCCGGTGTTCCTAAGATGTTATCGAGGACGAAGAGCCCACGCTTAACTGGAGAGGTGCGAGTGGACTGTGAGGTCACGATCAGGAAGGTTCCTTGGCCAAGAATGCCACCGCGTCCTTTCACATGTTCGTCAAATTCAACTTTTTGGAATTCATTACCTCTTACACCGGAGACTCCATAAAAATTGGCGAGGTTTTCGTTGAGGAAAGAATAGTTTCCATTGAGTAGCTCCAAGATAGGTCGATTCTTCAAGAGGACGTAACGGAAGAACTCTTCGGTCTCCCTTTTCATATCCCGCCGTGTTCCTTGGTTAAAAATCCGATTGGCTTTCCGGCGGTCTCGTTCCTGGAGGATTCGTCGGGTATCAATATTAAGTCCCTGTAAATCGCGTGCCTGGAGCCACTGACCGACAAAGTTTTCGACCATACGGTCTGATCTTTTGTCAATGAGCATGCGATCTACTTGTTCCCGGAGATTTTTTCGCAGCTGCTTTTTTGCGACGAGATCCAGCAAGATCTTGTCTGGAGCGGAACTCCAGAGGAAGTAGGAAAGGCGGGAAGCCAGCGCATACTCATCGAGCAAGACAACCTTCCCTGGATTGTCTGGTTCGGCTTGGGTTTCACGGCGGAAGAGAAAACTGGGGGAGCTCAGAGTTGCTGTTACTGCCAGGCGGACGCCATCCGCAAAATTACCACTTTTGCTTTTCGAAAGAGCGAGGTTTGTAATTTGGTCGACCAGCTTTTTTCGCGGTGGGCGTCGGAAGGCGCGGAAGGCAAAGCTTTCTACGATCTTCCGCATGTAGGAAGATTGTTCTTTTGCTCCAGCAGGAGGCAGGCCATCGACAAAAATTCGCTGATAGCTTTCTGGATAAAGATTCCAATTGCCATCCGAGCCAAGTCGTCTCAGCTGGAAGCGATCAATCTGGATTCCGGCGGTGCCGCTACCTCCACCATTTTCTCTAGGAATGACGACGAACTCAAAACGATGATCGCCTTTTATGAGATCAAAATTCTGGAGGAAACGACTTCCGCGTGAAGTGTCAGAGTCGAATTCGATCTCCCTCACCTTTTTGCCATCGATGAGCATCTGGAATCTGGCAGATTGCCCTTTCGGCCGCCCACCTTCGCTTTTGACAGTATAAGCAACTTCAAGAGAGTATTGACCACTGGTATCAATCATTTGTTTTGCGGTAACGATTTGGGCGGCATTCGCTTCCATGAAACGAGCGGTCTGGCTGCCCCCACGGTCCCGGAAGCTTCCGGCATCAATTATGATGGGTTTTGGTTTTCCAGCGTCAACGGGTAGGGCTGATTCTGCGATTTCCTCTGCCGCGTTGAGATACTTCTCCATCAAGAGCGGTGAAATCGTCAGGACGTCACCGATAGTGTCGAAGCCAAAGCCCGTGTCATCGGGTGGAAAGTTATCAGTCGTATTGAAATTTACACCAACCACGTCCGTGATGGTGTTCCGATATTCCTGTCGGTTCATTCTTCGGATGGTAACGCGGCCTGGATCGGGGTTTTTTGGGTCGAGGTCAAAGATCCTTTGTTCAATCCAAGCGATCATCTCCTTCCGTTCTTTGACGGATGGTTGAAATTCCTCTTTTGCGGGAGGCATAATTTGGGTGCGAAGGTTCTCCCAAATGCGAAGCCAAACGTGTTGATTCTGGAGGAGCGCGGCAGTGCTCTTGAAATCATCAAGAACGAAATCACCCTTGTTTGCGCCATCGCCGTGGCAGTCGTAACAATAGTCCTGAAGCAGGGGCTCAAGTTTTTTCCGGAATTCGACCTCGATAGCTTCCTCTGATTCTTTTTCTGCAAGGGAAATCCCGGCCGTCAGAAAGAGGGCGGACAAGATCGTTGGAAGACGCGATAACATGATCATCAGGAGCCAGTAGTTATTCAACGGTCCTGTCGAACACTCCTTTTCATCCGAGATTAAACTTATTATGGTCGATCTCGGGTTGGCTTCCGGTTTTTGAGGGGGAGAAAGCGGAATATTGCTTACACACTTTGAGGTTTTTAACTTGGGGAAACAGTGACGATGGTTGCTTTGTCTTTTGCGAAAAGCTCTTTTGCGATTTCATGAATCTCTTCCGCAGTGACGGTGTTGAGACGTTCGCTTTGAGAGAGGTGATGGTCGGCGGAGTGGCCAAGAAGGACATCGAGTGCTGCCATTCTTGCCCGGGCCGACGGGCTTTGATTGCGGAGAGCCTCCCGAGCTTCGACGTTTGCTTTGACTCTCTCAAGAGCATCGGCAGGGATTCCGTGCTCGATGATCTTGGTGATCTCTCCTTGTAACTCACAGCGGGCTAATTCTAGTTGGTCGGACGCAGTGCCCAAGTAGAAGGCGAAAAGGCCAGTGTTCAGACCAAGGAACTGCGATGTGCTGACGTAGTAGGCGAGTCCGAGTTCCTCGCGAATTCGGGTGAAGAGAGGGCCCGCCATGTCGGAGCAGTAGGCGTCAATGAGTTCGAGCGCGAAACGGCGAGGATCATCTTGAGCAAGACCGGGGAATCCAATGGCAAGGACGGCTTGTTCTTTCTCTAGTTTGAGAGCGTGCTCTCCAGCTTGTGCGGCCAGTGAATCTCCGAAAGAGGGGGGGCTGCCTGCAGGGAGCGCGCCAAGCGATTTTTCGAGTGCCTCTAGGGTTGCTTGAGGTTCAAGATCTCCGAAGAAGGCACAGACCATGTTTGTTGCGGTGAAGTAGTTTGAGTGCTGGGCGCTAATGGTCAGGCGGTCGAGCGATTTAAGGGACTCGACAGTTCCAGAGGATGGAACGCCGTAACCTTGACCATTCCAGAGTTGGTGGCGCATTTCTCGGAAAGCCCGGCTGGCGGGATCCTCGAGGAGTTCTTCGAGACTCGCGATTAGGGCCGCTTTCTCTCGCTCAATGGCTTCGTTTGGAAAGCTGGGTTCGCGAATGATTTCTCCCAGCAAGTCGACTATGGTTGGAAGATCGTCGCGCAGGCAATACGAAGAAAGCATAAGGGTGTTGTTACCAGCTGCCGCCTCGATACTTGCGCCAAGATCTTCAAGAGTTTCGGCTATGTTTTGTGCATCGCGAGCGCTTGTGCCTTTAGTAAGGAGGCGGGAAAGCAAAGAATTTAAACCTCCTGATTCCGGGGATTCCGAGAGTGATCCTGCGAGCAGGGAAGTTTGGCTGTAAATGGCAGGAACAGTGGAGTCTCGTTGCAGGATCACACGGAGTCCGTTCGATAAAGTGTGCTCGCTGATCTTTTCCGGGCCAGAGGTTGTAGTCAGGGAAGCAGATTCAGTGATGAGATTTTCGGGAACTAACGAAGTAACGGTGAGATGATCCCTGGTCAGGTATGTCTCGATGGCAGAGCGAAGATTGTCTTCAGTCACTTTGGAAAGTTTTTGGATCGCAGAACGGGTGTAATTAAGGTCGCGAGCGCTGTGCCAATTGGAGGCAAGGTCTGAAGCCCGACCTGAAGCTGTCGTGAGTGTTTTAAATTGTTGCGATGCGATTTGGCGGAAGGCTCGGGCGATGGGGCGGGTTAAGTTAGCGCTTTTGAGTTTTTGGATTTGAGTCAGGATTTCTTGTTCTACAGCTTTCGTCTTCTCTGGTTCCACTTCAGCATAAGCACTGAAAATTCCCGGTCCGTCCGCCGGCATCCATGAGTAGGCTCCGATGGAATAAGCGAGTGATTTCTCTTCACGAATGACGCGGTAGAGTGGGGAAGTCCGGCCCCCGCCAAGGATGACGGAGAGCAAATCAAGTGTGGGGGCATCTTCGTGGGTGAGGCCGGGAATTTGCCAGGTGAGAGCCAGATGAGTGTTGGGAACAGCAAATGAGCGGGACGCGCAACGCGGACCGATTTGGCGTGGTTCGGCAGGAGCGACGATGGGAAATGAGGCTGGAGGGCGTAGGCCTTTCGTGAGTTCACGTTCGATGATGGATTTAGCCTCGGCAGGGTCGAAACCACCGGAGAGGACAAGGAAGGAATTATGCGGACGATATTTCGCAGCGTGGTAGGTCTTCATTTCATCGTAAGTGATGGCGTCGAAGAGATCTCGGTGGCCGATGACCGGATGGCGTCGGTTGTCTCGCTGGTAACAGGTGCGAAAGAGGAGTTGGGATGAGACGGAATCGGGGTCATCGAGCCCCATTGCAATCTCACGCCGAATGACGTCTTTTTCTTTTTCGTATTCGTCCTCGGGAAAGGTGGGGCGAAAGACCATTTCAACCAGAGCCGAAAGGAAGAGGTCAAGCGACTTGGCGGGGCCGTCGATATAATAAACGGTGCGATCGAAGGATGTGTAGGCGTTCCACTGTCCTCCAGCGGCCTGGACTTCTTGGGACAGTGCTTCGCCGGAGAAGCGGTCAGTTCCCTTAAATACCATGTGTTCGAGGAGGTGTGAGATGCCAGATCCTGCAAGGGCGGACTCGTGCTGGGAGCCGGTTTCGACCCAAATTTGAGCGGAAATGACTTGGGACGCTGTGTTGGGGTCGAGGATTGTGTCGAATTCGTGATCGAGAGTAACGAGGTTTGCCGTGCTGGCGGGGAAATCCATGCCGAAAGATGGAGTCAGGAGAAGAGAACGTCCAATATCGAATTCAAGAATGAGGCTAATGAAGGGATGATCACGATTTTTGTGTGAAAGTTCCTGACCCTGGCCTCAGAAAATGCTAACTACCTCATATGAACAAAAAGACTTTCCTCGTTACTGCGATCATCGGGTTTCTCTTTGTGGGAGGAGTGGGCTTTGGCTTCTATACGATGAAGATGAACGCCAACTCCTTTAGGGGAATCGCGATTCCGGTCAAAGGATTGCCTCCAGAGTTGTGTGAAAAGT
>Ga0315322_10000592_pt1 | contig 27079 bp, 17 predicted proteins | sample M110021515metaG_FD_203461 | JGI IMG/M metagenome (GOLD analysis project Ga0315322, IMG submission 203461) | Ammonia-oxidizing marine archaeal communities from Monterey Bay, California, United States - M1 100m 21515 | ecosystem: Environmental > Aquatic > Marine > Intertidal zone | place: USA...
TAGTTTAAACTTGTCAAGCGATGCACCCCCCCCCACCCTTGAAGCACGCAACACAAAACACTCAAGAAACGTTTCCCTTGCACACACAGACAGTGGTGTTGAAAAGGCATCGCCCCATCACGAGCAAACCGATCTTCATGAAATTCGAAGGGAACATGAGTGACTAGTTGTTCAGCTCATACCATTGCTAAAGCGAGAAAATTTTCCGTTGGACAGGTACAAGAACAAGATGCAGGATCGCTCCGCCGCCATACTGGTAATGCTGGCGTTCATCAGTCTGATCATCAGCTATGCCACTTCAATTCTGGTAGCACGCAGCTTGGGGCCTATTGGATTTGAGAGTTATGCGGTGGCAATTGCCACGCTGACGCTGCTATCGACACTGTCAGAAGCAGGAGTGGGGAAGTTGGCAATTCAGATATTGCCCGTTTATGAAGCGACTGGCAAATGGCAGTTAACGGCAGGATTCTGGCGATTTTCGATCAGGCTAGTCCTATTGATCAGTTGCATCATGGGAACTTTGGTCTTGGTGGGGGATCTATGCCAACAACGTGCCAATGAAGATCACGCAATCCTGATTGCAGCTTTGTTTCTTCCCGCCGCCGCTCTGGCTGGCGTTACCATCGACTTTGTGATGGCAATTCGATTTCCAATCATGGGAGCTACGATTGCGAGGGTTGCGATTCCAACCACGACACTCGTGTTGATGATTCTGGGAACACAATTCATCAGACCATTCAATGCGCCATGGGCTGTCGCTTGTTTTGGTTTGGGCTCGGTGATCGGCGTTGCGTTGGCCATGAGCGTCTACCGAACACAATCTCCCACAAAAGCCTTGTCAGCAATCCCTACAGTTGATCGCCCCTACTGGATCCGTGAATGTGTGACATTTCTTACTTTGGCAACACTTGTGTCATGGATTTTTCGCTCCAGCGTGATAGCTCTCGATCTTATTTCACTGGCACCGAAAGACGTCGCCAGTTTTGCAGCGGCGGCCGAGACCGGCAGTCTGATTCTTTTACTTTCCAAATCCACAGACAAGTATTTCCAGCCGCAGCTCGCTGTATTCATCGAACGCCACGCTTGGCCTGAGAGCGATGCAATGCGAAAACATAGGCTTATATGGGTTGGCGTCACTTGCATCGCATTCCTGACCGTCATAGTGACATGTGGCAAAACAATTCTCAGCTTGTACGGCGAGTCCTTTGTGAACGGTTATCCGGCCCTAGTCCTGATCGCAACAGGCTGCTGCTCTTGGAGCATGTTTTCACTGGCGCCTGCCTATTTGAAGTTCAGCGGTTTGAACCGCCTCGTGCTGATTTTGACAGCGGCAAGTGCACTTACTATGACCACACTCACGCTCTTGCTTGGTAGTTGGCTGGGTACGACCGGAGCAGGCCTCGCGTTTTGCGTGGTGCTAACAACCACTTCCTTGACGTTTTTATGGCTGGCAAGAAAGCACTTTCGTTTTCAAAGTCGCCAATAAAAAAGACGTATTCAACCGGACGTTCCGACCAACGCATGCATGCATCTCTCAAGAAGAGCGAAGGCATGGTCATTGAATGCGCAATATTGACCATAACCAGCGGTATCTAAACTACCTTTCCCACCATGCTCAACAATCCCAAAGGACCGACTTTAGAGATGAACTTGCAGTAAGTTTCATCGGTGTGTTTCACAATGTCTTGAAATTAAACTTCCAACGGTCTCGACATATTTGGTACTCCATCCATGATCAAGGTTTGCCGCCCCTTACGAAACTACGAAATGATTCGCGTCGATCTCCTTAGCGTCATTTTCCTGTTCGCACTTTCAACGCCGTGGCACTGCGCGCAAGCCGACGATTTGGCAACATCATCGGGATCGCTGGTACCATCCTCAGAACACCACAAGACTCAGTTACTCGAAAAGGGCATTCTGCCCGGTACTCAGAAATCATTCGTGCTCGAGGCGACCGAAACACACAGTTTTCCTGAACTGAGTTCCGATATTGAGACACTCAAGGAATCACTACCACTTCCGTCGGAGAATGAATTTGTGCATGCGGACTCGTTCTCTCGGCTGCGCAAAACAACAACACACGCCCCAACGGTGCCAAACGCAGATCAGACCCTGCCAATTACCACAGGTGCAATCGCAGGAACAACAACATCGCCAGAGCAAGAAGTGGGCTTTGTCCAAGCGTTATTCAACGACCGCTTGACGGAAGCGGGGCAACGGCAAATCGACTTCAGTGAGATTGATCCAGTCACTTTCCAAGTCGACGGCACCGAAAATTTCAGCATGCCGCTGGACGCACCAATATTGCAATCCGCAGCCGCATATGGGCAGTCCGGTGTGAATTCGGTAGCCCAATTCAATGTGGGAGTAGATCTGTATGCCGCCCCTAATTTCAAGAACGGCCTGCTGATCTATGGCAAAAATGTAGCGATGAAGATCGGCGGTTATGTCAAAGCAGACTTCATCTACGATTTCGACCCAATCGATTCGACAGACTCATTTGATACCACCCAAATTCCAGTGGGAGCTTTGCCACGCACAAATTCACGATTTCACGCTAGACAATCAAGACTCAGTTTTGACACACGCTGGAAAGGCGGAGGTGACATCGTCAAAATTTATGTGGAAGGCGACTTCTTCAGTGCAAATGATACGTTTCGATTGCGTCAAGCGTATGGTGAAACTGGCCGTTTGCTGGTCGGAAAAACATGGACAGCGTTCACTGATGTTGCAGCGGCTCCCGCAACACTCGATTTTGAGGGATCCGTTTCATCTGTAAATCGGCGTCAGGCTCAGGCTCGCTACTCATTTCCTATCTGTGACGATATTTTAACAGGCACAGTTTCGCTGGAAGACACCAAATTCATCATCGAGCTCGCCCCTATATTGGGCACGTCGCGATCACCATCCCCTGATTTTGTTGGACATGTTCGGCTTGCGACTGACCTCATCCAACTGCAAGCAGCCGCACTCTACCGGCAAGTTGGCTTTCAGCCAATCGACAAGAGCACCGTCACAAAGTCGGCCGGAGGCATGAACTTCACCGGCGTTTTAATGTTAACAGGACGCACGAAAGCCTACTCACAAGTGTTGTTTGGCAAAGGGATCGGTAGCTATCGATCGCTACCAGATGCTGCCTCTGTTAGCGGTGGAAACGCTGCACTGTTACCCATGTTCGGCTGGATGTTTGGACTCACACATGAGTGGACTGACTTACTGAGTTCCAACTACACTTACGCCGCCAACGAAATCAATAACACGACAGGCCAACCAGCTGATGCAGTAAAACAAACGACTTACATGGCCGTCAACCTGCTCGCCAAACCGCAAAACAGAATCACAATGGGTATTGAGTACCTCTATGGCACACGGACCAACAAGGACCTGCAATCCGCAGGCGCCCATCGCGTCCAGTGTGCCGTGATCTTTGATCTACCCTGAGGTCGAAATGCAAAAGAGCTTAGTTAGTACCACCTGATTGAGTCTCTGGCTCTTCCAACCGGACCATCAACCACTGTTGGGTTTCCCCATTCTCAAAGTGGATCAGAACGGGTGTCTGATCCTCGGTCAGCCCCGAAATTCCAGTTTCCATGACGGGCCATTGCTTGCCTTGGGCAACCCAGGCAACCCGCTGCGATTCTTTGTCAACGGCTCCCTCTACTTCTTGGCTCTTGTCAGTGGTGCTGTTATTAAAAGTACCAGCAACAGCGCCATCCTTGCTAATGGCCAACTGCAGAAACTGCGTGGGTGCTGGTCCAGACGCTTCTCCATCCTGAGTCAACGCAAATACACCCAGTGACATCCACTCAGCTGCCGCAGTAGGTTCTGGCACTGATTCCGCGATGTTCATTGCCTGCTGAGCGTACTCATCTGCCGTCGCCACGGGCTGACCATCGTAATAAACCGTGCTGTTGTCGTAGTAAACATTTCCGCCGTAATTGTATTGGTTGGAATTGGACCAGCCCCACGGGAACCAGTTGGTTACCGCAGCCCAAGTAGCCCAGTGGTATGGATGATTCCAGCGGTAGCGTGCGTAGTCAGGATGATCTTTCCAGAAGTCGTGGCGTGGGTAATGATCGTGCATTTGATCACGCACTTCGTCACGCCGATCATAACGGTCCTGAGTCCGCTGCGGCATATCCTCTACCCGCGCAGCTCGATTCTCAGAACCTGTCGTGCGTCGATCCTGACGAGTACCAGAGCGATCCTGTCGTCCCTCTGTCCGATCATCTGAACGCCGCCCTGGATCATCAACTCGTTCTTGCCGATCGGCTGCATTTGGGCGATCGGCTGCATTTGGGCGATCCAAGGTTCCAGGACGAGCTTCTCCCCGATCCGGAAAATTCGAACGATCAGCAAGGCCCGGAAGCTGACCTGTTTGAGGTGGCCGATTCTGCAAGAAGTCGCTCGCTGCGTTCCCAGAAGGCATTGGACGCGCACCATCAACTGGACGAGTCCCTGCTGCTGGACGAGTCCCACTACCGGACGGAAGATCAAGAAAATTCTGCAACTGGTTCTGCGACGGACGGCTGCCAGAACCAACCTTTCCTGAATCGAGATTCGGTCGCGTTCCACCACCAGTCGAGCCGCCTCGAGGAATCGAAGGGCGAGTTCCTGCATTTGGTGAAGTGGGACGACTCGGCGCTGTGCTGGGGCGACTGGCAGATGTGCTGGGGCGACTGGCTGATGGACTAGGGCGACTGGCTGATGGGCTCGGGCGACTCGGCGACGAAGTTGGGCGACTCATGGAAGGTGAACGACTAGCCGAAGCCCCACCACCTCCACGACTGCCACCGCCGCCGCCACTGCGACCACCACCACCCCGAGCAAAACTTTCGGTACCAATCAACATCGAAAGCATGAGAACAAAGACGCTGAACCAAGATCGGCGAATCATCAAGCTACGCAAATTTGACAAAGGCAAGGACATTCAAACACCTGCAATAATAAAACAAAATTTTGGATCGGCAAAACATGACTTCGAAACCGAATCAAGGTTTTCGAAGCCAACCCAAGGCACTGACACGTTCAACGTCACTGACACGCTCAACGGCACTGACACGTTCAACTTCACTGACGTGTCACAGTGACTTCGGCGATATTTGGCAAGATTTGACCATCGAAAGTTCGGCTCACTGATTTGAACGCAAATGCAGCCTCGCCCCTGCGAGTTAGAACATTAACAGCAGACGTCGTATGACCAGAGGCCGTATGACCTTTCTTACGAACATGCCAGCTTTCCGGCTCCTTGGCATCGTTCTCATCAGCGGACCAGATCCCGGTTGCGAAACCACCATCTGAATCAAATGTCCATGAACGAACCCGCTCTTCAACTGCATCCCACCCAATGATTTGCATTCCAGACAAGTGAACTCCTTGCTGATCTGAAACGGTAAAGGCGCGGTGAAGAAAATTCTGATTCTTGGTCCAGTGACAAACGGTTTCGATACGCCCCGCCTGATCTTCATCTACCCAAGCGCCAACCAACCACTCGAGTCCTTTCAGATGCTGATAATTCGATTCCGGCACCTCGACGACCTTTTCCTCCACACGATCCAGCAACCATGCTCCGTCCCGGCGGACATGCACCGCGGAATAGCCGGTCACCTGAACAGCAGCATCGGGCCGGATAAAAGTAGCCTGCCCCTGCTCGACCGCAACATTAGGTGACACAAACTGAATGGAGTCGACGACTACATTGATTTTCAAGCCTTTGGCGGTATCAAAAAGCGATGCGAATTGAGCTTCAATCGCTTTTCGTCCTATGACCCTTCTTCCGTCAATCGGTGTCACATAGACAGCCTCCGGGGACCAATGCCCGGCAACTTTCGGTGCGTCCTGCCGATTGAATGCATCAACATATGACGCAACGGCCTTCCGGATTGATTTTTCATCCTCGGTCTGATTCGGCATACCTACGTCCTGCCCAGAGCAGATCCCGCAACCAACAACCAACAGCAACACCACCATCATCCCCGGCATGCGAGACCCCCACGCACTGAGGGGAAAATTAACCACCAAATTCATCGCCTATCACCTCAAATCATCAAAAAACCGTAGTCACCCCGCAGGCGTCGCCCCGCATAACAACCAACAAGACTGCTCGGCACCTGCAAGCACCACGAGATTAAAGCCAACATCGGGTTTCATCAAGTGGTTGCCGCCAAACGATGGCAGGTCGGCAGGCCACAAACCTGCAATCAAACCTGAACCTGCGAATTGGCCGCACGATCCCGTCGAGCCAAACTTAACGGTGGCTCAAACGCCGAGAGCTTCCCAATGAACGGGGTGTAGCATACCGCCGTAAGGCCGACCGGTAAGCAAAGCCCCACACGAAATGCACCGCTGTAACTCTACGGTTCCCAACACAACGAAAAAAACGCCAGTCACTGTTCTATGCAACTGGCGTTTTTGATACTTTCACGTGTGGGAAGGCGTCCCGCGTCGCTTAGAAGTCGGCGCTGTACTTCCCAACCAGTCTTCTGCGTTCCGCCGCGGTAGCACCAGCAATTTGTGACCAGATGTCCTGCAAACTCTTGGCACCCTTGGAACGTTCCTGTGTATGAATCTGCGCGATTTCACGCCCCTGTTGCTGACGAGAAGCATTCATGGCACTGACTCCTGACCCCATTCCTTGCGGACCATAGGGTGTCGAGCCATATCCCATACTGGCTCGGTAGCCACCAAAGGAACTGTTCGAATACCCGGAACTTCCACTGCCACCAGTTTGCGACACTCTCAACGCGCTGGACATACCAACGCCCTTCATGATGGACTCACAATTTCTGAAAGTAGCAGCGATCTTTGCTCCGAAATCGACCAGTTCGGGATCGACATTCATGATCGGTAAGCGATCAATTTTTCGCGAGTATTTGTCGTACCAGATCGCTCCTTGCCCGAACGTTTGAAAATGGTGATCATCCCGAAGGTCGTCCATCAACGCATTTAGCGACTTCCAATACTGTTGCGTTGCGAGCAATTCATCCTGTTTTTTGTTGTCAGTCCCGGGAGAGGTTGCCTGTTGAACCGCATGCGTCATCGACGCAGGCAATTCCATCACACTCATCAGTTTGCGAGTGCCTTCTTCGCTAAGATTTCCACGCAACATGAATGTATTGCCGCTGACGGATGGTTCCCACTTACGGAAATCCTCAATCATCGCACCCTGATTTTCGAGAATCTCGATCAGCAGTGGCTTGCCAACAGTCGCAAGAATTTCAGCGGAATCAGCGAAGTCCACGCGAACGGCGCCAAGTTCGGAATCATCAATCGAGATTCCCAACGTGATTCCTTGAATGCCCTGCAGCAGGCTTACCAGTTCTTTACCGGGGATTTTCGCATCTTTGAGTGCATTGAGTTTAACAATTCGTTCCTCGATTTCATTGATCGAGACGAGTCCCCCCAAGTCCATCGCCATGATAATCGGCGTACCCACTTTGGTGGCGTAGGTGAACGCCTCCTGAAGATAAGGGGCAAGATGGCCACCGGGCGTCGATACGTTTGTCTGTCGCAACCAACGCGACACATCCTGCCGATTAGCTGGGGTGTAAGACGCCATGAAAGCAGGCCCCATTTGGAGCACGAAGTGATCGTCAGGAAGTCGCACTGCTGAGTGGCCGCTGATTTCATCCATCGAACCGCCGTAGTGCTTCGCCACGTCCAGCACATCTTTGTCGTCTTCGAACTTCATCATGCCGAGTTCCCACAAAGCTTCATGCCCAAAGTGGAGGTCATGCCGACCTGCGATCAACACCTCCGTGGCATCGGGTGGCAAAGAAGAAATCCCGGATGCGTAAGCAGCCTGCCGCCTGGCTTTCCAGCCCTCACGGTCAGCGATACGAGACCCGAACATTTTCTGGGCGTTGATTAAAACAAGCGTGTTAGCGTCGGCAGGTACCCGCGCTCTCATGCCGGCGAACTGCGCGGTAGCGAGTGTGGGCGTGAGCAAAAACGTCAACAACAGGGGCAGGCAAACGGCGCTTTTCATTGTGTCGATGTGGATCACTTGTGAGGTTAATTTCGCACAGCGCGTCAGTCACACCACAAGAACAAGGCCTGAGGTAACCAGAACACTGGCGAAGTACATAAACCCAATCCGGTACATCCGGCGGGTACAGGATTATAGTCACAAGTTGGGTGACATGTATCAGCATCTTTTCAGCATTTAACCATCGTTTACCTAATTTCAGGCACACAAAATTACCTGATCGCTATCACCGCTGAATGCGGTAGCAAAGCGTGCCCCAATCACGACAGCCCCCCAGTAGAGTGAAAAATCACGTGCCAGAAAGACGTTGACTGGGGTAAATCCCCAGCCACGATTCGTAATAATGCGTCCCCCGTGGCTCACTTCCAGCGCAAATCGGCATCCGCGAGATGGGTGGAATGTCCAAAATCCCAGCCCCTCGGCTCGCTCTCCAGCTCATCACCGCCCCAGCAGCCCTCACCACTTCCTTGCCTTGCAGCACCAATCCAGTCTCCCTTGATCCGCCCCCCTAGCGGGCGTCGGACAAACGGTTCCCCCCAGACATGCATCAACGCCGCTGATGTGATCCGACGCCTTGAGTGAAATAGCCGAGTTCAACGGATCATGGACGCAGGTATCACTGCCTAGCGAATGCTCATGCATCGAATCACCAGGCTGCCCTGTTCAAACAAAAAGAAGGCAGCGATTACCCATGTCAATCACTGCCTCCTTATCTCAGACGCAAATACTCAAACGTATGACTCTTATCTCGACATCATCTCGCGCCGCCCCCTTCTTTTAACTTACGCAGGACTGAGTCGAGATTAAAACTTGCAGCTTCCTGACGGGGTGGAAACTCCTTAAACGTTTTCAAGAAATCACCAACATACTCCTGAGCTGGTGAAAGCAGGAACACGCGATCAAGCAACCAGTCGTAATAGGTATTTGAGGTGACATCCGCACGCTCGTAGGGATCAAGCCTGAGGTTGAATATCTTTGGCACGCGGAGATTCACGAACGGTTCAGCCCAAATCTGCAGCGTACCTTGAACACGTTGTTCGAGAAACACAACTTTCCAGTTATCAAAACGCAGGCCTGTGATCTGTTGATCATCATTGCAGTACAGGAATGACTCGCGTGGCCCCTTTTCTCTCTCGCCTTTCAGGTAGGGAACCAGATTAAATCCATCCAAATGCACCTTATAATCTCGACCATTTGCCTTATGCCCCTTGAGCAACTTTGACTTGATGTCGGGTTCACCTGCCATTGCAAGCAGCGATGGCAACCAGTCCAAGTGCGAAACGATCTCGTTGGATACGCTGCCTGGCTTGATTTTCCCTGGCCAACGAATCATGGCAGGAACACGATACGCACCCTCCCAATTCGAATTTTTCTCGTTTCGAAATGGGGTGATTGCTGCATCAGGCCAGCTGTTCATGTGGGGACCGTTATCGGTGCTGTACATCACAAAGGTGTTGTCACCGATCCCCAAGTCATCAATTTTATCAAGTACCGTTCCAACGTTCTTATCGTGATCGATCATTGCATCGGCGTACTCACTCATCCAGCGTCCTGACTGCCCCCGACTCTCTGGCTTGACATGCGTTCGGAAGTGCATGTGCGTGAAGTTGACCCAGACAAAAAACGGTTTATCTTCTTCAACCTGTTGCTCCATGAAATTTGCGGCTCTGGATGCAACGTCGTCATCAATGGTTTCCATACGCTTTCGCGTCAGTGGACCGGTGTCCTTGATTTCTCCATTTGCAAAGGCGTGCAGCACACCACGCGGACCATACTTTTTGCGGAATTCGGGATCCTTGGGATAGTCGCGATGTTCTGGCTCTTCCTCAGCATTGAGGTGATACAAGTTGCCATAAAACTCATCAAAACCATTATTTGTAGGCAACATCTCATCACGATCACCGAGATGATTTTTACCAAATTGCCCGGTGGCATAACCAAGCGGCTTTAGCAAGCCTGCAATCGTTGGATCTTCAACTTGCATCCCCACTGACGCACCCGGCATACCAACCTTTGTCAGACCAGTGCGCATTCCATGCTGCCCTGTGATGAATGACGCGCGTCCTGCAGTGCAGCTTTGCTCCGCATAATAGTCAGTGAACATCATTCCCTCGCGGGCGACACGGTCGATATTTGGGGTTTGATACCCCATCAACCCGCGCGTGTATGCACTGATATTCGACTGCCCGACATCATCACCCCAAATGATGACAATGTTAGGCCGCTTCCCTTGGGCTGAGCCCACTGATGACAGAGTGACGAGAGCGACTACCGCAAGGTATCGGCCGCACATGCCCAAATCAAAGTGTTTTTTCATTTTTGATTCCGATTCGATTCTTTGCTAACGCTCTGCTTTAGTTCTTTTCTTCAAAGTGACGCATACTGAGCAAGTCAGACGCCCAGCCAGATTGGCTGATTTTGACCGCAAGGTAACGGCCAGCAGGGTAGACACAACCTACTCTGCTGCGTCTGCTCGATTGGCGGAAAACCGCAGGACAGGTGCATCGCGATCATCACTCAAGGTCAACATTCCATCAGCTGCAAGCGTCATGGACGTCGCTTCAGACATCGCCTTGAGAAACTTTGATTCCTGGGCCATCAATGCTGGTGGTCCCGCTCGTCGAGTTGTTGCCAACGGACCGAACGAAATTGCGTTGGCACTCATGGTAACTGTCCCACTATAGCGATTCACCCCGCTGTTGCCAACAACTTTCCCGCCCGCTCCAAAAATCATACTCGTGTTCGACTGATCGACTACTTTCTGTCCTTTGATAGTCTCAAGCATCCAAGTTGGCCCGATGATCGAATCAAGCGTCATGTCGATCTTCTCCTTTGAACCGCTAAAAACTGTCTTCCAGTCTTTGGCCATGTCAACAAGCACCCAGCCTTTGCCAGCAGCCTCGTCCAACGCAACATCCAACTTACCGCTGCTCTTAGGGTGCCGATCATAAGCGTACTCTCGTTCAGCATCCGTATGGTGAACAATCAGCCCCAGCCCTGGTGACGGGCCTAGCGTGGTCCACTCCAACATCTGCTTATCGCCATCCGAGTTTCCAAAGGCGAGAATGGGTCGTTTCCCAATTTGCCGGTAGATTCCGATAGGCTTGCCTTCTTTGTCATCTAGAAAATCAAGCTGCCCCTGTTTCACAATTTGAGCGACACCATCGTTGATCTGAAAAACAACTCCCCCCTGTGAACCGATAACCTGCTGAGGAGGTATTCCATAGACTCCTTCAGCCCACGCCCTCATGAAGTCGATTCCCCCTCCCGAGACAATGTAGGTTTTGAAACCGTTCGCCCGCAAATAACTGAGCAGCTCCAACATGGGCAGGTAAGCTAGCTCGGAATATGGTCTCTGGTACTTGGCATGCTTCGCTTGCTTCATCCAATTGGTAACGCGTTCCTGAAAGTCAGCCGTCGTCATGCCGGCATGTGTCGCGCTCAAAATAGCGATCAATCCACTTTTCAAATCTGCTTTCAGCACATCCATATCACCGCTCAAAGCAGCTGCAAGGAATTCATTGTCTTTCCACTCTGGATGCTGCGGCGCAAGTCGCTTCAGCTCGTCCAACGCAAAGAAGAGTTGAAAAGGCAGTGGGTTTTCGGGCCACAAAGTTCCATCGTTATCGAAAACCGCGATCCGGTCCGGCTCCACCACAAACTCTTCACTGGCCGGATCGGTCACCGATTCGACGAATTCAATGAGAGACGCTTTAGCTTCTCGATCAGCCCAAGAACCTAATGGAAGTTCTTTCGCCGATAGCGAAAGTGGTAAACAACAAAGACTCAACACAAACAAAACTGAGTTTACGCATAGTGCAGATCGATTCATCAATGAAATTCAACATTTTGAAAAGGAGGAAATGCTTGCGGCCTTCCGCATCAAACTAACTCACATGGGCACTCGGTTCTCCCAACATGCTCCCAACTCTCAGCTTGAACCAACGCAATCCTCTCGCTGGACCTCAGGAATTGAGGCTCAGGAATTGAGGCTCAGGAATTGAGGCTCAGGAATTGAGGCTCAGGATTACCGTGCCTTTGCTTGATTGCCATGTTGGCACGATCTTGCCGTAAGACGCTGGTAAGCGAACAGAGTGACACCATTCTTTCACGCCACCGGGCATAGTCAAGATCAGCATTCAAAAACGCCTTCAATTGCGATGAAGGAACTGCGCCAGTACTCACCCAACCGTCGATTCACACCAGCGCACCGCATGTCTGATTCTGCCGGATCGTTGATCAACCTAAAAAGGCAAGGCATCTCCTGCTGCCGCAAAAGCTGGCAGCCTGGCAGCTCATGCTGTGCTTCTCAGCAAGAAGAAATCCCAACTCTCGGTTCCATCCCATGAGCCCAGCCCTGTCCACGACGACAGCCGCTGCCTCTACCGGCGGCCGGGATTCAGGAATTCCAATGCCACTTGCGACAACAACAGCTCGCATTCTCAAAGCCAATTTTCCTGGACGTACCAATCGGCTGTCTGCCGCAAACGCTCCTCCAAGCTCATCCCCGCCACGAAACCGGTGTGGTTTTGCAACTTAGCAGAGGAACATGCCCAACCACCTGCCGCAGCCTCTCGGACCTTATCCAAATTCAAGATCATGGGACTTCTGCGAAGGCGAGCCCACACGTCACAACTGAGCGCAACTCCCCAAATCATCGACATGGGTGCATGCACCACAGGTGTCCGTGAACGACCGAGGCAATTGCCGATCATCCGCCCTAAATCAGCGTAGGTAATCACTTCATCGCTCGCGGCGAAATAAACCCCGGCGTCATCATCCGCATCCGGAGTGGCACGCCCCCCTCGCTCGGCTGCAAGGATCAATGCTGACGCAAGGTCATCGGCATGAATCATGGAGTAATTGTAATTTGCTAAACCTGGGATCAGGTGGAAACCAAGCTTGCGGATCATCTGAAACCACTGAAACCCATCGCGATCATACTCCCCTATCACAATTGGCGGACGCACAATCGTGGTGGGTACTGCATCAGCAAAGCCCATGGAAGCCAATTCTCCAGCACGTTTACTCTGACCGTAGCGGGAAATCGGGTTAATGCGATCGGTTTCAACCCGCGGTTCCAGACCGAGACTCGGTCCTGCTGCAGCCAACGATGAAACAACAACCAGAGTCGGTGGGCAGCTGAGTCTTGAACATGCCCGAGAGATATTCCCGGCCCCCTCACCATTGACCTTCATCAAGTCGCGATTGCTAATACTCTTGGTCAATCCAGCAAGATGATAAACAACATCAACATCTTTCACTGCACCTGCCAACGAATCAACATCCGCCAGGTCACCATGTACAAAAGCAACATCATGCTTAGATAACTCTGCTGGCCGAGCCTGCGACCGAACAAGACACTTAACGGCCGTGCCCTCGGCAAGGAGTCGCTTAACCAAATGGTGACCGATAAAACCGGTGGCACCTGTCACCAAGGCATGTCTCATGCTCGCGAACTGACATCTCTTGAGGAAAGCAAATGATGCAACCTGAATTACCGGGTGACTGATCCATGATTGCGGCCCAACACTCTCAAAAGTGCACAACGATTCACGACATGGAAGCAAATAGAAGTCAGTCAGCATCAAGCTCAATCGATTTGTCAATCAGTTGTTACGATTGAAACGATTTTGCATAGCGACAGGCTATATTTTCCTGCACTAAAACGTGCAGTAAACCACGACGGACTGAGCGGTTTGACGGGCAAAACACCCCACTCACGCGTACACATCCAATCACCAATCTCACGGATTGCGGAACATAACCTCGGTCGTCACCAACGCCCCACGCTGCCCCGTGACCGCCAAGCACCAAACCGTTGCATCAGGAGGCAATTTGGCAGACACGACCCCATCTGCCAGAGTCGCATCAATACTTTTCCACTGACGGTCAACCAATGGCCCACCGTCACTGGTGTACTGCAAGACGGCATGCTTCGGCATTTGGCCCGCTGAAAAATTTGATGAAACTGTGTCATCAACCAGTGTGAGTTTCCCCAGCTCAACCATGGCGGCTTTTTGCAGCAGGTGCTGATCGACAAAACGACCAATCTCAATCGGCGCCCAACCATGGACGTGACTGTGCCTCATTCCGGCTTCGATTCTAATAGCTACAACACCTTTGACGAGTTCGTAGGTACGCGAATAGCTTCTCAATGGATAATGCTTGTCATTCGTTCCATTCACGAAAAAGATGGGCACGCGACAATGAGAAAGAAAACGGGAAGGGTCATGCAACCGAATCCATTCTGCTCTTTGCATTGAATCTAAACGATCAATCATGGATCGTTGAACGGACTCACCATCATAAAGGAAACCACACCCATAAACGGGGACAGCAGCCTTGAACCGAGAATCAACACTCGCAGTCAAACAAGTAAGATAGCCCCCCCAACTGATCCCCGTCACTGCTGTTCTTTCAGCATCAACGTCAGGAAAGCTCCGCAGTAATGAATGCGCACGCACTGCAGCCGACACAGCATGAAACTGCCAGTCATCCGTTGGATCATCATTAACATTTTGAAATTTTGCATCGTGATCGTCGAGCGGACCAGCCTGTTTCAGACGCGTACGCTTCTCACGCACATTGTCAAACCGCTGCACTACTTGCCTGGTTACCGGATCAAACTTCGGCGTTGCAGGTCGTTTTCCACCCAGGTCCATTGCAATGGCTGCGTACCCGCGGCGAGCCCATTTCTCTACCCACTCCGAAAAGGCTGTTCCACCACCACCATGCAACAACACGATTCCCGGATATTTCTCAACTGAAATCTGCTCTCCTGCAAGTGTTGCCGGAGATGCATAGTACGCGAAGATCTCAGTCGGATGCCCCTGATAATCTTCTCCCTGATAAAGCAGCGAATGCACGATCGACTCAGAGTCCAACCAACGAAAACGAGGTGTCTTCTGCAAACCCTTCATGTCCCACCGTTTCAGTGGCATTCCTACATCCGGGCCCGTTCCTTCGGTCGGAACAGCATTCTCAGATTCATCCGCGAGCGTTGACGAACAAACAGCAAGCATCAACATGCAATGGACGACGAACAACTGAAAACGACTTCGCATAACAATCTTCCTTAGAAAACGTGTTCCGTCATTATGGCCTCTGAAAAGCTACCCCGTAATGCCACACAATCGCTCACACTACCCCTGTTCACAATTTCTATCGACTGCCTTCTTAGTTTTCAATCGACCACCTCAGCAATCCGCAGCCCTGCCAAAACAGAAACAATAGCTAGGGCTGATGCTAAGTGCCGAGCTAAAAACGTATCACACTGCCCTCAATATCACACTCCGCGGTGAATTAGCAATCGTCAACAGATGACTTAGCGGCTAAAGTAGTACACATGCGGATCAGTGCGTGGGATGCCTTTGCAGACGACCCTCATCCCGCATCATGAATCAATTTCCAGAACAGCAACCTGCCCACCCCCCCCTCCGTCCATGCTGCTTTCCCATCGAAACACAAAGCGTTGCCTGAACGCGTATACATGGGCGTGCATACTCGCATCCCTGTTAGCATTGACTGTTTCGACGGAAGAGCCCGCCAATGCCCAAGACGCGAATCATCTTGAAAAAGGTAAATTGGAAAAAGACGTCTCTCTGCCGGAACGTCATCGCAAGTTTCTTGGCACGCATTGCTTTGATTGCCACGACTCTGCAACCCAAGAAGGTCAACTCGATCTCGAAAACATCTCTTTCAACCTGAACTCCATGGCGTCTGCTGAGCGGTGGCAAAAGATCCTTGACGCTGTCAATTCAGGTGAGATGCCACCGAAGGAATCAACGCAACCGCCCGCAAGATCGAAGGCTAATTTCCTAGAAGCACTGTCGGGACAAATGGTGATTGCTCGTCAAATCCTCAGCGACAGCGGTGGCGTCATCACCATGCGGCGACTCAACCGACGCGAATATGCAAATACGATCCGTGCCCTGCTGGGAGTAGAGGTCGAACTGAACGAATTACCCAGCGATTCTGACCCCGGAAATTTTGACACATCGGGTTCGTCGCTCTACATCTCAAGTGACCAAATCGAGAAATACCTGACGCTTGGGCAGCAAGCGTTGTCCACCTTGATCGATAGTCACGCAAATCAAAAACAAATCGACCTACATCGCGAGTGTGAAGAAGAGAACAACCGCGTGATTAAAAAGCGGCGTGATCAACTACTTGCGAGACACAACCTGGCAGAGGAATGGCGCAAGTCAGATGGACGCCCTCCGACAGACTTTGGTTATATCGATGCAAGCCGGGTGCAATTCGAGGAAGGTCAATATGGAAAAATGTTTCCCGCCTACGACGCCTATCTCAAATACCCACCAAGTTCAAGTGGCGTCGTATTCACTGTGTCACAATCAGGCGCAATGGTCGACTATTCTTCGCTACCGGCGAATGCACCGTCAGGTGAATACCTTGTCCGCATACGGGCGGGACGACTGCCTGAAGCGTCACCCGAACGTTCCTATATCGAATACGGCAGTGCTACTCCCCAATCAAGAACTGGCGAGATGACAGTTCGGGGATACCACAAAGTCACGGGCACTTACGAGCAACCACAGATCATCGAATTCCCGCTAATGATCAGCCATGCGGACGAGCGAAAAATCGGTATCCGTGAGCGACAACCAAATTCTCGAGACGCCGCCCGCAATGCATTCAACGCAGCACGCCGCCAAGGACAGGACCTGCCAACACCCGCAATCTGGCTCGACTGGGTAGAGGTCATCGGTCCCATCAACCGAAAACAAACCAGGAACAACTTTGACCGTTTATTCCCCGCGGCAAAAGACAGCGACCCTACGAATCAAGCACGCAACATTCTGAAACGCTTTGCAGAACGAGCCTTCCGCTCAAAACAGCCCTCAAATGAGTACCTCGATCGACTTGAACGTCTATATGAAGATGAAAGGAAACGCGGTGCAAACTTCAGGCGTGCTTTGGTCACTCCTCTGTCCGTGATTTTGGCTTCACCAAGCTTCCTGTACCTTCAGGAACCAAACGATTTGCCACAAAGCCGCGAACTCACCGACCGAGAACTGGCAGTCAGACTGTCCTATCTCTTGTGGAGTGCACCGCCTGACCAGAGACTTCTGTACCTTGCCAGCAAAGGCAAGCTAAAAAAGCCACTCATCCTGAAGCAAGAAACGGAACGCCTGCTCGCCGACCCTCGTTCAAAGGAGTTTGTGCACAGCTTCACCCACCAGTGGTTGCAACTTGAGCGTCTCGATTTTTTTCAGTTCAACTTTTTGCTTTACCCGCAATTTGACGAGAGCATGAAGATGGCTGCTCGCGATGAGGTCTTTCAAACTTTCAACCATTTGCTTCGCAACGGCGGCAGTCTCGGCCAACTGTTAACGACAGATCACATTGTGGTCAATGACCTACTGTCAGAGTATTACGATCTCCCCAGCGTCAACGGAAATGAATTCAAACGGGTTCCTGTCCCACCGAACTCACCCCGCGGCGGCTTACTGGGGATGGCAGCAATCCTGGCGATGGGATCGGACGGCGAACGAGCATCCCCTGTTGAACGTGGTGCTTGGGTGCTGCGGAAAGTCTTGAACAATCCACCGCCACCAGCCCCAGCTAACGTGCCACAACTCAGCCGCCTGAGCGACAAACTACTATCCGCAAGAGAGCTTCAATCTGCGCATATGGAAGAACCTCAATGTGCCCAGTGCCATCGAAAAATCGACCCTATCGGTTTCGGTTTACAAAACTTCGACGCAACAGGACGATGGCGTGAAGAAGAAACCGTGAGCTTAGTTGCGAACAAGAAGATCAAAAAAACCAAGCAGCATGTGATCGATGCCAGCGGCATGCTACCACAAGGGGAACGTTTCGCCACCTTTTTCGAAATGCGTGACCAGATTGCGAAACACGAACAGGATTTTGCACGGGGGTTCACCGAGTCACTGCTTGCGTACGGCTTAGGCAGACCCTATGGATACTCAGACAGAAACCTTGCCGATAAAATCCTCACAGAAGCAGGAGGCCAAGAGAATCAAATCAGTGCCTTCATACACGCCCTGATCCAAACCAAGGCATTCAGACAGAAGTGATTCGACCTCGGTACAACTGTTCTCCTGACGCGCATTGCCTAGATCATGGGGCCACGATAATTCAGAACGCGTAGACTTCAACACGCCCGAAGTCATTGAATTTTCCCTGCTTGTTTTTTTTAGGCTGGCTCTTTGAACCAGCGAGCAGAACGTGCTGTCCATCAGGAAGATAGACTGCTTCTGTCACGCGGCATCCTGTTTTCAAAGACGCAATGCGGTCGCCTGAACCGAGGTCGAACAAAGCCGCATTCCAGTCGCCACCTCGCAACCGCCCGCCCATCATAAAATGAGTTGTTTCCTGATGAACCGCAATCGTTTCCATCAGCCCCTCGCCAGCTTCGCCGTCATGCGTCTGATCGATCAACTCAGGCTCCTTTTCACGCCATCCCCAACGCTGCCATAATTGCTTTCCATTACCTGCCATTGGATCCCGCATCGGCCCCATGCCTGCCAACAGCAGTTCCTCACCGGTCGGGCAGAACTTCATTGAGAAGATACCACCAAGGTAACAATGACTCTTGATAATGCCCCAGCTTGTGAAGTCAGGTGTGGTCCATTTGGTAACCAACTCCCCATTATCGAGATCGTAAATTCGAATCTCTCCCATCAAATTACCCGCGGCAACAAACTTGCTGTCCGGGCTAATCGCAACTGCCTGAACAGAGGGCACATGAGGCAAACGAAAGAGGGGCTCTCCACTTTCCGCAGACAGGATGCGGATGGATGGTTCTCGTTCTGCTTGCGGCTCATACTTATATCCGCCTGCGATGTACTGTCCCGTAACCGAAGCGATGCAAGTTTGGTCAGGTGCCAACGCCATATCCCACGACCAAAATTCATGAACTTTTTGACGCCGTACAAGGGTATCAGTAGCAAGATCAAACCAGCACAAAACTCCATCATATCCCGCCGTTACAACGCATTGTTCTCCTAACCACGCGACAGAACTAACGTAACTTTCGTGCTGGTAAAGCCGATCATGCTCACCAGTTTCGAGGTTCAACCGGTAGACACCATGCAAACACCCGACGACAGCTTGCTTTGCATCTGGCGAAACGGCCGTGGCCAGGACACCACTCGGCAAATCAAATTCCTTCGTGCGTTTTAATTCAACATTTTCCATTGCAAATACGTCAGACTAAAATTTCGTGGATGGGCTGGGTGTCCTCTTCAACACGATGAAATGTCGGCAAACCGGGTAAGTCATACTCCTGATGTGGATCAACGCCTAAGGCCTCGAAGATCGTCGCGAAGAGGTTGCGGTTATCAACCTGCCCCTCCACTACTTCGAACCCAAGTGGGTCAGTCGCTCCGTGCACAACGCCTCCTCGGATACCGCCACCGGCCATGGCCATGCTCCAAGCCTTGGGGTAATGATCGCGTCCACGAGCGTCGTTCAACCAGGGCGTCCGACCAAACTCACCCATGGCAATCACTAACGTATCCTGCAACATGCTGCGGTCTTCCAGGTCTGTAATCAACTGATACAGAACATTATCAAGCTCTGGAACCAGCATCTGATGCATCTCATGCTGGAACACATGATTATCCCACGGCATTCCATTAGCGACCATCACGAAGGTGGAGCCATTTTCGATCAGGTGCCTCGCCTGAAGAGCATGCTGCGCAAATGCTCCATGCCCGTAACGTTCACGATCTTGTTCAGGCAGTTGATTCAAATCAAAAAGAGGTGCGCAACTCATCAAACCGTTGACTCGGCTAAACGCCGCATTATGAGAGGCAGCGGCTTCACTTCGTTGATCGTTTTCGAATTTGCGACTTAGAAATTGCCGAAGTGCTTCACGATCAGCGTGAGCAACCTGACTGATTTCTTCCAAGCGGTTGATGTTCGGGATGGAGTAGTCACCGCCGGCTCTAATTGGGCCATACTCAGCCCCCAACCAGCCAGCCCAGTTCCCTGCTTTGAACTGTTTAAATTCATTTCCCTCGGGACACGGATCAAGCAAAACGAATTGCGGCACGGGGCTGTCCAGCTGGCCCAACTGTTGAGCAATCACTGACCCAAGAATCGGCCGCGTGAATGGTGGCCGAGGCTTATCACCTCGCGTGAGAGCATCAATCCCCTGAAAATGCTCTCCCGGCTCTGTCTTCATGCTGCGAACCACAGCTAATTTGTCCATGATTGTCGCACACTGCGGCATCAATGAACTGACTTGCACCCCGGGTAAGTTTGTCGAGGTAGCCTGAAACGGCCCGCCTGTTTCGGTGCCTGGCTTGGGATCCCACGTCTCAAATTGACTGGGTGCGCCGCACAACCAAAGCAAGATACACTTCTTGCCTGACTTCTTCGCCACGTCAGCAAACGCTGGAACAGAAAACAAGCCGCTAAAGCTACCTGTCGAGGCAACACCAGTCGTCATAGCCCCCTGCAGAAACAAGCGACGATGAATCGTATGCTCTGCACTTCCACAGCCCCGGTGGTGCGAATTGCGATTCGATGGGTATTGACGATCTTTCATGGTCTGCAAACGTTACTCAATGGTTGTACCTGAATTCTGCGCTTGTAAGCATCGACCATGCAACCTGCCGAATTGCCTCTGCCGTTCCTTCTCTCTTACTGAGATAGGCACTCACCACGGCAGCCTCCTGCACATCAGGCGACCGAGAAAACATGACTTGAAACAGTTCCTCGACTCGCTGCTGATTATCATCCATTTTTTCAAGCCGCGGAATCAAGTGATTCGGTTGTTTGCTAGAAATCAGAAGGTCATGAACGACCTGACTGTTACTCAAAAACAATGACTCTTTGACATTTGCGATCTGATCATCTGGCAAGAGATCGGGAAATCGCTGGCGAAATGCCGCTACCAGCCCAGCATCACCGCTGGAGTTACCCAACAATGCAATCTGCGCTGACCGCGCCAACTGTTCTCCGGTCAATGATCGTTCCAAATAATAGGCAAAGGTCGCAGGATCATCGATACCTGCGGGCCGACGCGACGCCAACTGGTAGGCGTCACTGGAAACAATCGCTCGAATCAAACGACGAACGTTATAGCCGTTTTTTCTAAAATCCTCCGACAGCCAATCAAGCAGTTCGGGGTGACTTGGATCATGTGCACTGTCCATCTCGTCAAAAGGATGGACGATTCCTCGTCCCATCAGCAATGCCCAGACGCGGTTGACCAGAGCACTCGCTACACGGGGGTGTTCGCGAACCACCTCGTTGACAAACTTTTCTCGTCGCGAAAAAGTCGGAACGCGTGGTGTGTTCTCGAGGCGCCCGGGCATATAAAGCTCATCAGCATCAGGCTGCTTCACGTCCTTTTCAGGTCGCTGCTCATCCACGGTGTCGACCTCAAGAAAAGCCAACAGGTTCGGACTGCTGTCTCCCAGCAGATCGGCAAACTCGGAAAAACCACCAATCGCACTCTCAGCGACCTGCGGACCAGCCTTGCCGTTCTCGTTCTTTCCGCGATTAAAGAAAGCGACCAACCCCCAATAGTGCGACTGTTTTATCTCATCAACCAGCATGTGATCGTGGCACTGAGCACACTCAATTCGAACTCCAAAGATCGCAGGAGCAACCGCCTCGGCAATCCGCTGATAATCGTTATTTCGTTCGAACAGGAACCAGTTCCCGCCACGCTTTGCAACGTCCGCCGGTCTCGCCAGCAGGATTTCTTCGACAAATTCATTCCACGGTTGATTCAATCGAATAGCATTCTCAAGAAACGAACGCCACTGGTGCTGTCGCCGTTTGCTGTATTTGTCTTCCGCAGCACGACCCATCAACAAAGTATCGAAAAGATCAGCCCAATGAACGACGTGCTCTTCACCCTGCAATAATTGTTCAATCAAACGGGCACGATCCCTCTTGGCATCAGGACCGTCTTCCAGAAATTCATTCAGTTCAGCAAGCTTTGGAATCCTGCCCACCAAATCAAGATACACACGGCGCACAAAAACACGATCATCGCAGGCACCAGCAGAATCCACCTGATTCGTTTGGTAACCTCGCCGTAATTGTCTGTTAATTTGTTCAACAGCAATCTGAAAGTCATCCGAAACCGCGTTGGGCAATCTCTCTTGTTCCCCCGCAACTTCCCCCCCAACTTCCTCCGCACGCAGTGTGCTGTCGTTGAACACGAAAAGAGCACACGCCATCAGGATCCAGAAAGGCAACCCGATTTTCACACGCGGTTTCGGCGGGCTAAGAAAACCATTCATTTCAGCTCATCACCCTCGTTGCAACTCAACGTATCAATCCAAGGTTCGCGGTGGATTTCACGGTGGAAACCCAAAAGCCTCCACGCCGCCACCGCTGGTGCCTTATCATACTCATCCGGAACAGTCCGCAACACATGCACTTGCCTGATTCACCCCGCCTGTCGCTGTCTAAAAACACCATGAACTACACCGCCGTTCTGACGCTCACCCTTTTCACTCTGACCCTCGGAGTTTTATTTCCGGCAAAAACGAGGGCACAATGGCAGAAAACCGCCGAACAAATCCCAGACTTCGAATCACTTCCGGATTCCACAGCAAAGTTGCAGACGCTAATCGACACCCAAAAGGGCACTCTAGTACTGACCGAAAAGTTCTATCGAATCACTCGCACCTTGAACGTCCCACTCGGTGAACACGGTGCGACAGCGATCACTTCCAGCACTGGATCCACCTTGATCATGACAGGTCCGGGGCCAGCAATCTCCATTGAGGGCAACCATACTGGTACTGCCTCACCAAAATCATTTGCGGCTAAAACCTGGAACGAACGAATGCCGATCCTCAGCGGCTTCGAGATACTTGGGGCACACGCAGAAGCTGACGGCATCAATCTGAAACAAACCGTCGGGGCGATACTTGAACGCATCTCGATTCGATGGTGCCACCACGGCATTCATCTCACCGTTCGTAATCGCAACGTCATCGTTTCAAATTGCCACCTCTATGAAAACTCAGGCGTCGGCTTGTTCTTGGACGATGTCAATCTCCACCAAATTAACGTGAGCAACTCACACGTTTCATACAATCGCGAAGGAGGCATTGTGGTGCGTGACGGCAATGTACGCAATTTGCACGTGACGGGCTGCGACATTGAAGGCAACATGCCCGGTGACCCTACCGAAACCAGCGCAGCCAACATCTGGATCGATGTCAGTGGATCTGCGGAAGACGCATCCAAATCCATCGCAGAGATTGCAATCACTGGCAATACAATCCAACATTCCGCGAATTACGGTGGTAAAGAAGATGAGACCATTGCACCGGGCGGTGCCAACATCCGCTTGTCAGGTAAAGCAATTTACCCCATCAATTCGGTAACGATTTCAGGCAATGTATTGAGTGACACCAGCACACTTGTCGATATTCGCCACAGCCATGACGTGACAGTCACAGGAAACACTTTTTTCGCGCCCATGCCAAACAATTTGAACGTCGAAGACAGCCAACGGGTGGTTGTAAGCTCCAATACGTTCAACCCCCGTCAATTTGTACGTCCGGGCATCATTCGCTTCACGAGAAGCAAAGACTGCATGCTGGTCAATTCCACGTTGCACCGTCTGGCAACTGACCGTGGCGGTGTGCGATTCACGGAGTGCTCCGGCTGCATTCTAAATGGGCTGATTTTGTCGGAGTGCACATCCGGGATTCGCTTTAACAAAACAGATAGCACAACCATTTCGAACTGCCGCGTTAGCGGCACCCCCAAGGGTTCATTCGACCTACTGATTGATCAGTCCAACAGCAATATCAAACTCACTGGAAATAGTTTTTCAGGTTTCACTGTATCCAATCCAACCTCAGCTCAAACATCATCAGCTCCGTAAGAACCGAATTTAACGTCCGTGCGGATCGAACTTGCAAAAAAAGAGCTGCGACCCCCGCATAGGGAGTCACAGCTTGTAGGCCAGACGCTAACCGTCATTTTCAGTCACTGTGCTTTGACTCTGCAAGGTATTGTTCCAGCTACGGAAGTCGGACCAACATTTGGTCCATCCCCCGCCGAAGAGTCCAAGCACGCTCCATGGGGCAGGTCTCTCGCATTGCGGAGGTCAGGACCATTTTCATATGTGATCGCATTTCGGAGTCGGATGTGCCAGCCATCACTTGCTCCATCGTCTTCTGATACAAGGTTGCACAAGCAGCGTGGTGACCTGCGTTGAACATGGGAACGCCCGTCGAGATTGCCTCGAAAATCATTTTCTTGGCATCGGCTTTCTTCCCGGTCGGCAGCAAGACGCGGTCGATGACGTGAATCACACCGTTCGACGCATCCAAGTCAGTGATCACGAGTTTCGCGTTGTTCACGCTCGCGCCACTCTCGGTCGGGGCGATCGCGATCGTCGTGCCCTGCAGCGTTTTGACGTTCTTCGCCGCCAAAGCGTCGGGAGAGTAAACACGTCCAGCCACGACATGATAGGTGAGGATATCAACAAGCTGTTGCTTGTTCTCTGGCTTGAGTAAGGTCTCGATTGTGCCAGCAGGTAGATTGCCGAACGCGTCGTCAGTAGGTGCGAAAACAGTGAAGGGTCCCTCTGAACCGAGAGTTTCTGCCAATCCAGCGGCGCCGACAGCGGCAAGCAGTGTTCCAAACGATCCTGCGGCAACCGCAGTTTCCGGAATTGTCTTGTCAGCAGGCAAGATCACCGAGTCGATGACATGAATGACGCCGTTGTCGCACTTGATGTCAGTTGTGACGACTTTCGCTCCATCAACCGTGACACCATTGTCATCGACTTTAATATCGACGCGTTGGCCGTTGACTGTCATGGCCCCTGAAAGTTCCACTACTTGCTTTGCCATCACGCTACCGGGCACGACGTGGTAGGTGAGGATACCTGTCAAAGCTGCTTTATTTTCAGGCTTGAGCAGTCCCGCGACAGTGCCCTCGGGAAGTTTCTTGAATGCCTCGTCCGTTGGGGCGAAGACAGTGAACGGGCCTTTGCCCTTCAAGGTATCGACAAGGTCAGCAGCACCAAGAGCAGCCGCCAAGGTTTTGAAGTTCCCAGCACCGACCGCGGTATCGACAATATCCGCTGCTTTCGACGCTGGGGCCAGCAAGGCAACCACGGCGAAGGCGGTTGTGTAACTAAGTAACGTTTTCATACCACTGCCATCCTCTGTAAAATACTATTGTTTGTCTAACCGACCCCATGTCGGTGCTATCACTCGTGTGACAATTCAGTATCCGGGGATGGCAAGCCCATCTTTTCAATGCAAACTTTCGCCGCAGTATTCAAGCCAGATTGCACGGATGGCGCGTTAGAGGGGCTTGATACAGCGAGACCCAGTTTAGACAGAGCGAGACCCAGTTTAGATGCGCCGCGATCACCAACTCAAAGCGAATCGCTTTGCAGCCTATGGCCAACTTGATGGCGAGCCAATCGTGGACGACAGCCCGTTAGACGGCGGCCAACTTTCCGGCTTTCGCATCCGTGTCGAGGGAATCTGCAGCAATCCACCCGCTCATCAGAACCATGGGCATGCCTGGCCCCGGATGTGCGGCACCGCCGGCGAGGTAGAGGCCGCTTAGATCTTTCCGACGGTTCCCAGGTTTGAAGGCACCGAGAAACTTACCGTGACTGGCCAGTCCGTAAATCGCCCCGTTCAACACTCGATAGCGGTTGTGAATTCCTTCGGGCGTGAGCGACGACTCGCACTTAATGGAATCACGAATACCACTCATGCCAGCGGTTCTTTCCAACTTATCAAGGATCACGTCGCGATACTTAGGAAGCATCTCCTTCCAGTTGTGGTTGGGCCGCAGGTACGGGGTATGCACGAGGATGTACAACGCCTCACCACCCTGAGGGGCCACTTGAGACTCGCTGATCGCCGGAGCACACACATAAGCACTTGGATCAGGGGCGGGCTCACCACGTTTGTAGATGTAGTCGAATTCCTCTTTCGGGTCTTTGGAAAATACAAAGTTGTGATGCAGCAGTTGGTCAAATCGCCGGTCCAATCCCAAATAGAGCACCACGCCACTGCAAGCTGGCTCGTACTCTTTTTTCTGAAACTTGGCAGCCTGCGGTGTTTCACCCAGCAATTCTCGGTAAGTTCTCACAGCGTCGCAATTACTGACGACAGCGTCGCAACTGATTTCTTCTCCGCCGGCCGTGACCACCCCAGTCACCGTATTCCCGGAGGTGTTGATTTTCATCACATCAGTTCCGCATCGGATATCAACCCCGAGTTCTCCGGCCAAGCGTCCGAGGGCTTCGGGCACTGCTCGCGTCCCACCGATCGGGTACCAGATTCCTTCGTCGGTCTGCATGTGGGCAATGCCGCACAAAACGGCGGGCGAGGCGTAGGGGGACGACCCCACATACTGTGTGAAGTGGTCCATCATCTGAGAGACACGATGATCAGGTACATGCTTTCTGACGACAGATGCAACACTCTGCCCCATCCGCAGAGACAAGACATCCTTCAGGACAGCGGCAGAAAACGAGCCAGCCACATCCATTGTGTCACTCAGGCCGCCAACACTTTTCCAGAAGAAAAAGCGTTTGGACACATCGTGCAAGCCCTCGCTCAGTTCGAGAAACCGGCGGTATCCTTCGCCGTTGGAGGTTGAACGCGTGAGTCGGTCGATGTTTCCCACCATGTCATCCGTGTTGGACACCAGATCCAAGACGGCATTTTCTTCGCCTCTGCTCCTGTCACCCTCGAAGAAGCATCGCCATTGGGGATCCAACCGCACCATATCGATATAATCTTCCAGCTTCTTTCCAGCCTCTTCGAACACGCGTCGCAAAACCCCAGGCAGCGTCAGAATTGTCGGCCCCATATCGAATCGGTAGCCCTGTTCGCGGTGCACAGCAGCCTTACCACCGAACCAGTCATTCTTTTCGAGCACGGTTACGCGATGACCGCGAGCAGCCAAAACACAAGCGGAGGACAAACCAGCCAGTCCACTACCGATCACGACGATGTGGGACTGCTTACGGTCAGATGCAATCATGATTTATTTTCCTTCTCCTGCGATGGAGCTACAGTTTCCTGAGTTTGGTGGACTGCACCTACGGTTTTCACTGCCTTCACTGCCTTCACTGCC
>Ga0315322_10000596_pt1 | contig 26976 bp, 43 predicted proteins | sample M110021515metaG_FD_203461 | JGI IMG/M metagenome (GOLD analysis project Ga0315322, IMG submission 203461) | Ammonia-oxidizing marine archaeal communities from Monterey Bay, California, United States - M1 100m 21515 | ecosystem: Environmental > Aquatic > Marine > Intertidal zone | place: USA...
TGTAAAGCCGATAAGAAGCAGTTAACTCTTGATTCATTCTAACATCTTTTATTGTTTTTAGATATATAAAGTCTTCAACTGATTGTGTTTCACAATTTGGATCTTGCGAGTGATTATAAAAACCTCCTAAAGGAGTTCTTATATATTTGTTTTCAAAGTCGGGGTGAAAAACATGAGTAATGCCAAGCACTGTACCTTTAGGTATAAAAGTTTTAGAAAAAAGGCCATGCCCGTGTATCTTGGATGTTCTAATTTCTAAAAAATTTGGTAAAGGTGCATAAGTCATTTGTTGTTTTTTATCTCTAGGCATGGAATAATCATGCCTTCTTTATAATCAATTTGTTTTTCAATTTCAAGAAAACCTTGAGAAGTTTCTATTATGCATAGCTTATCATCACATTGATCTATTACACAAGTGGTAATTTCTGGTGAGATGTAAGCGAGAAAAATTAAAACTGACATTCAGTTTCCTTAACAAGTTTTTGGGAAGACTCCCACCCTCTAACAAAAGAATTAGTACATCTTAAGACTTTATGTCCAGATTTAGTTGTTCCTTTGCAGGGTTTGTCATCATATACTAATGAAGTAGTCATTAAGCTTATCCTTTTGGGAGTCATTTTAGTGACTTTTCCTAGTGTGAGTTTTAGTCCTCCGTACCTTGGGTTTCCATCAGGAAATAAGACGAAGTCGCCTACATTAATTTCGTTGCCTATCATATCAAGCATTAAGTGCTCCTTATAAGTAAAAAGGGCAGCTTATTAAATAAGCCGCCCTTTATGAAAGTGTTTTTAGACTTCTAAATTAGAAGTGCCAGTTTGAAAGATCGCTAGTTGAAACAGTTTCTGTTCCGTTAGAAGCGTACCAAGTATTGTTCCACTCTGCATATTGAAATTCTCTTACATCAGCTATTCCAATATTAAGTTGATTCCCGGAATGGATAGTTGACCAGTCTAGACTTATTAATAAGACTTCTGGAGAATCGTCAGGTCTTCTGGCTACAATTGTCCATCCATCGTGGCCTTTTGCCATGTCCCAGACTGTAGTGCCAGCTTCAACAATAGCGTTCAAATCAAGCCTTTGAGTTATAGACCCTGAGGCTGCAGCACCTTCACGAGTTTTTATTGTGCCGTCATTGTAACACATTATCAATGTGTCACTTCCATCACTTCTGATTGCATTTACATGATGGTTTCCGTCTACAGGAGTAGCAGTACAAGTTGATCCTGCAGATCCAACATTTATTATCCAAATTTTATCATCATTTGTTGTTAAGAAGAAGTGCCCTGGTCCACCAGCTTCAATTTTTATTGGAGTGCTAGTGATTCCAGTTGCTGCAGAATCAAAAGTTTCAAATTCTGCCCAAGTGTTAACGTCTGGAGTGAAATGCAAAGTTGTGCTTGAATTTTCACCAAGCTTTGCATAAGCAACTATGTGTTGTTGTTGGTCATCTTTTCCAATCGCAACAGATTTAATTTGTGTTATGTTCCCACCATGTGTCCAGTCATAAGATGAGCCGGAAGCTGCTGCATATAGGGCTGAAGCGTCATCTTCTAATAGTTCGCGGTCTGTCCAAAAGCGCATGTCAGACATGCTTCCGACAAAACTGAGATGGTTAAAGTTACTGTTTTGTCCGACTCTCATTACGGTGGGATTGTTCCACGGAGTCATTGTCATAGCTCCTGAGCTGTCAAGAACACCGTTAATATAGATCTTCATAGTGCTGCCGCTGTAAACAAAGACAAGCTGAGTCCATACGTCAGGAGTTATACTGCCAGTAGACCAGTGCTCTTGGTAGGAACTTCCGTTTCCATGTCGGTGCCAGATTACGACTTTTCCATTTTCATTAGCACCCCCCAAGTGGCATTGAATTGATGGATATGTACTACCACTGACATGATCACTGAATAGGCCTTGTTGTACATCCGTGCTCATTCGAGTAGCGTCTGGCTTTATCCAGAGGCTTAATGTATAGGAACTTGTAATTCCCGTCTCTAAGCCTGCTGGAATATCGAAGTAGTCTCCTCCAGCGAATACAGCTACATCGCGTCCAAGGGAGGCATCGTTTGCAAACGTAACTCCGTTATTTGTAGCGTTATAGTTGCCTTCGGAATCTGTAACATCTGCGGTCAACTCATACATTGACGTAAGACTATCTGATAGAGTTATCGTTGGTCCTGCCTCTGCGCCTGCCGCGTGCAACGCAGCAGCATCCGATGCAGACAAAGCTCGGTTCCATACGCGGAAGTCATCCATTTTGTCAGCAAAAGCATAGTTATGATCTGTCCACGAACCGATGTTCTGGAGCTTGAACTGACCGATATAGGTGATAGAGTTACCAGCCTTCACGCCATTGACGTAATAGGTCATCTGGCCGCCATCCAGGACACACATCAAGTGATGCCAGCCTGTGCCTCGATAGTTGGCAGCAGTCATCTGGAACCCTGTGCTGTTTGTTGTATTTGCACCAGAGTTTTGGGTAGCCCAGCCATAAGAACCAAGGTAGTCATTGCTGTAAACTGTAACATCGAAGCCGCACTCTTTATCCCAGCTGGCATAACCGCCAGTGCCGTTTGAGCGCTTGTTATGGCCCGTTGCCATTAAGAAATTGGCCTGAGCAGCACTACGATCTTTTAAGTTTTCGAACCAAAAAGACATAGTATACGTGGTGCCAAGAGCAATTGGATTGTTAGTGTAATAGGCACTATTTTGATTAGGGAAAGCAGCTGCGTTGCCACTGTGGCTGACCCCATTTGCTGCCGTGAAAGTCTCAGAGCCGACTGAAGGTGAGCCATCAGCATTTAGGTTGTACTTTGCAACTAATCCGTCAGTTAGAGTTAGCCCTGCTGCGTATAAAGAAGATATTTCAGAAGCACTTAGTGCGCGGCTCCAGACCCTATGATCGTCCATGTCACCGTCTAAATAACCGTTTGCTCCGTCAGCCCATGAACCGCGACCGATCTGGACATTCGATCCAAATCCCCAAGAGGTTGAGGTATCAGTTCCATTGGCTTGTGCAGATCCGTTCACGTATAGTGTTTTGGTGCTGCCTGATTTTGTCATAGCAATATGATACCAAGTATTTGTATTTAAGGCAGAGAGAGCGTTGTTGAAGGTAAGAGTACCCCCACCAGATAAGAATCCCGGTTTTCCGTGGATCAAACCAAGACCCTCCTGATTGGCAGTGAGAATAGTATAATAACCATTAATAGTTTCCAACCTTAGCCAAGCAGAAATGGTATGATCTCCTGTGATGGCCGTGGCGACACCGGAAGGAACACTAATGGTTGCCGAATTATCTCTTTCAAACACGGCGTGTCTTTTGGCACCATCAGCTGCGAAAGTAATATTTGAAGCTGTTCCGTTGCTTGTTCCAACAGAATCATCTGCATTATAATCAAGATCATATTTTGCAACCAATCCGTCTGCCAGAGTTAGCGGAACATATGGCTCCGCTCCTGCTGCGTGTAATCCTGCGATTTCTGATGCAGATAAAACGCGGGTCCAAATACGAGTATCGTCCATTCGACCGCCGTTTGAGCGGAATGGAGTCTGTGTTGAAATGTTTCCTAACCAGATTTGCTGACTGGCTGCAAATGTGCCTGAAAAGGCAGCGCCAGTTAGGGCTTGTGCGACACCATTTAAGTATACTATTTTTGATCCATTTGACGGATCAATAGTAATTGCGTAATGATTCCATCCGGCAGGGACTGCAACGGATCCACGGTTATCAACCCATCCGTTACCAGCGTTGTGCAAAGCTCTAATTTTACCATTTAGTAAGTAAAGATCAAAGTGAGATCCTGCATGAGTACCCCATCTAAAGAAGCTTTCATAATTATTGCCAGAATAGTTATAAGAAGTTCCTGCTTTTGCCCAAAAAGATACGGTAGCTTGCCCAGTTAGGTCGATTGTATTGGCACTCACTAGTTCGCCAGAGGAGAATAAGGCAGTTTTTTGGTTACCGTCTAGATCGTAAGATACAGTACCACTTGCTGATAGGTCGTTTGAGGATACTGAATCAGTAGCATCATCAAGAGCATACTTTGCAACAAGACTGTCAGTTAGTGTTAGCGGTAGTAAATCTCCGTCTCCATTATTAAAAGAGGCTAGAATCTCACCAGCAGTTGCAACACCAGAGTATACTCTCATGTCTTTTACTTCTGCTGCGAACTCTTGACCTGCTGGGCCGTTAAGCACATCGATGACCGATGGCGGGCTAGCTGGGGTTATAGATCCAATAGACACACCATTTACATAGTATTCCATTGTAGACCCATTATACACCGCACTAACTAAGTGCCATGTGCCCGCAACTTGTAATGGCGAAGATGCTCCCGCTGCTAATCGGGGAGCAGTTCCTGTTCCAATCGCTCCATAATTCGCATCAAGCACATATTTAGATCCACTATTCTGCAGGTATAAGTTCGACCATTCTTGTCCTGGAAGGGTTACGTTCTTAACCCAGATGTTAATTGTATATGTTGCTGGAAGTGCGACTTGTGCGCCAAGACTATTCAATGATCCTAGTCTATGTTCTTGAAATGTTACTGGCATGGTATTTCCTTTTCATTATTAATTGGTTTGATATTGATTCTTATTAGCTTTAGCGTCATATTACATATGGTCAATTTGGGCTATAAGCATAACAGAGATTATTTGATTAAGTTTTCTATAACTTGAAAGTTGACTGTTGAAAATATTATAAGCGGCAATAGAGGAAATAATCAAGCTCTACATTTAGTTAGTATTTTCTTTAATTTTGCGATAAGCGTCTACTGTTTCGGGGAACAGATCAGTAGCAATCTTCAAGCAAGCCTCGGCAACCTTTTGTATCTCCCATTGCGCCCCTTCGTGTGTACGAAGGTCAATAAACTTCAAGAGGTTTGATAGATTGACTGTGCCGTAGTATTCAGTGTAAAGGTTCTGTGGTAGAACTCCACGAGCTTGCTCTCGGCAAACGCCAGCTTCGATGAGCTGGTTGAAAAGCGAAAGACTTTGTTCGTGGTGTTCTTTTACAAGATTTGTGCTTTTGACTTCTTGGTCTATAAAAAAGCCTTCCCACTTACTTCCGTCTTCATTAAAAACGGAAGTCGTGATCTCGGGATCAATCAACTCTTCGGCGTTTGATGCTTGTCGGTTTGACTTATGCTGCGTCCTGAAAGCCTTTGGCTCATAGAATCGGAGATTTACATTAGTATAGCGTCTGCTAATTTCGTTATAAGACCAAGTTCTATGACGATGGTGCTGAGAGCGAACGAAGATAGGAACACTAAACTTGAAAGTGATAGCACAATGCTCCAAAGTCGAAGTATGTCTGTGCTTGATAAGGTAGTTGATGAGTTTTCTGTCTTTGTCATTTAATTCATTTCTTGATGTTCCAAAACTAACTCTAGCGCTATTAACGACTGTTAGGTCTGAACCCATATGCGAAACATAGCTTACAGAGCCAATATCGTCAGAGTATAAAGGTATTGAGTTTGCATAGCTATGTGGTGTTGTTTTAACATTTTCCATTTTTAATCTCGTTTAAGATTTTTACAATATCTAAGCCACCACAATCGATTTTTCTAGTTGTTTGATGGTAATGGCTAACGAAGCCTTTAAATGTACCGTTGGAAACTATTTTCTCTGTATTCGTTGATGTTAAAAAATTGGTGTTTGAAGATTCAGGTCCATGTAATGGAATGTTACAGGCTTTGCTTATAGCTACCCATAATGCTTTTAAAGCTTGAATTTGTATTGGGTAGAAGTCTAAGTGAGGTTCGAGGGTATGACCGTTTACAACGGCATTTTCAACTATAGCTCTTTTTCCATAGCCATTGCTTTCATACCAATTTTGATATTTTGGATAGTAAGCATTCGCTATTTCTACACCAATAGATTTTCTATTTATATTACCAGCATGCCAGGCTGCATGTTGAGTATCTAAAGTTTGATAAATGGTTCCGTCATTATCAATAAGGAAATGAACAGAAATTCCTCTTTTATTTAAAACTTTAGCACAAGACTCTGAACTCAAGCATACGTCCCAATGATTAACAAATATTTTTGGCTTTCTATTTGGTTTTCCTGAATAGTCTGAATAATTTCCAGCTTTTGCAGAATGTCCAGCTTTCTCATCCCAGAGAATTACTTTGTCCCATTCTATTGGAAACATTTTTGAATTATGAACGATATGATTGCTTTTTCTACAAGATGTTCTTCTAGAAGGTCGATGATCTGAGATAGTCGCTTCTCTTTCGAGAAATACCCTCCGATATGTAGAAGGGCCTACTAAAGCGTCTTGAGTAAGATTGTGTTCTTTTTGATAAAGAATCACATTGTCTATAAACTCTTTGTTAAAATCTTTTGCTTTAAACCAAGATGGGTCCCAGCTGTACTTGGCTGCAGATCTCTTGTTATAAGAGATTACGTTGTTATAATTCATTTTTTACTCCAATAGTCTTTGGATCCAAAAATGTTTTTAACATAATTTCCACCACCGCCATTATATTCGGCTGAATCCCTGTTGTACTCATCGTTTCCTACGATGAGCCCACCACTTCCATTTTTCCAATCCATTTGATTAAGTAAGCTGAAAAATCGCTTTCCTAAAAATGTTGTTCTTGCGTCATCGCAGACACGATTGCCTTCTTCGACGCACCATATTGCAGTTCTATCGCTTTTGTTTAGTGAAATGTTGTAGCCGTAAGCATTGTCTCGATTGGTCTTTTTAGAAAAATCTTTAGATTTTGGTTTTTTAGGTTTACCTTGTTTATTTAAGGGTAGCATTGATGATGCTATTATCTCGGAAGCGTAGTAATCTGCATTTATACAATTGTAAATACGGCTAGTTATTTCAAGTTGATAATTGTATTTTTTTTTGCCTTTAGACTCTATCGTAATATCATTATATATGTCGTCAGCTATTGCTTTAAGACGCAGCATATAGTCATTGTATGCTGTAGTTAGATTTTTCTTAAATAAAGAAAATTCAGAACGGGGTATTTTTATTTTTCCTCGTTCCCATTCGTAACAGGACATGGTTTCTCCCTTAGTGTTTTTAGTTCTAAAAGTATTTCTCGGAGCCACCACCAAGTGGTAGTCTCTAATATTATCCTACCCCATTCTGGATGGTAGGTCGATCCATGTTCGTCTGTTTCGACGAACTGTTGAAGATGCGCAACAACTCCAGGGTCTACTCCGTCTACAACGACACCAAACGCCTTTAACAATTCTGAATCTTCTTTAATGAGCTCTGCGAGTTTCTTACTGTTCCCTCTGGCGTTTTGATACCTATTTTTTGGGAAAAGTCTTTTCATTCGCCATAGACCTCAAAGAGGTATTCGTTTATATCTGCGGGTGAGTTAATTTCAGCTTCTCCAAGCATTATCGTTGCACTAGGCTCATTAGTAGTTTCTTCCATATTAGTTCCAAAAGATTTTGGAATAAAAATAGAAATGCAAACTAAAATGAAAAATGTACCTAGAACTGTAGTCAAGTATTTCATTTTGATCCTCTCTATATAAAAGGAGCCACCCCTTTTTGGAGGTGGCTCCTTAGTTTTATGTATTTCTTTAGTTAGTCTGTACTAACTGCGCCAGCATCGCTAGTAGTATTAGTTACATTAGCGTTTGTAGCGGTTTCGACAACGTCAGGGCTTGCTGCAGTAGTAACTACAGTAGTAGTCTCGGTAGCAGCTGCAGAAACAGCTTCAGAGTCGTCTGAGCAGCTTCTAGCACCAAGGGCTAGTACAACTATCGCACCAATTGCAAGACATGCAATTCTGACTCTTTTGTCTGCAAGAAGTTGTTTTAGGGTTTCTGTAATTTTGTTAATCATTTCTGACATTTTTATTCTCCTGCTGAATCGTCGTCGTCGTCGGCTGAATCGTCATCGTCTGACCCACTGTCGTCGTCGTCAGAGACACAATCAGCGTCTCCAGTTTCTGCGGAGTCGCAGTCATCTTTATCACTGCAGGCTCCTAAAAACAGCACAGAAAGTGCTGCAAATGTTAATAATAAAAGTTTTTTCATAACTTTTTCTCCTATTTTAGCCCAATCATTGGGATTGAGGCTGAAGATATATACTCTTGCACTATATAAGTCAAGCGCGAGTAATGTAAAAAGTGGGGTGGAGGGGGGAACCCCCCACCCCGAGAGGGTTGTCAGGTTAAGTTGCGAGCCACCTTATCATCCTAAAGGTGTTCTTTTTCTAACTCTCAGTAGCTATAGCGTAACGAGGATGATTAGTTCGCTATACTTCTTTGTTTACTTCGTCTGAACTGTGCACTACCCTCTGCAAAGTAGATTCAGCATATTAATTGAATTAAAAAACTTTGTCAAGCTTTATAAAAGCAATTTTTTATTGGCTGGGGTAGAAGGATTCGAACCCTCAAAGGTGGCGCCAAAAACCACTGTGTTGCCAATTACACCATACCCCAACGAGGGTCTTTCAATTTCATTAAATTTGATATGCTTTCAAATAAGGCAACCACTTGGGATGAGTTTCTTTGTCTGATAAAGTGTTCAAGATATAATATGGGGGAACCTTGGGAAAGGTTGTTGGAAACATATTAGCTTCTCTAGGAAGTTTGTTTCCTTTTTTCTGGTTGCATGGTTTGCAACTAGCAACTATATTTTCCCAAGTTTTTGGACCACCTCTAGATTTTGGAGTTACGTGGTCTAGAGTAAGTTCAGAATCTTTGAATATTTTAGAACAGTATTGACAAGTATTTCTATCTCTCCAAAGAACATTTTTCTTGTTGCAATTTAGAGTGTGATTAGATACTTTTACATATCTGTGTAAAGAAATAACGCAGGGGGTAGGGTAGGATTTGTTTGGAGAAACAAGGTATTGATTATCATGGACTTCAACTAAACTTGCTCTTTTCATGTATATCATGCAAAAAGCGTCATATACATTAATTATACCTACCGGTCTATAAGAACTATCTAGTTTCAGACAATTCATTGTTTTTCTCTTCTAGCTTAAGTATCCATTGATTGGCTAATTTTAAGCCATTTGATATTTGCATAAGTGTATAGCTGTCGGCTATATCTTTTTCAGAAAATATAGTTTCATCTTTTATGAAATCTATTATAGCGTTGGCCCATATTGCTTGGGTTGGTTTATTCATGGTTGCCTCCATGTTTTCATTTTACCATATTGGTTAATGATTAGGCATTTACCATTTTAGGGGATTTGTAGAAGCTGTGCATTTAGGGCATCTGTAGTTAGAAAGAGAGGACCAATACTTTGTATGGGTACACAGTCCGCAATGTCCGCAATAGTATTTGTCTCTTTTAATTTTATTGGAAGTGCTGCTTCGTTCAATTGGTTTGATTCGCATATTTCTTCGTCCTCAAAGTCGATGATGTCTTCGCTGCCACAGTTTAGGCAGACAAGAAAGCCCCATGGGTCGTAACGGGAATTATTGCTTTGACCGCAAAATTTACAATAGTTCATTTTGTTTCCTTATTTGTATTATAGTAAGTTTTTACAATTTTTTGAGCGGCTTTATATAATTTGTCATCCCCTTCAATAAGTACTTCAAGAAGAGCTTTCTTTTCTTTCATGTATATTTTTGCAAAGGCTTTATCATGATCTACAATACTTGTTGTATTTGAAATCAGATCTGCCAACTTTATAGTTTTGGCTGCTGGAGAAGCTGCGGCAATATGTTGCCTGTCTAGTTCTTTGCGTACTTGCCTGTTGCCATCTTCTGGTTTGCTTACGTCGGTAAGCATTTCTACAAGTTGTGCAACCCTTGTACCAAAAAGAGCTGATATAGTCTTATTGGTAGTAGAAGTGTCTTCCACAACATCGTGAAGGAGTGCTGCAGCAATCATTTCTGGATCAGTAGTTACGGATCTAACAATTTGCGCAACTTCTATTGGGTGCACTACATAGGGCTGACCTGTATATTTCCGTATTTGCCCTTTGTGTGCTTTGAAAGCAAACGTCAGAGCGTCAAATATTAAAAGATTTGACATGTTTGCCTCCGTATATTTGTTTTTAAAAAGTGGCACACTTTACCCGGTGTGCCAGCGGTTATTGTTGTTTCGCTTCAGTATAAGTGAAGTTTATACAGCAATTTTATGGAGCCGTTGATAGGACTCGAACCTACGACCATCTGATTACAAATCAGATGCTCTACCAACTGAGCTACAACGGCGAACCGTTTGTTTGAGAATAAAGGCCATTGTTGTAAGATGGGTGATAACCAACTTCATTAGAGGTGTGGTTATTTATAAATAGCAGCAAAGCTGCGGTATCGGCCTCTGAAACGTCGTTTGGTAGTTTACCTTGAAGGTAACTGTAGTGAATGTATCCCTTCTTTGGTAGCTTAAAAGCTGGACCATAAGAAACGTAACGCAACCAAACTAGTGTGTATGTATCGTCTTCAACATCATCTACTAAAAGGAGATGATAAGCTGTTCCATTTCCGGGTTGGAAATTATGTTTTTCAGTTACCATTAGCGGTCACTTCCTTTGCATGCTGGCTATTGAGAACCCAAGCAAGATATTCAGCTTCAGTTCTAGTTTTAATTGGTACTCCCAGTCCAGGGAGTATTGATCTTTCATTAACAGAATCTATTACATAGAAACACTTCTTATTGTTTCTGATATTGATTCCAGGCTCTATTACGTATCGATTATCCATATTATTTTTCCGATGTTGTATTAGTTTTTTGCAATATTCTCTGCAACAAAGGCATATGTCTATATAATGAATTTATTTTTGTGTTAAATAAGCAACGATCTCATTGACATGTGAGATGTCATCTTCGACTTGATCTTTTTCAAGAGTAAAGTCGAGATAGTTCTCTGACTCTTCTTTAAGAGACTTTAGATGTGTCTCTAAGGATTCAATTATTAGTTCTATCGATTGTCTTTCAAGTGCTAATTCTACTGAACTAGTCAATTGTTTGGCTCCATTCATTTTTTAAATACTCTACTGTTGAGTGATTGCATTCTGCTTGAAACAGATTGTGTAAATAGTGAAGGTAAAAAGGAGTGTATAAAACATAATACACTCATTTTAATTAAAAGCAAAGAGATATTTTGAGCATGAAACATGTGTTCAAAATAAGTTTGCTTCTGTTCTTTTAAGTGATTGAAATTAAGCATAAAGCTTCTCTGCTTCAGAAGTGATGAATAATTGTTATAGCAGCAAATTTATATTCTGCATCTTAGACAAGTTAGCTTAATGTTTCTTCTTCTAGTACGGATTCGGTAACTACCATTCTGGCTTTTTCAGCAAGAGCTTCAAGGGCAGGTAGGCATGCCATGTACGTTTCGTCGTCAGCGAATCTAGCGACTTCTTCTGTATGCCAATTATCAGTTTCAAAGTATACGATTATCATATTTTTCTCTTAAAGTTTATTTTTGTATTAAATGGCTCCGACTACTGGACTCGAACCAGTGACAAGGTGGTTAACAGCCACCTGCTCTACCAACTGAGCTAAGTCGGAATATATTAAAATATATACCTTATTTGCATATAGGGCATATATTTTTTAGCTATAGTTTTGAATGCTTCAATATATGAAGCTTTTTTCTTCCATTGGTAGCGTAAATTGTTGCCACCATATTTACTAATTTTAGCTTCTTGAAGGTGTGGTTGCCAAAGCAATTTCTCTGCTTTTGGATGCCACTCTTCATTTAGTAAATGTAAGTCTTTGTTATGAGTTAAAAATATTACTTCAGCTTTAAGTTGAGATTTAACATCTTCAGACAAAGTGTCTGCAAGGAACTCAAATAAAACTTGATAATCTTGCAACCATCCGTCGTATACGATTACTGGAGAAAAATTAAGGTGAACTTCATATCCAGCTTCATAGAATGGCTGAATTGCTTCAATTCTGTTACTAATTGATGATGTGCGGACATCTACGAGTTTTGCTATGTGACTTGGCATTAAAGAAAATCTAATTCTAGTTTTTCTTTGTGGATCATAGTTAAGCATGTCGTAATTTACATACTTGGTAGCAAAAGAAGCTTTAGCATATTTAAGATTTCTAAAATAAGCGATAGCTTCTTTAGGTATGTCTGATATTAAAGCGTCTGCAGAAATATCGTTATTGCAACCTATGTCATAAGTCCAATAAACTGGATCACATTGATTTGGTGTTTTTTGTGGAAGCTTTTCTACATGTTTTTTTATGGAAGACAGTATTTCTTCAGAGTTCACAAAAATAGTTGCAGGATTTGCATACCCTTTACGTCTTGCAACGTAACAATATGTGCAAGCCATTGCGCAACCATTTGCAAGGCTGGGAGATATGTAATCTGTAGACCTGCCATTTTCTTGAAATCTTAGAGAGCCAAGCACACCAAGTACTAAGTATTCTCTTTTAACTTTGTTCCAATCTTTAACAAGAGATGAGTTGTTATTTAATTCTGGTATTTTCCAATGACTGGGAACTGGAATTATTTCAGCTTCTGGGTACTTGGATAGAATTTGTGTTGTTTTTTGATAAAGCTTAGCTTTATTCTGCAAGTAAATCTTTTTGATTTGTATCAAAATTGCTCCTTTATTGAATAAGATTCATAATTGAAGCAGGAGAAGAAGAAGGCTATATGCTGTAATCTTGCAACAATAAGCGAGGTGAGTCACGAATTGTTTCATTTTCGACAAGCCTCGTTCACCACGAGCTTGCGCGACTTTTAGTTTTGATCCATATGTCTGTCTTCCGACTCCATTAAGCCGTCGCTTAAGGCTCCTGCCCAATTGTAAAATCATTGATGGTCGGGATGAGAGGATTCGAACCTCTGCCCCTCTGCTCCCAAAGCAGATGCGCTACCAGGCTGCGCTACACCCCGGCAAGTACAGTCATCATATAAATGATAGTAAAACAAATACCTGAATATGAAATCCAAAGCATGTCGCAATTCTTGCAAGAATGTTTCATTCTCGTTCCTCTATATGATGGGAGCTGTCAATGTAAGCTCCAGCTAACATAAGCGAGCCTGCAAACAATGTCAACAAGGCGCTCATATAAGCTTTTTCATATAAGTTTAGAAAAGTTTCTATTATGTGTATTGAACCATGTATTCCGAGAGCCCAACGAACAAAGCTATGGAAGTATTTCTTAATATCCATATTTTAGCTCATTGTATCGCTCTGCAGCGTAATCGGTATGCATTTGGTTAACTTTTTCTACTAGATCGATTTGACTTTGAGTACCCCGGTTAGGATCTACGACGGGGATCACGCATTGTCCATCGCAAGTTGCACAAGGCATGTCATATTTGCCGTTTATGTAATCTTGCTGTTCTTCAAAAGACCATTCTTCATTAAATTCGTCTTCAGTGATACCGTTACTGTCTATATTTGGGTTTGTGTAAAAGCCAGTGCCTTTACAAGTTGAGCATACTTCAAACATAAATGGAACGGATTCCATTATTTCTTCGTCACCTTCCCAGTAATAAACATTTGCTGTCATATCGGATAAGTCAAGAGCTCCATACCATTTTTTAGTAAGAGTTGCTTTTATTCTAATATCCATTATTTTTCCTTAAATAAGTGTTTTTGAATTATTTTCTTTGAAGCACTTTTGCAAGTTTTTATGTACATTCCTTCTGTATTAGGTAGTGTAATTTTTGCAGATGTGCCTTGAGAAGCAAATACTGGTTCGGTACGTGTTTCGTATGTTGGTTCATTTTTGTAAAAGTAACGATAGATGTACTCTCGGTACTCTTGCTTAGCTAGAACAATAAGGTACCAAAGTTTAGTTTCAACATCTTGGCTTAGCCAAGTATTTGTATCAATTTGAACTAATCTTTTTGCAAGGTCTTTTGCTTGTTGAAGTCTTTGTTTTTTCCAGTAGTCTTCTTTTTTTGGAGCTTCTTTCAGAATGCCTGAAATGGGATGAACATAAAATTGTCCCCAGACGCCGCGTTGAGAATAAGATATTTCTTGAGGACCATCGTAAGCTGTATTTTCCCATGGTTTATTATTTTTAATAAATACTCTATGGGCTGGTATCACCAGGTCCCACAAGTGGTCAAAAATATGTCCAGAGACTGCTCCATTAGAGTCTGTGTGTTCACAGATTTCAGAATAAATTTTATCCCAACGCTTGCCAACGCTAGAGCGAATGAAGCGTACTAAAGGGTTTAAATTCTCTCCAAACTGTTTGCGGTCCCAAGATTGATCTCGCATACCAGTTTTTTTTGCAGAAAGATTATTATCAGAAATATCAGTAATAATATTTCCTTTTTCATCTTCGTACTGTTCGAGAACAAGTCGTTCTCTACGATAGCGCATATTTTTGGAATTCCTTCCAGTGCCAAGCCTGCGCGTATCAACAAGCTTGTGTTTCATGTCTTTTCGCATGATAGCTTATCCTATCTGAAAGAAAAAATGTGGTACCTGAGGAGGGAATCGAACCCTCACGCTCTAAAGAGCCAAGGATTTTAAGTCCCATGCGTCTACCAATTCCGCCACTCAGGCATGATTAGTTTTTGTTATAAGCGCTCTTCGTCGAAGAAGTATTCAAGTATTTCTAAGCATAATACTTGCTCTTCTTTGTTGAGCATTTCTGATATAATTGAGATTACTAATTCAGCAGATTCTTTTGGATCTGAAAGAAACTCAGAAGGAGTAGCTTTTATTCCATACAAAAGTGTTTCATTTAAATATTCTGCTTTTTCTTCATCGAAGTCAGACGCTTCGAGAATCATATTTTGTATATTCATCTGTTTGATTAGTGTATGAACCATCTCAATCCTCAACAATGTATTAGATTTATAACTTATTATACCATATATAGAATATGGTAACAGGATGCATTTTTATTATATTGATTTTGATATATATTTTGCTGTCAGCATCCTTAAAATGGTAGGGCTACTCGGACTTGAACCGAGAACCTATGCGTTATGAGCGCAGTGCTCTAACCAATTGAGCTATAGCCCTGTAACATTCAAAGTACTAGGTACTTTTTCTTAATTGTCTTTTTGATTCCTGGATTAATTCTAAGTACATGCGGCATCATTTCGTGACGAATATAGTTGCGCTGGTATCTAGTATCTTTGTTACTGGGATCATTAACATAAATTACATTATTTTTGATTGCCCAGTAAGAAAGGTCAGACTTCTCTGTTGTCAGAAAAGGTCTGATAAAGTTGTCTCTTTTATGTGGAATTAAAAAGGGGTTGCCATGCATTGAAGTAAAAACCCAAGATTCTACTGCATCATCAAGATGGTGGCAGGTAATAATAGGTAAATCTACTTTAGTGAAGAAGGAATATCTTTGTTTACGCCAGAAGTCTTCCATAGAAGCTCCAGCAGGGGCTTCTAATGTATTCTTTTCAGAAATGAGTGGTAAGGCATGATCGTAGCAATACTGACGTACCAAGCCTTCTGCAGCGTCTGCAAATGGTGTTGAATGATTGTAATGTAAAACAGTAATGTTTCGCTTTCCTTGGCGTAAAAAATCAAGTACTGCCATACTGTCGATACCGCCACTTACGGCTACTGCAATAGTTTTTGGAATTTTACCAAGGATGTGAATCATTTATTTTTCCTTAGCTGTCATATCGATAAAAAGCTTTCTTTTCGATTGCTTCGATAATCATTGTACGTGTAGACAATTCTTCTGTAGATAATTCTTGTTCAGTATCATCTACATGATTATAGATAGACCAAAGATTGTTATCGGGATTATAAAGAACATCTTTGGAAGATCTAAGAAATCCAGATAACATGATGTAGCAAGGCAAATCACTATTTGTCGCTTTATCTTTAAGGTCTTCTAATGAGTTGATTAAGGTAGGCATATCTTTTCCTGCTTTTTTATAGTTTTTCTAACATTTGAACTTCAACAATGTTGAAGCATTCTCCTCCAGAGATTTCTCTCCAATTAGAAACAATGTCTGAATTCGTATAGTTTTTATATTTATCGGTTTCTTTCCATATCTCTAAAGATTCAATGGCTATTGAAATGCGATGGTTGTCAGCTCCTTCATAAGTTGAATGCAAGCTATGTTTTGTTTCGTGTTTTGTTTCGTGGATCAATAAATAGAAACATTTTTGTCGTTTGTTCATATTTTTTCCTGAAAAGTGAAAAATGGTACACCCTGTTGGATTCGAACCAACGACCCTCGGCTTAGAAGGCCGATGCTCTATCCAACTGAGCTAAGGGTGCATGGTTTATTCGAAGTAAATCAATTCGTATGGAACAAAATGCTCTGTTCCATCTTTAAGTTTTACTTGACATAGTTTTGTAGAAAAAGTGTTAGTACCAAGAATTTTAGCTTTTCTTTGTCCTACAATATCTTCTTTTTTTATACCAAGCTTTTCTAAGGCAAAATATGATTCAAGCTGCTTATAAAGGAAGCGAGCTTTCTCTTTTTTTAAAACTATACTTTGAAGAAGTTCTAGTTTTTCATCCATTCGGATTTTCCTTGATTGAATTTAAAAGACATTCTTGTATAAGCTCAATATTGCTTAAACTTTCTATATTATAGAATAAATTATAACTAGTAAATGTAGCTACAACTGAGCCAAAGAGTAAACCAAGTATAAAACCTAAGTAGTTTTTCATTAATGTTTTCATAAACTTTCCTTTAGTTATACTTAGTTTGTATTGCTTTTTATCAATAAAATCAAGTACTTATACTTGCTTACCACCGTAAAACGCAGCGCAAGCTGCGGTTACGATGTGTGTAAGAAGAGTTTAAATGATTTCGGGAGAATGGGAAAAGAAAAGATTTCCTGAACTTACTGTTGTGTGTCCAGTAATTGCTTCTGCTACAAAAGCTTTCATTTCTAACAAAGTGTTAAAATTGCAAAGATCTTCGTTCCAAAATAAGCAATATTTATCTAGGTCTCTAAGAATGTCGCATTTGTTTATTACAACATGAGTCGTACCAGTCATATTTATAGCTTTGATCAATTTTGTTAGATTGAGCCAATTGACTTGTCTTTTTCTTCCTGTTGTGGTGCCAAATTCTTTGCCTAAGCGCTGTATTTCACAAAAGTCTGGATTGACATTAAGTTCTGTAGGAAATGAAGGGTCTTGACCTGATCTTGTATCATAAAGCTTGGCTACACCCCAAATTTCATTCAACTTATTGGGAGGGATACCTAGGCTACATGCTCCATAAGGAGCACAAGTAGAACTTGTTACATAAGGGTAGTCGCCCCAATCAAGATCTAGCCAAATACCTTGAGCTCCCTCACATAAGATTTTACCTGAAAGTTCTTCATCCCATATCATCTCTGGAGGAAGTACGTCTTTAGCTTGTATGCCTACCCTATAGGCTTTGTCACCATAGCAAGGCGCTATGCCATTACTAGTTGTTCCTAGCTTTTCCCTTAGATTAGTTTTATCTAAGCTTATATGATTGTCAGTTATTATATGTGTTCTGGGAGATACTTTGATAAGAGAAGTGTCAAATCCGCTGTCTCTAATATATGTTATTTCTTTATAGAATTTCTTTAAATTCAAAACACATGCAGGACCAATAATTGATTTTGTTCCTGTAAATACTCCTGAAGGAATGAGATGCGTTTTGTATTCTTTACCATCAATATAAACGGTATGCCCTGCATTAGGGCCTCCAGCCCACCTGCAGACGTAATCGTATTCTCGAGTACGCGCAAGGTAAGCAGTAACCTTACCCTTGCCTTCATCGCCCCAGGCTAAGCCACAAACAACGTCTACTTTTTCAATAGACAGGTTAGTTTCCAATTGAGTTGTATTAGTCATTCTGAAACGAGTACCTCATCGATAATTCCGTAAATAACTGCTTGTTCTGGATTTAGAATATTGTCTCTGTCGGTATCTCTTTCTATTTCTTCAATAGGTTTGCCAGTATTATTAGATAGTATACCGTTAAGTTTCTTTTTTAGTCTAAGAATTTCATTTGCAGCAATTTCGATGTCAGAGGCTTGACCTCTTGCGCCACCTAAAGGTTGATGAATTAAAATTCTTGAGTTTGGAAGCGCAAAACGCTTCCCTTTAGCTCCAGAAGATAAAAGTAATGCTCCCATTGAAGCGCATTGACCAATGCATATTGTTCGTACATCTGGCTTGATGAGATTCATGGTATCCATGATACCAAGTCCTGCAGTTACAGAACCACCAGGGCTGTTGATATATAGCTTAATATCTTCTTCTGAATCAGTAGAAGCTAAATAAAGTAACTGAGCGATGATGCTTGCAGCCATGGTGTCGTTTACATCTGTACTGAGAACTATGATCCTGTCTTTTAATAGACGAGAGTAAATGTCATATGCTCTTTGAGAGCCTTGATGGTTGTCAATAACTGTTGGTATTAGCATGTTGTTCCTTTAAAATGTTTTGTAGAGATCATGATGCATCTCCTACTTTGTTAGCAATTAGCCATGTAGTGGCTACTGAAAAGCCTATATAGAAAATATAGTCAAATACAGTATGAAGAGGTAAAGTGTAGTTAATAATGCTTATTTGTTCAAGAAATAAGAGCATCAATAATGATATCCATGCACTAGTGCAAACGATACAGTTTGTAAAATAATCGCTTTCTTTAGTAAAGAAGTATCTTAACTTGGCAAAAGAATGTTTAAGAAACTTTTTATGATCACTTTTATAGAAGCGATCCGCACTGCGAACACGAAGTTTGTTAATAAGGGATCTGTAAAACAGAAATAGCCTGGATTTAGTTAAAATCCAAGCTATACCGTAAACAGAAAGACTATACGCTAAAAGCGCAGTCAGTTGTTCCATGGGTTTCTCCTAGCGGGCGCTACCCGCCCGAGTTAGCAGCCAGCTTTACAGCGAGCTACTGGTCGTATCATCCACCTAATAGTCATAGCATACTCCTAGTTCCAATTTTTATCATCTGGTATATCTATTCCTAGAGAGTTCTCTCCAGAAACTGTTTTAAGGTAACCTCTTACGGTTATCTTTTCATCCAGTGATACTATTCTTAAGTTTAACATCTTATTCATAGTCTTGTTGAGTAAAGACTTATGCATAAAGAATTTATCAAGAACTTGATTAGTTTCTTCTGGAGTAAGATGAGTTAGGTGATTTTTGGTTTCATTGAAAGTTTCTTTTATTAGAAGTGTAACTTCTAAATTGAATTCAGCATTGAATTCTTCTAAGAATCTAGAGAAATCGTCGATATTTTCAGCTTCTGAAGAAAAGAACTCTATCATTTCTTCAATTTTTTCTGGATCATCTAAATACATCTGATAGCCATTATGGCATGCTGTAAAGATATGATCCATTTTAGCTATTATCTGATCTTTAGACATCTCATCTTGAGATAAAGAAAGAAGTATAGAATTCTTTCTTTTTCCTGTATAGAGCAGTTTTACTAAAAAAAATAAAAGCTTGGATATCATTTAGTCCTCATGAAAAGGAAGAGGGATTTGATCTTCTTTTACAGGGTCAGGTTTTTGATTTTCTAAAATTGCTTCATACAAATTGTTGATTTTTTCATATAATTCGGCTTCTCCAGTAGCAAGGAGAAGGGTGCATATCATTTCTACATCATTGTTGTTGATGTCGAACTTGGTTAGGTCGAGAAGAAGCTTTGGCATTTTTTCTCCTTTTAGAAAGGGCCATGTCTATTGTTGTTTGTAGAGCATTAAAGATTTTTTCAGGAAAATAACCTTTTAGCATTTCTATTGTTCTAGGATTTATCTTTGTTAAGTCTTCACTCCAGCTTCCACCACCGTTTGCTCTGCCCTTTCCATAAGTGACATAAAGAACGTCTCTGGTTTTATGGGCTTTGATAACTACAGATAAAGGATGTCTTGGGGGCTTACTAAATGCTGAGAATAAGTAGTTTTTGCGAGCTTTTGATTTATTCATGAGATGATAACCTTATTGAGTTATTTTTTGAGTTATTGATTGGGGTTTAAAAAAACATTCTCCTTATGTTATATAACAAGGAGAATGTTTTGCAACTGGTTGAAGCTTTATTTTTTTAAAGTTTCAGCACATTGTAAGAGATAAGATCAAATATTGATAGTGATGTTTCTTTGTTTCTGGAAACGATTTGTTTTGCAACGAAGCCATCGCTTCTATCCCATACAAATAGCATTCCAGTCGCTAGAGCTGAAACATTTCTGTAGTGCAATCTAAGTTTAGTTGGAGAGAATCTATCAAAACTTTTATTAATAGTTTTGGCTCCTCTCATTAAAAGACTGTACTCTTCTTTGAGCGTTTTATTGAATGAATTCGAATATTGTCTATAAGGAATATAGGCATCGTAAGGAATTGATTCTTGAAGAGCTATTTTAGCTAGCTCCATATCAGCTCCAGGAGCGAGACAGGTAATAACCTTCTCTGGTTTATAGTTTTCAATTTCTGAGATATAGTAATCTCTTACTTTTTGAATATCATATTTCGAGAGAAGGCTATCCCTGTGGCCGATAACAGCCAGCGTTTTCATAAAAGCGCAATCGCAGACTGCATTTCAGTGTAATTTTCGAACTTAAGGAAAGTCGAATTAATTACACCACTTTTAGTCTTTCCTGAATCATCTTTTGCTTCGGAAAATTGAAATAGTTTAATGATTCTATCAAACTTTCCTGGAACATAAGTCCCAAGGAAGTAAAGATCGTATTTTTCTGCATACATTGTTGCTACTTCATAACCAGCGAGATAGCTAGCTTGAAGACAGCCATCAATCGTCCCAAAAGGTAGAGAGGTTTTCTCATCAATTTGGAAAGAATTAGTAAGTTGTGTAGCGCAATGGTGCGCCGCATCATAACGCATCTCTAGGCTAGCGCTTAACATGCTTGCTGTATGATACTGATTATAGAATGTTTCAGTTGTAGTGTAGCCATCTTTACATAGAGATGACATAGCAAGCCACCAGAAAGTAGAGCAGCTATCAATGTTCTCTGGCAGTTCTCCTGAAAGAAGGAGGTCTACTTCAGTTTTCATTTTATTGATAAGGTCTTGATCGTATTGCCCAGTATGAAATCTCATAATGTCGACAATATGCTCTTCAGGTACGAAGCCAAGCAAACAGCCTATCGCAGCGTCAAAACCCGGAGCTGGAGTTTCTATCTCTAAAGGAATTCGTAAGCTAATAGGTGCATTCCACTTCAGCTTAGTGAAATCCTGCAGGATTGATTCGTTTTGATGAGCAAAATTCTTTGCAAAGATGCAAAAAGCTTCAGTATCGATGAGGGTCCTCTTAATAAAAGAAGACTCTTCTTGAAGGAAAGGGATAATTGTAGGCATGGTTGTCCTTAGTTAAAAATTGACGGAAGGGAGTTACCCCTTCCGTCAACTAGTGTTGTGAATGAAAGCCGTTATACTGTTACAGCTTTGTAGCGGGAACTGTTAACGACTTGATTTAGAAGATCCATGGGACTTACTGAACCTGTGGCGAGAATATACTTCATAATGCTGGGAGAAAATCCTCCAACAAGAAGTGTATTTTCGTCTTGAATTGTTACAGGGACATTGGAACTCGCATTGATGTTCCAGAATACAATCTTTGGCAATTTGAAGCCATGGAAAGCATATCTCTGTTTAATTTCTTCAAAGTTAGTAATTCCTGGATTTGACATTGCTGTATCGAATTCCATATCACTAAGGATAAGGATTGTACTTGGCATGTCTTCTTCTGGGACTTTTCTGTTTGTAGCTGCTGTTAGCAAGGTCTGAAAGACTTTGCTAAGGTCTGTACTCATTCCCCAGTCAGCTGTTCTCATTGAAGAGACAATATCAACCAAATTCAGATTTGAGTCAAATTGCTCAAGTACTGGGTTGCTACTGAAAGTCATGTAACAGTTTTTGAACTTTCCATTGTTTCTTTCAGCAATATAAATGCCGAGAGCAATACTGACATCAATAGGCCTAGGCTTAGAATCAGTGTACATGGAGCCAGATACATCAACTAGAGGCAGAATTCTTTCCTTGCTACCCTGGATATAGTCTGGAAGACCATCCCATTGTGCTTGAATTAGACTTACTGCATTATTATCAGTATCGTAGGTATCGCTAAAGTTCAGTGCATCTAGTACAATTTCGTGTGGATAAAGAGTACTGCTATTGATGGTTTCAACACCTTCAATCAAGCCTTCAATGTAATCTCCCCATTTGATTGGGGTGTGTCGATTGAAAGCTTCTTTGTAAATCTTCATAGCACGAGAAGGTACATAGGAATAAACGATTTCATCCCAAGACTTACTGCACATTTGAGTTTCGACTACTTTAGTACCCTTAGAAAGGATCTTTCTGTAGTTGCGAGGTGTCAGACCAAGCGTTTTGCAAAGCTTCATAGCTGTAGACATGTTAGAGCTTTTCTCTCTAGGTGCCCACTTGCATGCAAGTGGATCTTCTGCACGAATAGCGCTTGCCCAAAGTGCAAGTGCGTTGTCTTCAAGCTCTGTGCCTACGAGGGCAATGAGATCGTCCCAGCGGCCATACTCTGGAATCAAATGTAGGTTCTTTTCTACATAGAAAAGACTTTTAGATTCCTTCAAAATCTTTCTGAAAAGATTTCTTTCCCCCTGCCCCCCTCGAATATCACGAGAATGAAACAAGATTCGAGTAGCAGTCAGTGGGTCTGCCGCGAGAGCTTTAAAGAAGTTGCTAGTAACTTCTTCTGGATTGTACCTGGCAGAGCCAAGACTAAAGAAGAAATCTAGGTTTAGGTTTTTCGAAGTTGAGTTAGTCAAAGCGCCATTATCGGTGAATGGCCCATTGATAGCACTGATGAGTTGTGACTTCATTTTCTTTCTCCAATGGTAAAAAACGGGGTGGTGTTAAGTGTTTTAATGGACTGCTCCATTGACTTAGTTTATTTTATGCCTCATATGCCAGTAAGAGGCTTTTTTTTGATGCGTGCTGTTCCCACCCATGAGAACGGGAAACATTTTTGTTTTTTGTTCTTTATAGTTTTGCTGTTAGCTTCCCTATACTCAAAAGAGACTGGATACATTTTTAATAGGATTCGAACCTACTTCTCTCCTACACATAAATGTGTAAGAGCGCATTGCCTATATATGCTATCTTCATATTGATTGGAATGATAAAGTTTGCTGTTAGTATCCTAGCTACTGCGCATGTAGCCAACAAAAAGTAGGCCGCAAGGCCTACTTTAATTTTCAACTATATGCGCTTGATTGAACTCTGTTGCAACCCTTGCATAGTGATGGGCCTTTTTAAGAGACTCAGCGTCTCCAGTATCGTTGTAGCGTTTTAACCATGAGATTGAAATCTGGTAGTAGTTTGGAACTCCTGATTTGCTATGGTTAAATTCTATAGGTATGAGTTTCATTTTTAATATCATGTAGTAGGGGGTAAATAAAGTGCCCAGGGTTCATGCCTTACTATTAGCTCTAGATTACTGTTAGACTTAGTCGTAAAGGACTTAGTCACTAAGCAATTTGCTAGACCTGGGATGGCGAGCTCATTTTATACCTGAGTCAGGTAGACAGTTTAGCTTTGGCAACAACTGACAAAGAACCATGGTAATGTTTATTTCTTTACCTAGAGGACGAGGGCTATTGAAAGAGAGGTTTCAATAGTGATCTGCTCCATAACTCGACGCGAGACCGTCAGCTGGTTGAATCAAAGACGTTCAGTAGGTTTCCCACGCATACCGTACTTGTGGGCTTTGTATTCTAAAGACTATATGCTGGTAGCTGTTTCATCTTTAGAATAATATTTTCAGCACTTCCTTTTCCAGTAGGGCAATCCCTATCATAGAGGTCGGTTCTGCTTAAATAGGTTTGACTACCTTCTTTTAGAAGGAAGGCCTTGATTGGTCTTCCAAAAAGGTAATCTGGATAAAAGGGGGGATCTTGTTCCCTTGCAACCGTAGAGGTAGCTTCTATCTTTGCTTCTGCAGCAGTGATATCCCTATCTAGTGCATGAATGTAGCCGATTCCTTGTGGATGAGTATTGTTGTGAAGAGCTGCAAGCAGACTCCAAGGATCAATACTTGATACGTTAATATTCATAAAACTCCTTAAAGAGATGAATAGGGTTTATAAGGAACGAAAGCTTTTTTCAACTTATTCAAGAAGATTGAAGCTGCATTATTATCATCGGTGGTTACACTGAAGTTGATTTCTTCATTCTCCCCACCTATAAAAGTGTAGTATTCATAATAGTTGTCAGGAAAGATTGTAAATGGTTGCCCATTAATCTCCCCTTCTATTGTGATGCGATCCCAAAACCATTTCTGAATTATTGGTAGAGTCACCTGAGAAAGTTCAGTTATAATGCGAGTGTCTCGTACTTCATAAGTGAAATAGGTTTTACCTGAAGGCATTTAGATGTTCCTTGTTTAGTTAATTACAATTCCCGCTTCTTCTGCAATGTAGCGCAAGCTTAGCCAAGATCGAGCCCACCTGTAGTCAGATGGTTCGGGAATAGGAATATTGAGGTGGTTCAGTACCCGCTCCCACAGGTCAACAAGGCCTTCGGCTTGTGCATGACCCAATTCCATCTTGGGGTCTGCGTGAAAGAATTGATCTTCAGGGATAACTTCAAAGAGACACTTGTCAGAATCTTCTGGAAAGAGTCTAGCTCTTGTAGAGGCAATGTATACAGTGTACCCCTGATCTAGCAATTCGAGAAGTCTTGGAGAAGCATGACTCTCCTTGATACCAAATCCGCTTTCATTGTAAATAATTTTCCGAGCCCTAGAAGTGTCTAGGACGGCTATCTTTTTTTGCATGATTTATACTCCCTATCTATTGACATACTTCTGAAGGCTCAGAAGAGGTTAAGTGTTTACTTCATTCTTATACCCCCTATCGGGGGGTGATTGAAGACTCATCGAATGGAATGATTTTATGTCCTTCTGGAACTGATAGTGTCCAGTATTGTCCTTGTAGCCATTCAACTACTTCTCCATTCCACAGCTTTTCTAGTTTATGCATAGACCATAGATCAGTAAGGCTTCTTTGTTCGACCCAAGTCGTATCGTCTACTTTCTTCCAAATTCTAAACATGTTCTCTCTCTTTTTATGGTGAGCCGCATAGGACTCGAACCTATAACCTAAAGATTAAAAGTCTTTTGCTCTACCCGTTGAGCTAGCGGCCCTCAAGTTATTTGAGAATATCTTTAAGATTGAAAGGATCTACTTTCTTTACTTTTTTTGCAAGGCTTACCCCTGCATTGTTTTCCGATACAGAGAGTTGCGATGCTTCTTGAAATACTTCAAGAATTGTTTGAAAGTTTTTATTCTCTTTCTCAAGCATCTCTCCTTCACGATCAATGTACTTCGTGATCGACGCGCTCATTTCTTCTAGCGTGTTAGCAATCCGATTTAGATCTGCGAATGCTCCATTGTAATCAACACTCATTATGCCTCCTCGTCGGCTTCGGCTTTAGAATAGAACCCGTCTTGACAAGACTGACACATTCCTGTGATTTCGTAGTCTTTCTTCGATGTTCCATCCCTAAATGTAGTAGCTTCCATCTTACATCTTACGCAAGTGTTAGTTCTGAAAGCTTTGCTACGTGGTTGAGCAAGAAAGTTCTTACTGAAATTTTCGAGAAATTTTTCCATTTCTGGACTTTTGCCAGCCATAGTACACCTTTGTTTCTGATTAATAAAAAGTAAACTAAAATAGCTTACTAACTTGCTTACACAGTAGTATATACCGTGCTTCTAAATACTATAGGAAAAGCAAGCGACCCCCTAGTAGGGGGGCCGCTGCTAATTATCGCTCATTATACATAGTAGTCAATGTCCCCGACTAAGGGTATGCGACGTGAATTTTTTGAATTAGTTTCACTGGGTCCAGTTTCAATTCAAACGCTACACACGCGCTTTATTGCCCTCGCTTGATTACGTGTAGTACTGTACACAAGTAAGGGGATAGCAACTTACACCTTACTCGCCCTCCCAAGGCATTTGTTATCATGTCGTACAACATGGGGAAGACAGGAGCTACCTGTCCAACAAAAAGGCTTGCGTAAGCAAGCCTTTGAATGTGGATGGTCGCGCCGATTTCGCTTTCATACAGCGTTCGGGATGCTATCTTCCAATGATTGATCTTCATCAAGGCTATTAGCTTCAACAAAGTTCATGATGTCTTCAGTAAGACCCTTGAATACTTCTTCATATTCCTCGAGAAGTTTATGGAACTTCTCATTTGACTTGAGATCTTTGATCTCGGCCACCGCAGCGATGGTGAGCTCAGGATACTTTTCGATAGCTGTCTTTACAACTGTCGGTAGGGCCACGCCTACCATACGTATGTATAGTTCTATTGTTGATTTCATACTTCCTCCAATTACATATAATTTAGTACTTGACGACGACGCCATTTTCTATCATACCCCAAGACCTAATCTTCTCAGGGTAAACGATCCATGTGATTTCACTACCTGCTTTGGCTTTGAATCCATAATACGATTTCTTTTCAGGGTTCTGAGTTAAGAACTTCCACTCCCCTACATGTACATACCTAACTTTATCATGATACTTAGAATCTAGTAGATTATATGTTGAGCCCTCTAGCTCAATTTTATTACACTTACTGTGAAGTGCATTATGAATACTGAGAACTTGTTCCTCAGATAAAGTTTGGTTTGCTTTCATGTTTCTTCTCGCAGATTTATGGGATAGTGGGGTTAAGAAAAGAAGGAGCACCAAGCCTTCCAATTCATGGTAAAACTTAGTGCTCCAGATCCTCTGTATAGCTTGTATACAGGGGTTTAAGGCCTGTGACGTTGGCTAATCCGTGTTGCTTTTTCAAGTTTTGAGAGAAATGGGACGATTTCTTAAAGAAAACAACTAACTTGTAACCATTTTTTTAGTGAAGTACAGCTTATGACTGACTATAACAGCGTGGTTTCATAGGGATACGATGCCCTTAACTTTGTGTCTCTAACCCTTTATTCTATATAGTGGTAACTGTTTAAAGTTACTTATTAGAGGTATTTGAGAGACTTTACCACTTACTAATCATTGTGTCAATCAGTATAATTGTAAAAGGACTAAGAACCCAGCAGGTCGCTTAAGTGTTGTCGCTAGGCTCCTAGCCCAAGTACTTTACAATCATTGTA
>Ga0315322_10000598_pt1 | contig 26959 bp, 30 predicted proteins | sample M110021515metaG_FD_203461 | JGI IMG/M metagenome (GOLD analysis project Ga0315322, IMG submission 203461) | Ammonia-oxidizing marine archaeal communities from Monterey Bay, California, United States - M1 100m 21515 | ecosystem: Environmental > Aquatic > Marine > Intertidal zone | place: USA...
GGTCTTGCTGAGGTCAAGACCTACGCAGATATCGCCAAGGGAGGTACCGTTCGAGACGCCTCCAAGATTGTTACCATTGCGGTATCTCACGTTGAGTACGAAACAGCTAATCGCCACTATGCTCACGTCGATTGCCCCGGTCACGCCGATTTTGTTAAAAACATGATTACCGGCGCGGCGCAAATGGATGGTGCAATACTTGTAGTTGATGCAACCACCGGGCCTATGCCTCAAACGAGAGAGCACATTCTTTTGGCTCGTCAGGTCGACGTTCCTAATCTTGTCGTGTTTCTTAACAAGTGCGACTTGATGTCGGGTGATGACGAAGAATTGCTCGAACTGGTAGATATGGAAATTAGGGATTTGCTCACCAAATACGAATTTGATGGAGATAATGCCCAAATCATTCGCGGATCTGCTACTAAAGCTCTGGAGGATGACGAGGGAGAATTGGGATTGGGTTCGATCCAAAAGCTGATGGACGTAATTGATTCCGAAATTGCCGAACCAGTCCGAGACATCGACAAACCCCTCCTTATGTCAGTAGAGGACGTGTTCACGATCACAGGTCGTGGTACCGTTGCAACTGGGCGTATCGAACGCGGAGTTGTCAAGGTTGGCGAGGAAATCGAAATAGTTGGACTTGGCGAATCGCAGACCACTACCTGTACCGGGGTTGAAATGTTCCGCAAGGATCTTGATCAAGGACAAGCTGGTGACAACGTGGGGATTCTTCTTCGCGGAGTGGAGAAGGACGATATTCAAAGAGGGCATGTTATAGCTGCCCCCGGAAGTATCAAGCCACACACTAGAGCCACGGCTCAGATTTATGTTTTGAACAAGGAGGAAGGCGGACGTCACACCCCGTTCTTCAAGGGATACCGCCCTCAATTCTTCTTTGGCACAGCGGATGTCACCGGAATAGTCGAGTTGCCCGAAGATGTTGAAATGGTTATGCCAGGAGACAATCTTTCGGTAACCATCGAACTTCAGAAGTCGATTGCGATGGAATCCGGTCAGCGTTTTGCAATCAGAGAAGGCGGAAAGACTATCGGTGCAGGAAATATCACCGATATCCTTTAAGCCAGAGACCCTCGCTTTATCATTCAATACCGACTTATCGTTGGGAGAATAGCTCAACTGGTAGAGCACCGGTCTCCAAAACCGTAGGCTGGGGGTTCGAGTCCCTCTTCTCCCGCCACTTAATTTATCTAACACAACGTGAATCCATTTACCAAAGTACGGACCTTTTATAAGGAGACGATGCTGGAGCTATCCAAGGCAAGTTGGCCGGACTTTCAAGAATTGAGAGGTTCCACGGTGGTGGTGGTGATTGGCGTTGCGGTTTTGGGCTTTTTCATTTCCGTCAGTGATTTTTCTCTTTCGAACTGGGTGGAGTACTTTACCCAAGTCCTTCGAGAGGGCTAAGACAGAGTTCTATGAGCACTTCAACTGCCACCGGACTTAAATGGTATGCTCTGCAGTGCCTTTCGAACCATGAGAGCAAAGTAGAGCGATACTTGGCCAAGTACAAGGAGGAGAACGAAGATTTTGCTCAATGCCTGAACAAGGTTTTGGTTCCGATCGAGACTGTTTCCGAGGTAAAAAATGGAAAGAAGCGTCAAAGAGACCGAAAGTTTTATCCAGGGTACGTATTTGTTGAAATGAAGCTTTTCGACAACCAAGGGAAATTGATGCAGGATCCTTGGTACAAGATCAAAGACACGGATGGCGTAATTAACTTTATTGGCCGAGAAAACCCCACACCCTTGAAAGAGGATGAGATTGGAAGAATTCTCAGGCAAGTCGATGATGCCAAGGGCAAGGAAGTGCCAAAGGTAAGGTTCTCCACGGGAGAGATTGTGAAAATTCTCGATGGACCATTCCTTAACCTTACAGGAGAGATCGAAGAAATTGATGCGGAGAAAGGAACCCTCAAGGTTTCGGTTTCCATTTTTGGAAGATTCACACCGGTAGAGCTGGAATTCTGGCAAGTCGAAAAAGCGGACGAAGAGTAATTTTACCATGTCAAAAAAAGCAGTAGGACAAATCAAACTTCAATTGCCAGCCGGTGCGGCAAACCCCGCACCCCCCGTTGGCCCAGCCTTGGGTGCTCAAGGGGTTAACATCATGGGGTTCTGCAAGGAGTTCAATGCGAAGACCAAAGACCAGTCCGGGCTGATATTGCCTGTGGTAATTACTGTCTATTCAGATCGCTCCTTTAGTTTCATCCTTAAATCTCCACCCGCCGCGGTTCTTCTGAAGAAAGCAGCCGGACTTGCCAAGGGTTCAGGTGTTCCAAACCGAGACAAAGTCGGTACGGTTACCAGGGATCAGATTAAGGAAATTGTTAAGACCAAGCAAAATGATCTAAATGCGGACGACGAAGATGCCGCGTGCAGAATCATCGAAGGAACGGCCCGAAGCATGGGAATCGAAGTCGCCTAAGTTCCGAACTAGTTAACATTTCACATCCAATGATCGCGCGTAGCAAGAGATATACAAATTCCATTAAAGACCTTTCCGTTGACGACAGCTTAAGCATGCCAGATGCCCTTGGCAGGCTTGATGGTTTTGAAAAGGCGAAATTTGACGAGACCGTTGAACTTTCTTTTTCCTTGGGAGTTGATCCCAAGCAAAGCTCTCAAGGTGTCAGAGGAACGGTAAACCTGCCCCACGGGAGTGGAAAGGAAATCAAGGTTCTTGTTTTTACCGAGAAGACTGAAGAAGCCCTTTCCGCAGGTGCTGACATTGCTGGCTTGGATGACTTGATTGCCAAAATTAAAGATGGCTGGATGGAATTTGACGTAGCGCTGTCAACAACCGAGGCAATGAAATCCGTTCGAAGCGTTGCTCGGGTGTTAGGTCCGCGAGGACTTATGCCTACGCCGAAAGCCGGAACGGTTACGGACAATGTAGAGGAAGCCATTCAGGCAGTGAAAGCAGGTCGAGTGGAGTTTAAGATGGATAAAACAGGAGCCCTCGCGGTGGTGATCGGAAAGAGATCCTTTTCACAGGAACAACTAGAAGAAAACGCCCAAGTCGCATTGGAGGCCGTTGTCTCGTCTCGACCGGAAGGCTTCAAGGGAAGATTTATAAAGACCGTTCACTTGAGCAGCACCATGAGCCCGAGTGTTCGTATCAATTCGACTTCTGTAAACTAATAACAAGCACGATATGAGACCAGAAAAAGCATACTTGGTAAAGGAAGCGACGGACTATCTCTCTCGCTCGGAATATGTTTTCTTGGCTGATTACCAAGGTATCAATGCGGAAGAGACTACGGAACTAAGAAAAAAATTAGCCGAGCGCGGCGCCGAGTTTCATGTCGTAAAAAATTCATCGCTGCGCCTTGCCGCAAAAGAGCAGAACTTGCCCGATATTTCTGAACACCTTACAGGACATACCGCAATTGTCGTGGGTGGTGAAGATGCATCGGCGGTAGCCAAGGCCTTGGGACTGTACTTCAAGGATACTAAAAAAGTTCCCGTGAAGGGAGGGACCCTAGGTGATAGAGTTCTTGACGCTGATGAAGTAAAGAAGCTTGCTAAACTGCCAGGTCTTGAAAGCCTGCGAGCCCAATTGCTATCGCTCTTCACCACCTCCCCAAGCCAACTGGTTGGCGTACTGAGCGCCCCATCGCGCGGTATGGTAACCGTCCTCAGGGCGAAAGCGGATGCGGACCAATCCTAACAAACTATTCAAATACAAATTTTGAGGGCTCTAAACCCCCGAAAACCAACAACCAACAACCACCAACCTAGAAGAAATTAGGGGCAAGGCCCTTAAACTCCGATAGGAACTAATCATATTCAGGCAAGGAGGTAATTATAACATGTCAGACATAACAAAAGACCAAGTAGTTGATTGGCTAAGCGGCCAATCCGTCATAGAAATCGCAGATCTCGTAAAAGAACTCGAAGAGAAATGGGGAGTAAGTGCAGCCGCACCGGCTGCCGTAGCCGTAGCCGCACCTGCGGGAGGCGGAGGAGATGAGGATGCTGCAGGAGGCGAGGAACAAACGGAATTCGACGTAATCCTTTCTGAGTTCGGTGGCAACAAGATTGCCGTTATCAAGGAAGTGCGCGGGATTACGGGGCTCGGACTGAAGGAAGCCAAAGATCTCGTCGAAGGCGCCCCTAAACCGGTGAAGGAGGGAGTGTCAAAGGACGAAGCGGATGAAATCTCCAAGAAATTGGAAGCAGCTGGAGCCAAAGCAGAAATCAAGTAATGCTCCTTTCCCCGTTCTTGTAATTTTCAACTAAGCCGTACGGTTGTGTGACAACCTGCGGCTTTTTCAGTTTATTTCCACCTTTTCCAAACCAGAGCAAATCATTATGGATTCATCAAAAAGACAAAATTTCGGCAAACTTTCCGAAGTCATTGACCCACCAAACTTGATTCAGAATCAAGTCGATTCCTTTCATGATTTTTTGCAGCGGGACGTACCCTCTACCCACCGCAAGGAAGCTGGTTTGGAAGCGGTGTTCAAGGAAGTCTTTCCGATCCTCAGCTACGATAAGAAATCCAGCCTCGAGTACGTCAGTTATTCCGTTGGCGAGACCAAGCTTACGGAAATGGACTGCATTGACCAAAACTGCACATACTCTGCCCCGTTGCAGGTCAAGTTAAAGCTGGTTTTGGATTTGGAAGGGCAGCCCAAGCACAACAGCGAGGAAGAAATCTTCATGGGCGAACTGCCCGTCGTTACCGAACGAGGATCCTTCATTATTAACGGAGCCGAGCGGGTTGTCGTTAGCCAACTCCACCGATCGCCAGGCGTAAGTTTTGAGGAATCAACTCATACCAGTGGCAAAACCCTGCATGGCTTTCGTATCATTCCTGATCGAGGAACTTGGATCGAGGCACAGTTCGATCAACATGATTTGCTCTACGTATATCTAGACCGCCGCCGCCGCCGCCGCAAGTTTCTCATTACGACGTTCTTGAGAGCGTTGCTGGATGGTGATGCGGATGATGACAAGGATTCCGACCAAAAAATCATCGAGCTTTTTTACGATATAGAAAACCTTTCCATAGAGGATCTGTTAAAAAAGGATAACGTTTCGAATTATGTTTTGGTGGAGCCCATGGTCGAGCTTGCCAAGGGAGCTGTTCTTGCCAAGGCCTTCGAACCTTTGACCAAGACCGATCTGCGATCTTTCCAAACAGCAGGAATTACCAAGTTGCAGGCCATTGATACTTCTGTCGACGAAGGAGCTATCATTCGTTGTCTCAAAAAGGATACGACCAAAAACAGGGAAGAAGCGCTTAAGGAGATATACAAGAAGCTTCGACCTGGCGAGCCACCTGCCAAGGAAAATGCCGAAGCACTCCTTGAGAGACTTTTTCTAGACCCCAAGAGGTATGACTTGGCCAAGGTGGGCAGGCACATGCTCAACATGAAGCTCAACCATGAACCACCCTTGTCGGAGCGTATCACGAAAGTTCAGGACCTTGTTGCCGCAACCCGTAAATTGACGGATTTGAAGCGTGGCAAGACGAACGAGCAAAAGGCCCGCGAGGACGCGGGCTCCATATTCGACATGGGGATAGATGACATTGACCACTTGGGCAACCGGCGCGTTCGAACGGTCGGTGAGTTGTTGGCGAATGTCTGTCGTAGCGGTCTTGCCAGAACCGAACGATTGGTACGTGAACGAATGACCCTTTATGACCAAGGAGTGGACACGCTTACTCCAGGAAAGTTAATCAACCCGAAGGCTTTGACAACAGTGGTTAGAGACTTTTTTGCCCGAAGCCAACTCAGCCAATTCAAGGATCAAATCAACCCCTTGGCGGAAATGACTCACAAGCGTAGGTTGTCCGCATTGGGACCAGGAGGCCTAAATAGGGAAAGAGCGGGCTTTGAGGTCAGGGACGTTCATCCGACCCATTACGGTCGCATTTGCCCGATCGAGACTCCTGAAGGGCCGAACATCGGATTGATCAACACTCTTTCGACTTATGCGAAGATCGATGAGTTCGGATTTTTGCAGTCACCCTATCATCCCGTTTTAAATGGTGTTCTTGCAATCTCGCGGAACCTTCATCCCAAAAAGTTAGATACGCTGTTGAATGATACCCGCTCCTCCAAGAAATTCAGACATGGTGAAATGCATCTGATTTCTTATGACGAAATCTCTAAACACGAAGAATTAAGTTGGATAACTCCTCTTTTAGGGAACAAGAAATTAACCAAGAATGACGTGGTTATATTTACCCAGAAAGGGAGCGAGAAAAGCATACCTAAGCTAAACGAAATCATCCAAGGGAACGAAGAGAAAAATTCGGGCGAGCAGAATTTGAAAATTGAGTTTGTCAGTGACCTAAAAGGTATTGTTTTGAAGGTTGTGAATATCGTTAGCACGAGAGCGCTTGTTCACGGAGTTATTTACCTGAACGCATTTGATGAGGAAAAGAAAGTCCTTGCTCAGGCCAACTCCGTGATCGACCCCAAGAGCTCTAAGCTTTCTGGTCGCGTGACCTGTCGTAACAAAGATCAGGTTAGTGAGTACGAGCCCAAGGATGTCGAATTTATGGACGTCTCTCCTAAGCAGGTTGTTTCGGTTGCCGCCGGCTTGATACCGTTTTTGGAGCATGACGATGCAAACCGTGCCCTTATGGGAGCCAACATGCAACGGCAAGCGGTGCCCCTGCTTCAGTCGGAATCTCCACTTGTAGGAACCGGCATCGAAAAAAAGGTTGCCGAAGACTCAAGGACCGTAACCGTTTCTGAATCGGAAGGCGTTGTTGCCTTGGCCGATGGAAAGCGGATTGTCGTTTCTGACGACGGCACGCTTCCCCCGAGGTTCATGAAGGAGCCCAGGAGTGATCACAAGCGTGGAATATACTGCTATGATCTTCGCAAGTTCTTGCGCTCAAACGCAGGAACTTGCTTCAACCAGAAGCCCATTGTCCGCAAAGGTGACAAGATTAAAGTCGGCCAAGCCTTGGCCGATGGAGCTTGCACGGATATGGGCGAATTGGCGCTCGGACGAAATATCCTGGTGGCATTCATGCCTTGGAAGGGCTACAACTTCGAAGATGCGATCTTGATCTCCGAGAAAATGATCAAGGATGACATTTATACCTCCATTCACATAGAGGAATTCGAGGTTAATGCCCGTGACACTAAGTTGGGACCTGAAGAAATCACCCGTGACATACCGAATGCCGGAGAAGAAGCCCTAAGGAACTTGGACCACTTGGGTGTTGTCAGAATTGGCGCGGAAGTAAAACCAGGGGATATCCTTGTTGGGAAAATCACGCCAAAAAGCGAAACGGATCTTGCCCCTGAAGAAAAGTTACTACGAGCAATTTTCGGCGAAAAGGCTGCCGATGTTAAGGACAGCTCCCTTAAGGTGCCTTCGGGTACTCAGGGCATTGTTATGGACATCAAGGTTTCCAGTCGCACGGATGCAGAGCAAGAAAAGCTATCCCCATCCGATTTTCGTAGGCAGATGAAGCAAATCAAGGAAGATTTTCGTAATCAAACGGAAGAGCTTCGGGCCCAATTGACGGAATCGCTTTCAAACATTCTTTTGGGGGAGAAAATTCCGTTGAACGTAACGAATGCCGATACTGGGGACATAATTATTCCTTCAAACCGAAAAATTACCAAGACCTTGCTGCGTCGACTAGCCTCTGTTCATCGGTATATTGAAATTCCGCCCTCACCTGTCAGGATAAAGGTGTTCGAAATCATAGAAAGTTACGAATCGAAGTTCAATGATTTGGAAGATGATCGCGATCGTAAAATCGAAGCAATCGAACAGGGTGATTCAATCGAACAAGGAGCAATCAAAAACGTAAGAGTCTTCGTTGCCAAAAAGCAAAAAATGCGGGTTGGTGACAAAATGGCAGGTCGACACGGAAACAAGGGTGTTGTAGCGAAAATCGTTGCCGAAGAAGACATGCCGTTTCTACCGGACGGAACTCCAATCGAGATCTGCCTGAACCCCTTGGGCGTTCCCAGTCGAATGAATGTTGGACAGGTATTGGAAACCCATTTGGGATGGGCTTGCAAGAAGTTGGGACTCAAGGTTGAAACCCCGATCTTTGACGGAATTTCTGAGACGAGAATACAGGAATACCTCAAGGAGGCGAAGCTACCTGATACCGGAAAAACCGAACTGTTTGACGGATGCACGGGTGAACCTTTCTATCAAAAGATAGTAGTCGGGTACATGTACATGCTGAAGCTAAACCATTTGGTTTCGAGCAAGATACACGCACGAGCCGTTGGCCCTTACAGCTTGATAACCCAACAACCCTTGGGTGGTAAAGCGCAGTATGGAGGACAGCGATTTGGAGAAATGGAAGTGTGGGCGCTTGAGGCTTATGGCGCGGCCTATACCTTGCAGGAAATTCTCACCGTTAAGTCTGATGACGTTGCGGGCAGAACAAAGATCTACGAATCCCTCGTCAAGGGAGACAATTCTCTTCAAGCGGGTACGCCTCAATCCTTTAACGTACTCATGAAGGAAATGCAGAGCCTGTGCCTGGACATCAGGGTTCTCCGGGAGGATTCACTCTGAGACCGAAGGTTCTGAAAAATATCTTTTAATTTTATTCAAAAGGCAAAACATATGAGCGTAGAAGCAGTAAACGAAGCATTAGGAGTGGAAGTCGGGCCAATGGATCGCGTATCGATAACGGTGGCATCACCGGACGTAATCCGCTCTTGGTCCAAAGGGGAAGTCAAAAACCCCGAAACGATTAACTACCGAACTTTCAAACCGGAACCAGGCGGGTTGTTTTGCCAAAAGATATTTGGTCCTGTTCGGGACTATGAATGCGCCTGCGGAAAATACAAGCGCATCAAGTACAAAGGCGTTGTGTGTGATAGATGCGGCGTGGAGGTTACGGTTTCTCGTGTTCGCCGGGACCGCATGGGTCACATAGAACTTGCCGTTCCCGTTTCTCACATTTGGTTTCTCAAGAGTATGCCGAGCAGGTTGGGTCTGTTGCTTAACATGACGGCGAAGAGCTTGGAGCGGGTTCTTTATTACGAGCAGTATATCGTAACGGATCCGGGCAACACCCCTCTTGAGGAAAAGCAGCTTTTGTCCGCCAATGAGCTTCGTGAGGCTCAAGATGAGTTTGGAGATGAGTTTGATGCAAAGATGGGTGCGGAGGCAGTCCGCGACGCTCTTGGCAGAATCAATTTGGAAGACGAATTGGAAGAACTCTACGAACAAATGCATGACACCAAGTCGAAGCAGATTAAGAAGAAACTCTCCAGCCGGCTTAAGGTCATCAAGGGATTCATCGAATCGGGAGCCTCGCCCGAATGGATGGTTCTTGACTCCATCCCGGTCATTCCACCGGATTTGCGACCTTTGGTTCCCCTCGAAGGAGGGCGCTTCGCGACCAGTGATCTTAATGATCTGTATCGGCGAGTTATCAATCGTAACAATCGTCTCAAGAACCTCCTCACCTTAAAAACCCCAGACGTTATCATCCATAACGAGATGCGCATGCTCCAAGAGGCTGTCGATGCGCTGTTTGATAACGGTCGGCACGGAAGGGCCATAACGGGCTCCGGAAACAGGGCGCTTAAGTCACTCAGTGACATGCTCAAGGGCAAGCAAGGCCGTTTTCGCCAAAACCTTTTGGGGAAACGCGTCGATTACTCTGGCAGATCCGTTATTGTAATTGGTCCCGAACTGAAATTGCATCAGTGCGGTCTTCCCAAGAAAATGGCACTCATCCTGTTTGAGCCCTTTATCATTCGCAGGCTTAAGGAGCTAGGCTTTGTTCATACGGTTCGCGGAGCGCGAAAAATGATCGAGAGCCGATCACCCGAAGTGTGGGACATACTCGAAGAAGTTACCAAAGGACATCCGGTTCTTTTAAACCGTGCCCCGACGCTTCACCGATTGTCTATTCAGGCCTTCGAGCCTGTTTTGATCGAAGGTAATGCCATTCGAGTGCACCCGCTTGTCTGTACCCCTTATAATGCTGACTTCGACGGAGACCAAATGGCCGTTCACGTACCATTGTCCGTTGAGGCGATTATGGAGGCCAAGCTCTTGATGATGGCTACCCATAACATTTTCTCGCCATCCAGCGGAAAGCCTATATTAACCCCCTCCCAAGACATTGTGCTTGGCTCTTACTTCCTCACCATGAATCCGAAAAGCGGACTTTCGGACCCGGAGGAAAGGAAGCCCATTATAGGTTCCCTTGAAGAAGCGCTTAGCGCTTTGCAGGAAGGCGTCCTTCATCTCCATGATTGGATAGATTTGAAGAACCCGGACAAGGGAAATGAAACCCAATACGGCATTACCAAGAGAACGGTCATAAGGACAACCGTTGGCCGCGTGCTTTTCAACACAATATGGCCTGATGAATTAGGCTATTTCAACAAACCTGCCCTCAAGGGAGACCTCGGAGAGCTAATCCTTGAAACCTTTAAGCTAAAAGGCAAAGAAGAGACGATCGAATCCTTGGACCGTCTTAAGGAACTTGGGTTTGACATGGCAACCAAGGCCGGCATCTCGATTGGAATTTTCGACATGATCATTCCTGCCTCCAAGGAAAAGAGAATAGCTGTCGCCCGTAAGGAAATCGACAAGATTGAAGATCAGTTTCGAAAGGGTATCATTACCCGAGGCGAGCGACACAACAAGATTATCGACGTTTGGACTACAGCAACGGACGACATTGCCAAGGAGGTATTCAAGGCTCTGGATGAAAACCAGAACAAGGATACGATCAACCCCGTATACCTAATGATGGATTCGGGTGCCCGGGGAAATCGTCAGCAAGTTCGCCAATTATGCGGGATGCGCGGATTGATGGCCAAGCCATCGGGCGAAATTATCGAGCAACCCATTTTGGCTTCCTTCCGAGAAGGACTATCCGTCTTGGAATATTTCATGTCCACTCACGGTGCCCGAAAAGGATTGGCTGATACTGCCTTGAAGACGGCTGACGCAGGGTACCTTACCCGAAAGCTTTGTGACGTCGCGATGGACTGCATTATTGTGTGCGATGATGATGGAAGGCGAGATGGAGTGGTTAAGAAAGCCATCATGGAAGGCGACAACGAGGTCGTTCCCTTGCGCGATAGAATTATAGGCAGGTATTCCACTGATGACATCTATGACCCGTCCAATCCTACCGACAAAATCTTGCCATCAGGTTCCCTTGTAACTGAGGAAGTGGCTTCGACGATAGACGCTCTTGGCATAACTCGCGTTCGTGTCATGTCTCCGCTTTCGAGTCGGATCAAAAATGGACTTACCGCCTTGGAATACGGTACGGACCCCTCAACGAACAGCCTGGTCAAGGAAGGTTCCTCGGTCGGGATTATTGCAGCCCAATCAATTGGCGAACCAGGTACTCAGCTGACGATGAGAACCTTTCACATTGGTGGCATTGCGAGTGCGGGCCGAGAGGATCCGGTAGTTAATATTCGAAAAGCCGGCAAATTGAACTTCAAAGGGCTGAGGCTTGTTACGTTGGAAGATCAAAGGCAGGTAACCTTGAACAAAACGGGATCTATTCAGGTACTGGATGATGACGATCGTATCGTGGACGATTACCCTATCCCGGCTGGAGCCCTTCTTCATTTTAAAGACGGAGACGAGGTGGAGGAAGAGGCTTTGCTTGCACAGTGGGATCCCTATAACATACCGATCCTATCCGAGAAAAAGGGGATCATTGCCTTTGATGACATGTTGCCAGGGGTAACGACCAAAGTAGAAAGAGACGCATCAGGCGGACGCTCAATGGTTGTTATCGAGCACAAGGAAGATTTGCATCCGCAGGTTATCGTCAAGGACACCAAGGGCAAAGCCCTTGCGACCTATTCGGTCCCGACGGGTGCACAGGTAGCTGTGGACGAAGGAACTAGGATTGACGCCGGTTCCATCATCGCAAAAACCCCCAGGCAAGCGTCCAAAACCCAAGATATTACCGGAGGTTTGCCACGTGTCGCCGAATTGTTTGAAGCCCGTCGCCCGAAGGAAGGCAACGTTGGTCAAATGGCGAAGATTGACGGAATTGTTTCCGAAGCAGGAACTTTGCGCTCAAAGAAAAGATTGCTCGTTACGAATGAAGAATCCGGGCAGGTCGAAGAACATCTTATTCCCCACGGGAAGCATGTTTTGGTACAACCTGGAGACTTTGCTCAAAAAGGTCAGCTTATTACCGAAGGAGCGAAGGATCCTCATGAAATTTTGGAGATTCTCGGACCTTCCGCCGTGCAGGAGTATCTTATCGAGGAAATCCAAAAAGTCTATCGCCTGCAAGGCGTAACCATTAACGACAAGCACTTGGAGGTGATTATTTCCCGCATGCTTTTCAAGGTTCGCATAACCGAAACCGGAGACACGGATTTCTTTTGGGGCGATCAGATTGACAGATTCGCTTTCATGGATGCGAACGACAAGATTGCGGACAAAGGTGGCAAACCGGCCGAAGGTGAGCCTATTTTGCTTGGAATAACGAAAGCGTCTTTGGAGACGGACAGCTTCATCTCCGCCGCATCCTTTCAGGAGACTACTCGTGTTCTTACCAATGCCGCCACGTTGGGTAAAATCGATGAACTTAAGGGATTTAAGGAAAACGTCATAATGGGGCACCTTATTCCGGCCGGGACCGGTTTGCCAAAGTGGCGCAGACTAAAGATCGATAGCTTGGGCTCAGGTAAAACGGAAGAAGCCGAAGGGGAAAGCAAAGCCGCAAGTTAATGCGCGTCAGATCCTTCTCCTGAGCATGAAAAAAGTCTTGAGCTAATTTAAAAACACGTTACTACTAGTCCCTTTTCTTTAATTTTCTACTCCATGCCTACGATAAACCAATTGGTTCGCAAGGGTCGTCGCCTCCAAAAGGCCAAGACCAAATCGCCTGCACTTAAGGCTTGCCCCTTCCGCAGGGGGGTTTGCGTACAAGTCACGACCAGAACCCCGAAGAAGCCTAACTCCGCCATTCGTAAAGTGGCCAAGGTTCGGCTTACCACGGGCCACGAGGTGATTGCCTACATCCCGGATGAAGGGCACACACTCCAGGAGCACAGCATCGTTCTTTTGCGTGGAGGTCGAGTTAAGGATTTGAACGGGGTGCGTTACCATATCGTTCGCGGAACCTTAGACTGTCAAGGTGTTGAAAAACGTCGTAGAAGCCGTTCCAAGTACGGTGTCAAAAGGCCGAGGAAGTAAGCAATGTCACGTCGTCGCAAAGCTACCAAGCGCCCCTTGCAACCGGACCCGCTTTACGGAAGTCCGCTCGTTAGTACGTTGGTTAACGCCGTAATGAAAAGCGGGAAGAAATCACTTGCCCAAAGGATAGTCTACAGAGCCATTGAGAAAATGGCCGAGAAGATTGAAAAGGGAAATCCAGCTGAACTCGTTCTAGGAGCTTTGGAAAATATTCGCCCCAAGATTGAAGTGAAAAGCAGGCGCGTTGGTGGCGCGACCTACCAAGTACCCATAGAAGTACCTTTTGAAAGACAGCAAAGCTTGGCGTTCAGGTGGGTTGTCAAGGCAGCCTCCGCACGAAAGGGAAGCCCCATGTCAGAGTCTTTGGCAACCGAGTTGATCGATGCCTACAACAATACGGGCTCAGTCGTAAAGAAACGTGAGGAAACTCACAAGATGGCACAAGCCAACCGGGCTTTTGCGCACCTTCGTTGGTAACGAAGAGAATCTTTTACACAGATGAGCGACGACGGACAATTTTCTTCTGCAAATTCGAGTGATCGACCAACGGTACTCGAACACACTAGAAACATCGGCATAGCAGCCCATATCGATGCAGGTAAAACGACTTGTACCGAGCGAGTACTTTTTTACTCAGGGGTAATCCATAAGATTGGTGAGGTTCATGAAGGAGCTGCCGTCACGGATTGGATGGAGCAAGAGCGTGAACGCGGCATCACCATAACGTCAGCTGCCATTTCCTGTGGATGGACGACGAGTGACGGCCCGTTCACCGGCATTGATCATCGCATTAATATAATCGATACGCCGGGCCACGTTGATTTTACCGCTGAGGTGGAACGTTCCTTGCGGGTTCTTGACGGAGCCGTTGCCGTATTTACTTCTGTAGAAGGAGTGCAGCCTCAATCCGAAACCGTCTGGAGGCAGATGGACAAATACAGTGTCCCTCGTTTGGCCTTCATCAACAAGATGGATCGGATGGGATCTGATTTTCTTAATGCGGTTCAAACAATGCGCGATAAGCTTGGGGCCAATGCCCATCCGCTTTACTTGGCTATTGGGGCCGAAGACCAATTCAACGGGCTTATCGATCTCGTTAAGATGAAAGCCTGCATCTACGACCAAAGCGATGAGTCCGGCGTCAAGTTCGACTATGTTGAAATTCCTTCCGAGCTACAAGGTCAGGCTGAAGAATACCGCGAGTCACTTATCGAGGCAGTTTCTGATTTTGACGATGGAATTGCAGAGAAATACCTCGGTGGAGAGGACATCTCTCAGGATGAACTTAAACTCGCTATCCGCAAAGCCACTCTTTCACTCAAGTTTGTAGGCGTTATTCCTGGAAGCGCATTCAAGAACAAAGGCGTTCAAATGCTCATGGATGCCGTTGTTGATTATTTGCCCAACCCGCTGGATCTTCCACCAATGAAAGGGGAAGACTCTGATGGCGTTGAGACAGCCGTAAAACCGGATGATTCTGCAAAGGTAGCAGGGTTGGCCTTCAAGTTGATGACCGATCCTTATGTCGGAAAGTTGGTCTTTTTCCGTATTTACCAAGGTACGCTGAAAAAGGGAACTGCGCTTTACAACCCTCGCACTCGAAAAACAGAACGCGTGTCGCGGCTTATGATCATGAAAGCCGATGCCAGAGAGGACATAGAAGTAGCTTATTCTGGAGACATTTGCGCGCTCATCGGCGTCAAAGACGTGGTGACCGGGGATACCTTGGCGGACAAAGACCTTGATATTCGACTCGAACCACCCTCTTTTCCCGAACCAGTTATATCCATGTCGATTGAACCGGCGACTAAAGCCGACCAAGAAAAGATGGGTATCGGATTGCAACGTTTGGCAGAAGAAGATCCTACTTTTGCGCTGACGACTAACGAGGAGACGGGCCAAACGATTATTGCCGGTATGGGCGAATTGCACCTTGATATCATCCGGGATCGCCTCTTTCGAGAATTCAAGGTGGAAGCTACCGCAGGCAAACCACAAATTGCTTATCGCGAAACTATGTTGAACACTGCTGAAGGCGTCGGCAAGTTCGTCAGACAGTCGGGCGGTCGCGGCCAATATGGTCATGCCGTCATCAACCTTGAGCCGCAAGAAAAAGGAAAAGGCGTCGAGATTGAAAACAAAATCGTTGGAGGCGCAATTCCCAAGGAATTCATTAAACCCACCTTTGATGGGATCAAGGAAGCCGCGTTGGGTGGAGTTGTGGCGGGATATCCCGTAATTGATTTCAAGGTTACTCTCGTCGATGGCTCTTTCCATGACGTCGACTCATCAGAAATGGCTTTTAAGATGGCGGGAATTTTCGCATTCAAAGACGCCATGCAAAAAGCTTCACCGATCTTGTTGGAACCAATCATGAAGGTCGAAGTCTCAACACCTGATGAATATCAGGGAGAATTGATGGGAGATCTTAATCGTCGCCGTGGTCAAATTCAAGGAATGGAAACCAGAGGTACGGTTTGTGTCATCGACGCCTTCGTTCCCTTGGAAAATATGTTCGGTTACTCCACCGACATGCGTTCGCTCTCTTCCGGTCGAGCAGATTATTCAATGACGCCTTCTCACTTTGAGCAGGTTCCGCAAAGCTTGGTCGAAGGCATCGTTGCAACCTCCTCAAGAGAACCAGCTCGAACTTAAAATATATCTTTTCGTAAACACAACAGATGAACGGACAACGCATACGAATAAAACTTAGAGGATTTGATTACAGAGTAATCGACCAGTCGGCATCAGACATTGTAGATACCGCCAAACGGACTGGAGCGCGAGTTGCCGGACCCATCCCAATGCCCACGAGAATCGAGCGCTATACAGTGAACCGCTCTCCTCATGTGGACAAAAAATCGATGGATCAATTCGAACTGCGAACCCACAAGCGCTTGATCGACATAATCGAACCGACGGTTCAGACCGTCGACGAGCTCAAGAAACTCAATTTGCCTGCCGGCGTAGAAATTAACATCAACGTTTAATCACAACAAAACAAACCTTTAAAGCAGGTTCGACAAAAGGCTTAACGCCGCCTGCCGCTTAAAGTATGAAACTTGAACTATTAGGAAAAAAGCTTGGGATGACCCAGGTGTACGATGGCGACAATAACCTTGTCCCCGTTACTATTATTGAAGCAGGCCCCTGCCCCGTTATGCAGGTAAAGACTTTGGAGGCGGACGGTTATTCTGCTATTCAAATAGGGTACAACCCCCAGGGGAAGTCTCCGAACAAGGTAAACAAATGCGCAAAAGGGCATGCGGCGAAGGCTGGTGTCGAGGTTCAGCAAGTCGCGCAGGAAATCAGGTTTGAAGACGGACACGATTTCGAGCGTGGAAATGTCTTAACGATCGATCACTTTAAGGACGTTAAGATGGTAGACGTCATTTCCAAGACCAAGGGAAAAGGATTTCAGGGTGTTGTTAAGCGATGGAACTTTGCGGGTGGACCTGCCTCACACGGATCTATGTTTCACCGCAGAGGTGGTTCGTACGGTCTTTGTCAGTGGCCCGGTCGCGTTTTTAAGAACAAGAAGATGCCTGGTCATATGGGTAATGTCAGCAGGACCACTCAAAACCTTGCCGTCGTTAAGATTCTATCCGAAAAGAACCTGATTTTGGTGAAGGGGAGTGTGCCGGGTCACAAAGGCTCTATCATTTCGCTTAGAGTAGCCAAGAAGTCGAAAACCGCAGCATAACGACATATCATGAAATTCAAATTGTTTAAGGCTGACGGTTCCGCTTCAGGGGAAAAAGACGTCCCCCACTTTCCTTCGCTCGAGGAAGGAAAGGGCATAGATGCACTGCGCCAAGTGATTATCGCCGTTCATGCGAATAAAAGGCAGGGCAACGCATCAACCAAGCTCCGTTCGGAAGTGGCGGGTTCCGGAAAGAAAATTCATCGTCAAAAAGGTCTTGGCGTAGGCAGAGTCGGCGACAAGAAAGCGGTTCAGCGAAGAGGAGGAGGAGTGATATTTGGCCCCCGTCCCCGTTCCTATAATCAAAAGATAAACCGCAAGATCAAACACTTGGCAATGGAGCGAGCTCTTTGCGACCAAGCAAGTGCAGAAAACATCTCCTTGATCGAAGATGTGGAAGTGTCAGAGGCCAAGACCAAATTGTTCAAATCTCTTTTGGGCACGATCGCGCCCGATTCCAAGAAGGTTTTGGTAATATCCGATGCCTTTACCGATCAAGTCGGTCTTGCCGCCAGAAATTTGGCAAAAGCAAGATTAGGGAGGGCTCAAGACGTAAATGCGGTCGATATCGTACAAGCCGATCAAATTATCGTAAGCCTTAAGGGCCTGGACGTATTACTTGCAAAATTTGGTAAGGAGGAAACACAATCGTGAAGGAGTCCGTCACTATTCTAAAGCAAGCGTTGCTCACTGAAAAAGCAACCATGCTATCTGCGAACCTGAACAAGTATTCTTTTTCAGTAGCCCCCAATGCAAGCCGCACAAACGTTAAGCATGCCGTTGAGAAGACTTTTGGAGTCAAAGTTCTGAGCGTCAACACGATGAACGTAAAGCCAAAGGCCAAAAGAGATCGCACTCGGAGAAACAAGCAAGGATTCACCAGTGGCGTTAAGAAAGCCATCGTAACGCTGCAAGCCGGTGACAGTATTGACCTAGCTTAATAAAGGAAAAGAACCGCCATGCCAATCATTCAACACAAGCCCGTTACTCCCTCGAGTCGTTTCTACCTCAAGAACAAGACGGAATTAAGTAAGAAACGACCCGAAAGGTCACTTACCAAAGGTCAGCATCGAAAGAAAGGCCGCAACGCTTATGGAAGAATTACCTCCAGGCGTCGCGGAGGGGGACATAAGCGACTGTATAGACAAATTGATTTTAGACGTCTCCGAATGGATGACACAGCAAAGGTTATTGCCTTGGAGTATGACCCGAATCGCACGGCCCATTTGGCTTTGTTGGAATATGCGGACGGACAGAAAGCTTACATTCTTGCCCCATCCGGCTTGGATGTAGGAGATACCGTCCTTAGCTCAAACGAAAAAATAGCATTTGAGCCGGGAAACTGCCTGCCACTTAATCATTTGCCAGTCGGAACCAAAGTGCATTGTGTCGAGATGTTGCCAGGCGCCGGGGCGGTCATTGCCCGATCCGCAGGTTCCGAAGTTCGTTTGATATCTATAGATAACGGGCAGGCTTCTTTGAAAATGCCCAGTGGCGAAATCCGTCTTGTAAAGGAAAACTGTCGCGCGACCATAGGTGCTGTTGGCAATTCAAGCCATCAAAAGGCAACCATCGGAAAAGCCGGACGGAATCGCTGGAAAGGTCGTCGTCCACGCGTTCGGGGTGTTGCCATGAACCCGGTCGATCATCCTATGGGTGGTGGTGAAGGACGGACCTCAGGGGGCGGACATCCGAGTTCGCCATGGGGGCAACTCTCCAAGGGCTTTCCCACCAGAAAGAAATCAAAAACATCGAATTCCCAAATCCTCGTCCGCCGAAACGGCAGAAGACTCAAATAAGGTTTAGACAATGACACGTTCCAGAAAAAAAGGCTTTTTTGTTGATCCCAGTCTCATGAAGAAAGTTGCAGAGGCACAAGGTAGTGGAGATCGCAAACCGATTAAAACTTGGTCGAGGCGCTCAATGATTACACCTGATTTCGTAGGCCTCAATTTTACCGTTCATAACGGGAAGAGCTTTTTGCCGGTTTACGTAACCGAAAATATGGTCGGTCACAAGCTTGGTGAGTTTTCAGTGACCCGAACCTTCAAATCCCATAATCCTCATACCCAAAAGTAGACTATGGAAATTAAATCATATTCAAAATACATGAGGATCTCTCCCAAAAAGGCTAGAGAGGTAGCCCGCATTCTTCCCGGCAAAAAAGCAACCGAAGGCATGTCCATGCTGAAATTCATTCCTCGAAAGGCAGCTCGAATGCTCGTAAAGACACTTCAATCAGCTATGGCCAATGCGGAAAACAATTCAAATTTGAATGCCGACGATTTGATCATAAGCGAGGCGATAGTCGAAGCAGGCCCCGCCCTGAAGCGATTCAGGCCCTGTGCTCGTGGCTCGGCTCATCCTTACAAGAAGCGAATGAGCCACTTGCGAATTACTTTAACTGACGAAGCTTGATTTATTATGGGACAAAAAGTTAATCCAATTGGTTTTAGGCTCGGAGTGCGCAGGAATTGGAGTGCGCGTTGGTATGCCAACAAGCACGACTACTCCAAATTCATGTCTGAGGATAACCTTATTCGAGGTTTTTTGGAAAAGAAACTACGCTTTGCCTCAGTGCCAAGAGTTGTAATAGAGAGGGCTTCGACACGGACGCGCGTTACCATATGGACAGCAAGGCCAGGAATCGTGATCGGTAGAAAGGGACAAGAGCTTGATTCCCTTCGGGATTCTTTAAATCGCGTTGTCGGCAAGGATATACGTCTTGAGATTCAAGAAATCAAGAAGCCGGACCTAGTCGCCTCTCTAGTCGCCGAAAACGTCGCCCTGCAGCTAGAGCGAAGGATAGCCTTTCGACGTGCCATGAAGAAAGCGGTGCAGACCACCATGTCCATGGGTGCAGAGGGCATCAGGATTCAGTGTGCCGGCCGTTTGGCAGGTGCTGACATTGCTCGTACGGAGCAACAACGAGAGGGTCGCGTACCATTGCATACGCTACGCGAAAACATCGATTACGGATTGGTTGAGGCGAATACGGTTTACGGAATAATTGGAATCAAGTGCTGGATCTGCCTCAAGGACGAAGACAAAATTTTCTGACCCTGTTACTCACGATTTATCATGCCAAAGCTACTTCCATCACGCACAAAATATCGCAAGGTCCACAAAGGCCGTGTGAGAGGAACCGCTTCGCGAGGCAATTCCGTTTCCTTCGGTGAATTCGGAATACAGTCTCTGTCCCGCGGAAGAATGACTTCCAATCAAATTGAATCTGCTCGTGTTGCGATCAATCGTCACTTGAAGCGAAAAGGAAAAGTGTGGATTCGAGTTTTTCCTCACAAACCTGTCACAAAAAAGCCCGCCGAAACGAGACAAGGTAAGGGCAAGGGCCCGGTTGACCATTGGGTGGCCGTTATCAAGCCAGGTCATGTTTTATTTGAAATAGCAGGTTGTTCACCAACCTTGGCTAGGGAAGCCCTCGGTCTTGCGGATGCTAAATTGCCCTTCCGCTGCAGAATGATCACGCGTGCCCAAAGATTTTAAGACCCATGAAAACATCTGAAATCAAAGAGCTCTCGGAACCGGAGTTGCAAAAAAAACTCAGGGAACTAGGTGACGAACTTTTGCATTTGCAACTCCGCAAACAAACCGGACAGGTGGAAAAACCCCATCTCATAAAGAGCATCAGGCGGGATCGCGCTCGCATTCGCACTTTGCTTAACCAGCCAAACAATAACTAGAGATTGCAACTTAGATGAGTGAAGAAAACGCCAGAAACAATCGTAAGGAGCTTGTTGGGTTTGTAAGATCCAAAACTGGAGACAAGTCCGTCAAGGTGGTTTACGAGTATAAACGACCGCACCCCCTTTATAAAAAGGAGATTCGTCGTAAGACCACCGTTCACGTTCACGATGAAGAAAATACAAGTAAAGTGGGAGACAAGGTACGCATCAAGTCGACTCGGCCGTTAAGTAAAATGAAGAGATGGTTGCTTGTGGAAGTTATTGAAAAAGCCCCCGTACTTTAGGACAAACTCATGATACAGTTACTTAGTAGACTAGAAGTCGCGGACAACACCGGAGCAAAAAAGGTTCGAATGATCCGTCGCATTGGTCAAAACAAGAAAACCGCGTCCGTGGGTGACATCATAGTTTGTCACGTTAAGGAAAGCTCGACCGAGGCATCTGTAAAAAAGGGCACGGTTGTTCGCGCAGTTGTTGTGCGAACGCGGGCGCCGATGAGAAGACGAGATGGAAGCTATTTGCGATTTGATGAAAATGCCTGCGTTTTGGTCAACGACGACGGCACCCCGAAAGGCACCCGTATATTCGGGCCCGTTGCTCGAGAACTTAGGCAAAAATACATGAAAATCATATCTTTGGCCCCCGAGGTTTTATAAGCCATGTCTAAAAAAATCAAAAAAGGAGAAGAGGTTATCGTCATTGCCGGCGATCACAAGGGAAAGAAGGGCAAGGTCCTTCAAGTTCTCAGGGACAAGAACCGAGTCATTGTCGAAGGTATTAATTTGCTCAAGAAGCACGAGAAAAAGACCCAGGACAACCCGCAAGGGTCTATTGTTGAAAGAGAGTTTCCGATTCATTACTCGAACGTAATGCTGGCCGAGCGGGCCAAATAACATTGCTGGCAAGCTAGAACAGGAAACCGGAAAGAGAGTAACTTATGAGAATTCCCGAACTAAAGAAAATTTATACGGAAGAAGCCATCCCGTCCTTAATGAAAAGTAAAGGATATGGGAACGTTCACGAAGTACCCAAGGTCGAGAAGGTGGTACTTAACAGTTCTTTTGGTGTTGAGCTTGATAAGAACGGAATAGTTGAACTTAGAAAAGACATTGCTTCCTTGGCGGGACAAGCTCCGGTTGTCGTTAAGGCCAAGGTTAGCGTTTCGAACTTTAAACTCCGAGAGGGTATGCCCGTTGGCATTAAGGTAACCTTAAGGGGCAATGAGATGTGGGAGTTCCTTTTGAGGCTCATTGCGATCGCACTTCCTAACATCCGTGACTTCAGGGGGGTTCCTGCCAAGCTTGATGGTCGAGGCAATTATACTTTGGGGATCACAGACCACAGTATTTTCCCTGAAATTAACGTTGAGCGCCAGCGAATTAACACCGGAATGGACATATCAATCGTAACCTCCGCCCAGACAGATGAGGAGGGAGTTGCCCTTCTGAAACTTTTAGGGATGCCTTTTCGCAAGAACTCCAGTGAAACCGAAACGGTGCAGGAAGCTGCCTGAAAAAATATTTAACTATCCAGAACCATGGCCAAAAAGTCCGTCATTCATCGCAATAAGAAGAGAGAAAGAATGGTTGCCCGTTTTGCATCGAAACGAGCTGCTCTCAAGAAAATTATTGCCGACCCAAACGTTAGTGAGGAAGAGTTTTATGCTGCTCAAGGAAAATTAGCTAAGCTTCCCCGCAACTCCTCGGCCGTTCGGTTGGTTAGGCGTTGTACTCTTACGGGAAGGCCCAGGGCAACCATTAGGAAGTTCGGATTGTCCCGGATCTCATTTAGAGAATTGGCCTTGCAGGGCAAAGTCCCGGGAGTAATCAAGGCCTCTTGGTAGCAAAACCAAACCACTTATCAATATGTCCGTACACGACACCATAGGAGATTTTATTACCGTTATCAGAAATGCCGGGAAGGCGGGAAAGACGTCCTGCACCTATCCGCATTCCAACCTGCGGGCAGGGCTTGCCTCCATTCTCAAGGAAAGAGGGTTTGTTTCCGATTGTGGCGAAGCCCAGACTGAAGAAGGCCACAAATGTATAGAAGTCCACTTGAAATACGTTAATGGAGAGTCTGCAATTCGGGGAATTAGTCGTATTAGCACCCCCGGACGGAGGTCTTACTGTGGATACCGCGACATCCCTCGAGTTTTGGGAGGCCTGGGAATTTCCATCCTAAGTACGCCCAAGGGAATCATAGACGACAAGACGGCTCGCAAAAATAAGCTAGGGGGCGAACTGCTCTGTAGTGTTTGGTAATATTTTAAAGAAATTTGACTGATGAGCAGAATAGGAAAAATACCCGTAGACATTCCGGCAGGCGTAGAAGTTGGCTTGGATAATCAAACCATTCGAGTAAAAGGCCCCAAGGGCGAACTTTCGAAGACTTTTTCGCCTTTGGCCGTAATAAAGGTTTCGGATGAAACGGTAGTGGTTTCTCCGGCAAATGACAGTCGGGCAGCTCAGGCCCAATATGGAACAACCCGCTCAATAATCGCTAATATGGTACAGGGTGTCACCCAGCCATTTAGTAAGGATTTGTTAATTGAGGGCGTTGGCTTTCGCGCTGCGATCAAGGGGTCTGTGATTGATCTTGAACTTGGCTATTCCCACCCGGTTGAGCATACCATTCCCGAGGGGGTTACTGTTACGGTTGCCGACAATGTCAAAATCCACGTCGAAGGGGCAGACAAGCAAATGGTCGGTCAAATCGCCGCCGAAATCAAAAGTTATTATCCCGTAGAGCCCTACAAGGGGAAGGGCGTGAGGATTCTTGGACAGTATGTTCGCCGTAAGGAAGGTAAGAAATCCGCTTAAATTTAAAACCTGATGAAACTTTCAAAGAAAAAAGAACTTTCCCAAAAGAGACGTTGGAGAATAAGAAAGAAAGTAAATGGAACTGGGGATCGCCCCCGAGTTTGCGTACGTTTTACGAACAAAAATATTCATGCGCAATGCATAGATGACGAAAAATCCCATACGTTGCTTGGAATTGCTACAACACATTCGGACTACAAGGATATTCTTCCGAATGTCGGAGGAGCTGAAAAATTCGGTTCAGCGTTTGGATCAAAGATCAAGGGAGCAGGCGTATCGTCAATAGTTTTTGACCGAGCCGGTCGAAAGTACCACGGATGCGTTAAGGCGTTCGCGGATGCCCTGCGAAAAGAAGGGTTGCAATTTTAAGTTATGAATCATCGAAAGCCCAATAAAAAGAAAAATCAGGAAGTTAGCTCGGAAGACGAGAATGAGCTTTTTGAAAAAGTCGTACATATCAACCGTTGCGCGAAAGTTGTAAAAGGTGGTCGCAGGTTCAGTTTTGCCGCCCTTGTTGTGGTTGGAGATCAGCAAGGCAACGTTGGCTTTGGTTACGGGAAAGCGCAAATGGTACCCGACGCTATTCGAAAAGGAACCGATCAAGCAAAGAAGGCAATGGCTCCCGTATCAATATCCGGGGATACCATTCCTCACTCGATTTTAGGAACTTATGACGGTGGCAAAGTCTTTCTGCGTCCTGCCCGCCCCGGTACCGGTATCATAGCCGGTGGTGGCGTACGTGCGGTTTTGGAAGCTGCTGGCGTAAAAAACGTTTTGTCAAAATCTTTAGGCTCAAACAATCAGCTCTCGGTTGTCACCGCTACTTTGAACGGCCTTTCCCAGCTTCGTACCGCCGACCAAATATCCAACATCCGAGGAGAGGAAGTTTCAGGACCTGCCTTTACGCAAGTATCGAAAGCGGAAGAACAGGTAGTTGTTGAAGAACCTGCGGAGGCAAACTCTTAGTTTTTTATCGTCATGAAAGAAAATGAAATTCCAGCTGGCGCAAACCGGGGCAAAAAACGCGTAGGTCGAGGAGAAGGCAATGGACATGGAAAAACTTGCTGTCGTGGACATAAGGGCGCGGGAGCCCGGTCCGGCTATTCCTTGCGTGCCGGTTTCGAAGGGGGACAGATGCCCCTGTTCCGAAAATTGCCTCAACGCGGTTTTAACCGTACCCGTTTCCAAATTCCCTGTGCTGTGGTAAACCTTGGTGACTTGGCTAAACTTTCCGGCGACAAGGTTGATCTTGAATCTCTCAAGGAAGCCGGGTTGATACGGGCCAACTCCAAAAGGGTCAAACTTTTGGGCACTGGCGAAGCCGACAAAGCTTATCAAGTAAACGTTACGTTTGTCTCCAAGGCGGCAAAAGAAAAAATCGAATCAGCAGGTGGTTCCTTTCTTTCTGATTAATTTCCCTCAATAATTTTCGAGATGCTATCAGCGTTCACCAACTCCCTCAAGATACCTGAGCTTAGGCAAAAGATTTTCTTTACCTTGGCTCTGTTGTTTATCGCTCGAGTTGGGGCGAACATTCCTTTGCCTGGTGTCGACCCTTCACCAATCAAGGAGTTTTTTGAGATGCGCGAGCAATCCAGAACGGATTCCGACGGGAATGACATTTTGGGCTTTTACAATATGTTTACCGGTGGAGCCCTTCTGAACGGAGCGCTTTTTGCTTTGGGAATCATGCCTTACATTAGCGCATCCATCATTATGCAGCTCATGGGAGCGGTTTTTCCGCAATTGGCTCGACTGCAACAGGAGGGCGAGCCAGGTAGACAAAAAATTTCACAATATACCAGATACCTGACCATTTTGATTTGTATAGTCCAGGGAGGTTTGCTGGCGATTGCCTTACGGGATAGTCCGGGCAGCCTGATTCAAGGATTTAATCCCGGGGAAATAGGTCTAGACGGAAAGCCCTTGGGGCAAATCGTCGTTTTCTCCGGGGCCCCTTCCCTCTTTCTCCTGTTAACCGTTGTGTTTCTGACCACAGGATCCCTGATCTTGATGTGGCTAGGTGAGCAAATTACTCAGCGAGGCATAGGAAACGGAATTTCACTTCTTATCACAGTTGGGATCTTGGCGGACTTGCCTAAAGCCCTGCATGACGCATATTCCTTGGTTTTTCTTGCCGAAGCTGGAGACAACATGGTCATCGTCAAGGGTCTCCTCATGGTCGGATTGTTTCTCCTTGTCGTTTGCGGGATTATCGCCGTTACCCAGGCACAGAGAAAGATTCCCGTGCAGTACGCGAAGCGCATGGTAGGCAGGAAAGTCTTCGGCGGGCAAAGCTCCTTTCTTCCGTTAAAAGTCAACTATGCAGGCGTTATGCCCGTGATTTTCGCTAGCGCCATCATGATGTTTCCATCCCAGTTGCTACGAACTTTCGGAGCCGCCTTCGAACTGGACTGGGCCATAAACCTCGGTAACGTCTTTGCTAGCAGGGGTTGGCTCTACTACTTTGTTTTCGGTGGGTTGATCCTGGTATTCAGTTACTTTTGGGTCTCGATCATGTTCAAACCCGTGCAGATTGCAGACGACTTGAAGAAAAACGGAGGCTATGTCCCAGGAGTTCGACCTGGTGAGCCAACCGCCCGCTTTCTTGATTTTGTCATGACCAGGCTGACTCTGGCTGGCTCGATCTTTCTTACCGTGATAGCGGTCTTTCCAGATTTTATTTTCAAGGTGGCAAACGTCTCTTACAACGTCGCAACTTTTTTCGGAGGAACGGGTATGCTTATCATTGTGGGGGTTATACTTGATACGATGCGACAAATTGAAACATTCCTTCTGCAAAGGAACTACGACGGCTTCCTTCGAAAAGGACGGATTCGAGGAAGATCAGGAAATGCCAGCCAAGGAATAGAGTCTTTGGACCTCAAGGATTTCGAAGCGCAGTGGAGACCTCTCATTTACATTTCCGTAATCCTCTTTGCCTTGGGATTGGCCGGATACTTTTTAAAAGGCTGATGGATTACAGCCCCAATAATTATTTAAACTAAACGGAAGAGATTACATTATGGCTAGATTGCTAGGAGTTGATATACCAAATCGCAAGAAAATCGAATTTTCGTTGCGTTACATTTACGGCATTGGACCTACTCGTGCCCAAAAGATACTCGAAGAAACGGGTATTGACCCGGACAGGCGGACCCAAGACTTGAACGAACAGGAGCTAAGCCTCATCAGTAACCACATCATAGACCAAAAGATTATGGTTGAGGGTGACCTGAGAAGAACCGTGACAAACAATTTGAAGCGCCTGCAGAGCATTCGTTGCTACAGAGGCCTTCGTCATCAGCGAGGCCTTCCGGTTCGCGGTCAACGGACGATCACTAATGCAAGAACCCGCAAGGGAGGCAGGAAGACCGTTGGGGTTGTCCGCAGCAAAGCCTAGGATTTTGATATGAGCGAAGAAGAAAACAAGGAAGAGGAGAAGGAGCAGGAATCACCTGTAGAAGCCGAGAAGGAAGCCGAAGCTCCCGCGGAAGCGGAAGCCGAATCTGAAGCGCCTGCGGAAACCGAGAAGGTAGCAGAGGCTGACGAACCTGC
>Ga0315322_10000601_pt1 | contig 26898 bp, 18 predicted proteins | sample M110021515metaG_FD_203461 | JGI IMG/M metagenome (GOLD analysis project Ga0315322, IMG submission 203461) | Ammonia-oxidizing marine archaeal communities from Monterey Bay, California, United States - M1 100m 21515 | ecosystem: Environmental > Aquatic > Marine > Intertidal zone | place: USA...
GTCGATGCAACCTACGCGCGAAGGGAGGCGGAGAGTCAGCTTGTGTAAGGCAGGATCCGCACCCTTGACGTCTTGCGCTACGTCGCTCGATGCCGGCGCCACTGGTAATCCGAGCTGGGGCGTGCTCCGACAAACGGAGCACGTGACGCTTTGTCCGTTTCGGTTCAAATCCCGTCGCCACGTTCAAGCGATGCTACGGAATCACATGCCGATGTACAGCGAGGCGTTTAGAGCACTACTCAAGCCTCCGCGAACCAATGTTGGATTTTCGGAACTCGCCCGGTGTTTGGCCCGTCGATTGCCGAAAGACGGCTGCCAGGTAATGAACGGTGCCAAAGCCAGTCTGCAATGCGATTTCGCTCAGCGTGCAATCCGTCGTCGCGAGCAATTCCCTTGTTCGCTCTAAACGCACACGTTCGATTTCATCGTGAACGGTGCGACCGAGGACTTGTTTGAAACGGTTGTCCAACGTCGATCTGGAAAGGTCAGCATCCCTGGTCACATCCGCCACTCGCACGCTGGAATCGATGTTCGTTCGGATGTACTCGACAGCTTGGGCAACCACCTCGTCCGCAATGGCAATCGTATTCGTTGATTCGCGTGTGATGATACCCACAGGGGCTACCTGGACCTTTTTTCGCTTCTTCGCAACACGCCTACCGGCGATCAAATCGTCGAGCAAACGCGCCGCTTCATATCCGATTTCGTTTGTCCCCAGGGAGATGCTGGAGAGTGCCGGATTTGCCAGTTCACACATGAGCTCGTCATTGTCGACACCTAGAATGGCGACATCGGCGGGAATCTGAAGATTCAGCCTTCGACAACTTTCCTGGACATGCCGGGCTCGTGCGTCGTTGCAAGCGAACAAGCCGAGCGGGCGCGGCAACGTCGCCAGCCATCGGCAGATACGCGCCTGGACGGATTCCCATTGGCGCGCACTCGTATGTCGGCCGTAGTACTCCGAACAGTCGTGCCCATGCTGCCGAAGGATCTTGCGGAAAGCGTCGCCCCGCATTGTTGACCAGGGGTTGATAGCCGATTGTCGAATGCCGCAATACGCGAAGTTGGTAAATCCTTGATTCATCAAGTGATCTGCCGCCAATTGAGCAACGGCCGAGTTGTCGGTGGTGACGTATGGGGTCTCGTTCTTCCATGACTTGGCAAAGACTGCACCGCCAATGTTCACGACGGGAATCTTCAATCCGGTCACCGCATCAAGCACATTTGGGTCGTCTAGGTCGGCGATGATCCCGTGGCCACGCCAGCGTTTGAGGTTGGGAATCTTTGCCAGGGGCTCATCCTCAACGTACAGGCGCCAGTCGCTCTGCGTTCTTGTAAAGCGAGCGATCCCCGCAACCACTTTACGATCGTACGGCTTATTGATGTTAAGGATCAGTGCGATTTCGTGCTGGGACATGTCAAATGACGCAAGGGAGATGGGACCCATATATCGCAAGCATTTTACGTTATATGACAATTGTTATTGTATCGCGACGCGGGACAATTGGTGGCGGACAATCTCCAATTGCTCATTTGCTAGGAAGAATATCGATGCATCCCGCTAAAAAAGCCCGCCTCTTCGGATGCACCGCTCAAAAACAAATTCCTGTCAGTGAAATGGAAGCGTTGAACTTGCGTGCCCGGATGCGAGTTGCAGTGAGATTGGTTGGCTGTTGGTTGTTTCTGGTGACGGGCGTGTTTGCAGACGGGCCGAACATCGTGTTGGTGATGACGGACGACCAGGGCTTTGGGGATGTGGCGGTGCACGGGAACAAGTGGATCAAAACTCCGAACATGGATCGCATTGCGAATGAAGGAGCACGGTTCGAGAGGTTTTTTGTGCAACCGAGTTGCGCGCCAACGCGTGCCGCGTTGTTATCGGGTCGGTATCCGACGCGCACCGGTGTGACTGGCGTGACACGCGGATATGAGAACATGCGGGGCGAGGAAGTGACGATCGCGGAGCTGTTGAAAGAGGCCGGATATGCGACTGGTTGTTTCGGCAAGTGGCACAATGGTGCGCACTGGCCGTACCATCCGAACGCGCAGGGTTTTGATGAATTCGTGGGTTTTTGTGGTGGGCATTGGAACGACTACTTTGATCCGATGCTGGAGAGGAATGGTTCACCTTTTCAGGCGCGTGGTTTTATCGCGGATATTCTTACCGATCACGCGATTGAGTTTATCGAGCGCGAGCACGAAGCGGATGATTCTCCCTTCTTCTGCTACGTTCCATACAACACGCCGCACACACCAGCGAGCGTGCCCGTCGACAAGTGGAAGCAGTGGGCGGAGCGGTCGGACGTGGAGGATCCGTTCACGCGGGCGATGTATGGGCTCGTCGAGAACGTGGATGAAAACATGGGCCGCTTGTTCGCGAAGCTAGAGGAGTTGGGAATCGCGGACGAGACGGTTTTCATTTTCCTGACGGACAACGGGCCCAACGGCTACCGTTTCAATGATGGGATGCTTGGTATCAAGTCCCATGTACACGAAGGGGGCGTGCGCGTGCCGCTGTTCGTACGTTGGCCGAAACGAATCAAGGCGGGCACGGTTGTGAAACCGAATGTGGCGCATGTCGACTTGCTGCCGACGCTATGCCGGATTGCGGGTGTGGAAAACCTTGAAAGCAGGACGCTGCCGCTGGACGGGATGGATATGACGCCACTTCTCTACGGACAGGATGATTTCGAGATGCCGAAGCGGAACCTGTTTGTGTGGAAAAATCCAAAGCAATGGTCGGTTCGGTCTCGGCGCTATCGTGCGACGGAGAGGACGTTGCACGATCTTGTGGCAGACCCGAGTCAGAAGAATAACTTGGCCGAGACGCAACCGGAGATTCATGGAGAGTTGGTGGAAACGCTCCAGAATTGGGCAGCGACGGCAACTGCTCCGGCGCCAGTACCGTTGCCGGTGCCTATCGGATATGAGGAGTGGCCGAGGGTGACCGTGCCGGCGCATGAGTTGGACATTTATCCGGAACCGGGGAATGGGATTGACTACAGTGGGAGGAAAGGATGGAACCATCAGTGGATCGAGCGCTGGTCGGATTCAAAAGCGTACGCGGCTTGCACCATCCAGGTCGTTACGAGCGGTCGATACCGGGTTCGGATCCGGTATGCCTGCGGCGAGGACGGGGTCGGTTCGGTTTTTCGCCTCAGTGCGGGTCGGGCGTCGCTCGACATTCAGATTCAGGAACCCTGGGTGAGTGCGCCGCACCCGGCGCCGGAGCGAGCGATCAAGAATTACGGCGCCTATTTGTCACGGCAGTGGAAAGATTTGGACGCGGGTGAACTGGCGCTGGAGAAAGGGAAACACTCATTGGAACTGAAGGTCGTGAAGAAGCCCGGAGTGGAGATGCCTGATATCAAGGCATTGATTTTCGAGCGACAGTGAGTCTCATACTCACGGGTTTGTTCAGTGCGATCTCATGCTGGGACATTGTCAGATGACACACGAGGCGAGAAACGATATATCGCAATCGGTTTACGCTATTTGGCAATTGCAATTGTGTCGCGACGCGGGAGAATCGTTATTACTCAATCTCCGTATGCTCATTGGCAGGAAGAATATCGATGCATCAGTCGACTGCCGGCCACTCCAGCCAAATCACGGCATTCAAGCCAACAGGTTCTTTGCGCAACGTCGGCATAAGCCGACGGTTAATCGCAACTGCAGTGGCCTGTCTATGTCTACTCTTGGGCCCCGGTATATCCGATGAGTTGGCGGCTCAGGACGAGACGTCCAACGAAAATAACGCGGGCGAACTCGCCAAGGCCGCTTGGACATACGCCGACGGGTTCTCGGTCGACTTGTGGGCTGACGAGTCGCTGATCTCCTTCCCAACTGCCATTTCGTTCGATGACCAGGGACGACTTTTCATAGCCGTGCATTTTCGTAACCGTAAGGGGACCGAAGATAATCGCATGCATAAATACTGGATGGATGACGACTTCGCCGCGCGGACGGTGGATGATCGGCTTGCGATGTACAAGAAGTGGGCGGCCGAGGGCAAGCAACCACTTTCGTTCTACAGCGCGCACGCTGATCAAATTCATGTTGTCAGTGACTCAGACGGAGACGGCCGCGCTGATAAGTCGGTCGTTTATGCCGAATTCGCAGACGCTCTGGATGGTGCGCTTGCCGGGTTACTGGCTCGTCCGGATGGCGTATGGGTCACGAACATTCCACACCTGTGGAAGTTGACGGGCGAAAATGAGGACGGGACAGCGAGAGTCCGCGAGAAAGTTCATTCCGGCTTTGGCGTGAAGGTCTCGCTGCATGGGCACGATATGCACGGGATCATCGAAGGACCCGATGGTCGACTGTACTGGAGTATCGGCGACCGCGGGTATCATGTCCGAACAAAGCAGGGACGAGTTCTTGAGGATGCCTATTCGGGAGCCGTGTTTCGCTGTGAGCGAGATGGCTCGGGGCTTGAGGTCTTCGCGACCGGCCTTCGCAACCCGCAGGAACTTGCCTTCGACGACTTTGGCAATCTGTTCACCGTGGACAATGATGCCGACGGCGAAGATCGTGCCCGACTGCTGTATCTCGTCGAAGGTGGGGAATACGGCTGGCGAATGACTTATCAATGGCCGGACGAGCATCGCGTTGACTGGGCTCCGTATATTGAGCGGCCCTGGTGGCGGGAAAGTGTGTGGGACGAGCGGCCGACCAATCAGGCGATGTATGTTATGCCACCGATCGGGCACATCACCGAAGGACCTTGTGGACTGGCACGTGAACCCGGACTGAGTACGTTTTCTGACAAGTATCGTGGCGCGTTCTTCGTCAGTGACTTCCGCGGAGTTGCCGCGCGAAGCCAGCTCTGGAGTTTTCGCGTCCAGACGCAGGGAGCCGGATTTCGGATGAGCGAATCGGAATCCGTAGCCTCCGGCCTGCTGCCAACGGATATTGAATTCGGACACGACGGATGTCTCTATGTTGCAGACTACGGTGAAGGCTGGGCTGGAACCGGCGAGGGACGTATCTGGCGAATGACGGGGAACGCTGGTGGCGCGGAGGGAAGTCCGCAGGGAAAGCGTCTTGCTGAAGTCAAACGCCTTTTGGAACTACCGACAAAAACGTGGGCGTCGCACGAGCTGATCGACTTACTGGGTCATCCCCACAAGGGCGTTCGTCAGCGTGCTCAGTTTGAATCGGCACTGCGGCCAAAGATGGTCACACCACTCACGCAGGCCGCGATTGAAAACGATAATCGTATGGCACGTCTGCACGCGCTATGGGCACTCGGCCAAATGCAAAGATCCGGAGCACAGGTTCTCGAACCGCTCATCAGCTTATTGGCAGACGCGGACGAAGAAGTGCGGACGCTGATGGCACGATTGCTTCGCGATACGCCCATCTCGGCAGCGGCTGAGCCTTTGCGCCAACTGCTTCGCGACCCATCGAAGCGTGTTGCCTCCATTGCCGCTATGGCGCTTGGGCGTCTCGGCGACAAGACAGCCATCCCGACGATGCGAGAACGCTTAACTTCCGATAGTCCCACCGATGATTTTTTAAGGCATGCGGTTGTGGTGGCATTCACGGACATCGCAGAGGTCGATCACTTGGAGGACGTGATGTCGCTTTCCGATGACGATCATCCCGAGGTTCGGTTGGCAGTGCTGCTGGCACTGCGACGGATGAAGAGTCCGGAAGTCGCGAGTTTTCTGGCTGACGAGGATCCCCGTTTGGTGCTGGAGGCTGCACGAGCGATCAATGATGTTCCGATCACTGCCGGCCTGCCCGCATTGGCGAAACTGATTAATCAGCGCCAGAACAAAGACATTGATCTGGGCCTCCGCGTGCTCAATGCCAACTTTCGTCTGGGCGGGCCATCACGTGCGCGAAACATTGCGAAACTGGCCGCTGATTCCACTGAGCCGGAACTGCTGCGACAGGAGGCGCTGGCGATGCTTGCCGAGTGGCCTCAGCCTTCACCTCGCGAACGGATTGTCGGGACCTGGCAGCCACTGAAAGAACGAAAGACTCAGGCAGGTGCGGCTGCTGCGGTCGATGTCGTACCGGAACTCATTCGCAATGCGCCCACATCAGTGCGAAAGGCAGCCGTCGCGTTGGCTCAGCATTACGATATTGATGAAGCGACAAACGAATTGTTGGCACTTGTCGGCGATGAGACACTGGAGCCGGCAGATCGCGCCGTGTCGATTCGAAGTCTGGCGTTTCTTGACGCGGCGATCGTAGCAGATGTCACACGATCGGCTCTTAACGATCCGTCACCGGATGTTCGCGCGGCTGGGCGAGATCTGATTGCCGTGAACGATCCGGACAAAGCGATGAAGGCCTACGAGGCGGCGCTTAAGGACGGCGAAATTGTCGAGCGCCGCGGTGCGATGCGGCAGCTCGGACGGATGAAACAGAAACGCGGGCTCGAATTGCTCGCTGTGGAAATGGAAAAGCTTGCCGCAGGTGAATTGCCGCCGGCACTGGAGTTAGATGCACTTCTTGCCAGCGAGGACGCCAGTATTCAAGCGGATTTTTCTGGTCGTAAATATAGAGAACTCCAGTCGCAGATCGCGGCATCGGCCACGCGCTATCGGCAGACGCATGTCCAGGAAGCTTTGGCCGAGTTTCGGCCAGTCGTTCACGGCGGGACAGCCACGTTCGGTCGCAACATCTTTTTACACAATGCCCAAGTGCAATGTCTGCGCTGTCACCGCTTAGATAACAACGGAACCAGTCGCGTTGGGCCTGATTTGTCTGACGTCGGTCGCCGACTCTCACGCGAACAAATTGTCGAATCCATCGTCAAGCCGAGTGCAAAAATCGCAAAGGGATATGAGCAGACCAAACTGCTCACAGTCGATGGTCGTGTGATCTCTGGAATTATCGGCGAGGAAACGAATGAGTCGATCACTATTCTTCCGATCAACCTCACCACAGACCACGCTGGCAATTCATCCGGTAGCGACGCGCCCGGCATAACGATCCCGCTCGACGAGATCGAAGAACGTGTGCAGTCCAGCAAGTCGGGGATGCCCGATGGCCTTCACGAACAGCTGTCGCTCTCTGAACTTCGGGACCTGGTCGAGTTTCTCGCGACGCGACGCACGCAGACCGAAGAACAAAAGAAAGTCGAGAAGCGCCCGAAACAAGATTCCACTCACAACGAAAGTCTAAAGGAGTTGAACTATGAACAGTAGCGCATGGATTGAGACATACATTGAAGCCCAGATTCGCGTGTTACGCGAACTGCCTGTCAAAGATATCGCCCGGTTCGTCAATATCGTTCAGCAGACGCTGGAGGATAACAAACAACTGATTATGTTCGGCAACGGTGGCAATGCGGCCAGCGCTTCGCATTTCGCAGCGGACATGGGCAAAGGCGCATCCGATGCGATCGGTCAACGTTTTCGAGTGCTATCACTCAACGACAATCTCAGTTGGCTGACCGCTATTGGCAATGATTATGCGTATGAGGATGTCTTCGATCGCCAGTTGGAAAACATGGCGCAAGCGGGCGACGTATTGATCTGCGGCAGCGTCAGTGGGAATTCCCCCAATTGTGTCAAAGCGTTCGAGTGGGGACAGCAGAACGGCCTCACATCCGTGGCCATTACAAGCTCACGGAAAGGACGACTGGCCGAACTTGCAACTCTGCCAATCGTCGTTCCCGACGAACATTATGGCCGTGTCGAAGATGTCCAGATGATGATTTATCACATGGTCGCGTTTGCGTTCATGGAATTGGGATTGAATCAAGCGTGAACAGACAGACCAGAAACTTCACTCCGGAGCTATCCGACATGAACATCACCCCGAACCGACGTGACTTTCTCAGGACATCGACTGCGATCGTCGCCGGAGGACTTGTGGCCGTGGATCGTCGCCACGTTCAGGCTGATGAAACGACGCCGCCGAAAACGGAACCGCGATTTAAGATTTCTCTCGCACAATGGTCGCTTCACCGAGCGCTGAGAGCCGGAGAAATTGACAACCTGGACTTCCCACGCATCACTCGCGAAAGTTTCGGGCTGGATGCGGTGGAGTGGTCGAATCACTTCGCTTATGTGGAGAACGAAAAGCTCGGCATCCAACCGAAGGACACAAAGTACCTGGCGGAAATCAAAAAGCGGACAGCCGATCAGGGCGTCAAGAATCTGCTGATCATGTGCGACCGGGTCGGCAATCTCGGTGACCCCGACAAGACACGCCGTAGCAATGCCGTCACGGGACACTTTGCCTGGGTCGAGGCGGCAAAGTTTCTCGGCTGTCACTCGCTTCGTGTCAACGCCGCTTCGGATCGTTCGCTCAGTTCAAGACAACAGCAGGATCTTTGCGTCGAAGGCCTCAGCAAACTGTGTGAGTTTGCCGAACCGATGGGCATTAACATCATTGTCGAAAACCACGGCGGATTGTCGTCCGACGGGAGTTGGCTCGCCTCGGTGATGAAACAAGTGCCACTGAAGAATTGTGGCACGCTGCCGGACTTCGGAAATTTCTACGTTGCCAGGAACCGAGGCAACGCCGACCGCTATGCGGAAGACAAGTCATTCTTCCAGGACAATCCGAACTACGCCGAGGACAAGGTTGGCCTTGAATACGATCGCTATCAGGGCGTGACCGATCTGATGCCATTTGCCAAAGGCGTCAGCGCGAAGTCACATGACTTCAACGATTCTGGCGAGGAGATCCATACAGATTATTCTCGCATGTTAAAGATCATTTCGGATTCGGGGTACTCGGGATACATCGGCATCGAATACGAGGGTAGTGAAACTGCTGAGATGAAAGGAATTGATCTCACGAAGACGCTCCTTGAAAAGACGTTTGCAGAATTGAACGCATGAGCTGGCCGTGTAACTGTTCAGCTGTTTCGTAGAACAGCCTTGTAGGTAACCCGACGCGTGAGCGAGGGATCACGGTTAGTACAATATCCCTCGCTCACGCGTCGGGTTACCAATGGACTGAATAGTTACCTGTCCGGAATCGAAATCAATCAACGGAGATTTGAGAACCATGAAGCGCATCTACTTCTATCTGTTCGCGTTGGTCCTCGTCACCAGCGCGATGCGTCCGGGGGCGAATGAACTTCTTGCCGCTGAAGACAGACCGAACGTCCTCTTCGTCTCCATTGATGACTTCAATGACTGGGGACCAACCCAACTGAACGGTGAGCCGTTCGATGTGGATACACCGAACTTCGACTCGCTGGCGGCTAAAGGGATATTGTTCAACAACGCCCACTGCAATGCCCCTTCGTGCAATCCGTCTCGCACCTCCATTATGTCGGGTCTCCATCCAGCGTCGACAGGAGTATATGGCAACGGTCATGACTGGTTGGTGAATAAACGATTCGATGACATTCTCCTGCTACCTGAATATTTCAAAAAGCATGGCTACGCGACGCTGGGAGGTGGGAAGATCTATCATGCGAATCAAGGAACCGATTTCCATCGGAAAGGGCTTTTCTCGCCCAGAGGGTGGGATGATTTCTTTCCGTCTTTTAATTTTCAATTGCCTGTGCCGAGCATGCCGGATGAGAAGCCGAAACGTGGCGAGGGGAACTTCGATTGGGGCGGCACCGGTAAGCCACTTGAAGAGATGGGCGACCACAAAGTGGTGAATTGGGCGATCGAGCAGCTCGAGGCTTCTCGCGATGAACCGCTATTTCTGGCAGTCGGGATCTATCGCCCGCATATGCCCTGGTTTGTCCCGGACAAGTTTTACGACCAGTACGAGGATGTTGAAATTACGCCTCCAACGAATCCGAAAGGGTGGGGGAAAAATATTCCGGAATCTCTTCTACCACCCAAACGGCATCAGGAATTCACCGGAAAATCGGGCCCTAGTCGCGGCTATGCGGCGTGTGTCAGCTATGCGGATTTCGAGCTGGGGAGACTCATGAAAGGCTTGGAGGCTTCGCCGATTGCGGATAACACGATCGTGGTGATCTGGACGGACCACGGTTGGCATTTGGGTGAGAAGGAGCATTTCTCAAAGTTCACTCTCTGGGAAGAATCCACACGGGTACCCTTACTCATCTTAAAGCCAGGCGCGAAGCAGAAAGAAGTCGATACCGCGGTTAGCTTGGTGGATGTCTATCCCACGCTGCTCGCTCTTGCGGGTCTGCCAGAGAACAAGAACAACGACGGCCAGAACCTGCTCCCGATTATCGAGGCAGAGACGGATCTTAATCGAGCGATCGTAACCTCGAAGAGCGAGAATCACCACGCGGTGCGCGATGGACGCTATCGCTATCTCAAATCAAACAACGCAGAGGCCCTGTTCGACCACGTCAACGATCCGCGCGAATTTAATAATATCGCCAACAACCCCGGAAGCGCCGCCATTATCAAACGCCTATCAGAGGCCTTACCCACGGCTCCAATCAAAAGCATGCCCAAGCGAAAAATACCGAACGCCCGTTAGTGGAGCAATCCGAACGCTAAGCCAAAAACTAAAAAATAACCCGCCGCTTAGTGCTGAAGGCGGGAATTGATCTTTCATACTCACCCGAAACGCAAGGGAGTGAATCCCGCGAAATCACACTCGCTGGCGCATCGGGCTAGTAAAAAACGTGCCTCCAATGATCAAGGTTAATTACCCGTTCCATCACTAGTAGCCACTCAGTTCCACCGATCCTTGATGCTTGGATCCATGGCTCCGCTCATCGTGTAACCGCCAAAACTCGATCGCATCCAAGCAGTATCAATTACTAAGCCGAGATTCAACAATCGTGAAACGGATCCATCCCCGCCTGCTTTTCGCAGCTGTCTTCATCACAATCGCGCTGCGTCCGGGACCGAATGAGCTTATGGCCGCTGACGACCGGCCGAACATTATTTTTGTCATCACCGATGACCAGCGGTGGGACCAGCTCGGCTGCACAGGCCATCCGGTGTTAAAAACACCTCACATCAATCGCATTGGCCGCGAAGGCGCTTCCTTCAACAATTTCTTTGTGGCTACCCCTCTTTGCTCACCCAGTCGGGCCAGCTTTCTGACAGGGCTTTATCCGCACCGGCATCGGGTCATCAACAACGATAAGTTGGGGATCGACGTCATCAGCCACACGCTGGTGACCTTTCCACGTCAGCTTCGCGAGCAGGGATACGAGACAGCATTCGTCGGCAAGTGGCACATGGGTCTGGACGATTCACGCCGGCCTGGATTTGACAGTTGGATCAGCTTCAAAGGCCAGGGCATTTACATCGATGGCGTCGTCAACGACAACGGAACTCGGCGTCAATTGCGCGGTAACATGACCGACTACTTGAACGACCGCGCGCTTGAGTTTGTAAAACAGCCTCACGAAAAGCCATTCTGTCTGTACCTCGGGCACAAGGCGGTCCATGCCCCCTTTCTTCCCGCCGAGCGACACGACGAGCTTTACTCTGATTTTGAATTTCAGCTTCCGCCTAAAGATGAAGGTGACTTGGCGGGAAAGCCAATATTGACGCGGAAGTTACCAAGGCTCAACCGCTTGGAACTCGAAGGCATCGGCCCCGAACCGGCTGAACCCAGGCGTGGCCGCGGCGATGATGCCCCTTCCGTGGTGCGTGACCAACTCCGCTGTCTCGCCTCTGTCGATGAAGGCGTCGGGCAACTGTTCGCGGCCCTGGAGAGCACCGGCCAACTCGACAACACGATCTTCATTTACACCAGCGACAACGGTTTCCTGATGGGCGAACACGGAAGATTCAACGCCAAGCGATTTGCCTACGACGAAGCACTGCGGGTTCCGTTCCTCATTCGCTATCCCAAGCTGATCACGCCCGGAAGCGTTCGTGAGGAATTGGTAATGAATATCGACGTGGCTCCAACGCTGTTGGAACTCGCCGGAGTGGAGTCCATCATCCCCATGCACGGTAAATCATTAGTGCCCCTGTTGCGGAATACCAATGTGCCGTGGAGAGAGGCATTCCTGGCCGAATATTTTCTCGAGAAAGTCGCCCCAAGAACCTCCACTTGGCAGGCGGTTCGAACACACGATTGGAAATATATCCACTACCTCGAATCCGACAGCCTGGATGAACTTTACCACCTTGACGCCGATCCAAAGGAGCTCGAGAACCTTGTGAATCATCCGGCGCATCAAACCCGACTCGAAGAGATGCAGGCCCAACTGAAAGCGATGTTGGAGCAGTCAAAGTGATGAACCAGATTACACTCTCCCTTTGCGCTGTGGTGTCTACACAAGTCACGCCCATCAGCGTGAGTTCCACGATCGCACCCGATAAGATCGGAGCCGCCCAATGACGTCGCCGTATTACATCGGAGTCGACATCGGAGGGACGAAGATCGCGGTTTCCGTCTTTGATGAAGCATCGTCAACTATCACCGAGAAGGAAGCGTTCCCAACAAACCGGGAGTGCGATCCTGCGATTGCGGTCAGGCGGATTTCTGAAATTGCTCGGCGATGGATTGGCATCCGAGCAGAGCCTCCGAGATCCGTCGGCATTTCGGTTGGAGGAATGTTTGATGTTCAATCGGGATGCACGGGACGAATGACGCACCTTCCTTTATGGGACAATTTTCCCATCGTGTCGAAAATCCGCGATTCGATTCAGGTTCCGGTCTACGCAGAAAACGACGCGAACGCGTGCGCTCTGGCCGAGTGGCAATACGGCGCCGGGAAAGGTTGCCAGCACCTGGTTTTCCTCACATTCGGAACCGGGCTCGGTGGAGGCTTGATTTTGAATGGACAACTTTACCACGGAGCATGCGGACTCTCCGGCGAAGTTGGTGCCGTTCGAGTCAGCGACGACGGACCTCCTGTTCGAGGTAAGCCTGGTTGTCTCGAAGGATTTGCATCCGGAGCGGGAATTGCGATGTACGCACGCAGCTTACTCGCTGGCCGAGAGAATCCGACTTTGCCAAGCGAGCCAACCGCGAAACAGATCGCTGAGGCCGCAATGGCGGGAGATGCATTTTCGATCGGTGTGCTGGAGGAATGCGGCCGACAACTCGGATGCGGCCTGGCGATGCTGATCGACGTATTGAATCCTGAAGCGATCGTACTGGGATCCATTTTCGCCCGCTGCGAGTCGCTTCTGCGTCCTGCGATGGAATCGGCGATTGCCCAGGAAGCGATGCCCGAGACTGCCCGCGTTTGCAAAATCGTTGCGGCTGAATTGGGTGAATCGCTAGGAGACGTCGCCGCAGCGACTGTCGCCAAACTCGGCGCATATTCGGAACCAACTCGTGATACGGCGATTCATTAATCGCTTCGGTCCACATACCTTGTTCAGGCGAAACGAACAGAATCATGAACTGCCGATCTCCTGAGAAACAGATTCACCCAGCATTGGAGTTAAAGAGATGCGGCTAATCAACCTTCTTGTCCTCATCGTTCTGATTAGCACCCCCGTGGTCGCAGAAGACAGGTTCGCAGAAGACAGGCCGAACATCGTTTTCATTCTTGCTGACGATATGGGATGGTCCGATCTTGGATGCTATGGGGCCGATCTGTACGAGACTCCCAATATCGACAGCCTCGCTGCGGGGGGAATGAAGTTTACGGACGCCTATGCGATGCCGGTTTGCTCGCCGACACGAGCAGCGTTGTTGACGGGCCGGCATGCAGCGCGAGTCCGGATGACGATCTGGTCGGAAAACGCGCTTAAGGGGGGACCGCAGAATCGAAAGCTCTTGGAAGCCGACGCGCTTCACAGTTTGCCACACTCTGAAACGACACTGGCAATGCATCTGCAAAAGGCGGGCTATTTGACGGCACTCGTCGGTAAGTGGCATCTTGGCGATGCCGATCACTATCCCGAAACACACGGTTTCGACGTCAACATTGGCGGGGCTCGTTGGGGCGCGCCACAAACGTTCTGGTACCCGTATCGCGGCGAGGGGTACTTCGGAACCGGGTATCGCTATGTTCCCAGTCTGGAGTTTGGCAAGCCCGGCGAGTATTTAACGGATCGCCTGACAGACGAAGCGCTCGTCGTCATCGACAAAGCTGGTGATAAGCCGTTCTTTCTGTATCTATCGCACCACGCGCCGCACACTCCGATCGAAGCGAAGGCCCAAGATGTGAAATACTTTGAGTCGAAGCTGCGACCCGAATTGAAACATCAGAACGCGGTCTACGCCGGGATGCTGAAGAGTCTTGATGAAAGCGTCGGTCGCGTTCTCGCGAAACTCAAAGACCGTGGTCTGGACAAAAACACGATCGTGATATTCGCAAGTGACAACGGCGGCTTTATCGGAATCGACAAGAAGTCCGGGCAGACGGTTCCAGCAACGAACAACGCGCCGCTTCGAAGTGGCAAAGGGTCTTGCTACGAAGGCGGTATCCGCGTTCCGCTGATCGTTCACTGGCCAGGCGTCACGACTCGGGGTGCCGTTTGTCGTGAACCTGTGATCGTGATGGACCTGCTGCCAACGCTGCTTGGCGCTACCGGAATTGAGCTACCGGATGACGTAACGTTTGACGGGCTGAATCTGAAACCACTGTTAAAGGATCCAGTCGCCAAGCTCGATCGCGACGCGTTGCACTTCCACTACCCGCATTACTATTCAACGACGACGCCTGTGATTGCGATGCGATCAGGCGATTGGAAGCTGCTGGAATACTACGAAGATAACCGAGTTGAACTCTTCAATTTGAAGGAAGATCTCGGTGAGACGAAGGACCTTGCCAATCAGCATCCGCAGCGAACGGCACAACTACGTAAACAGCTTCAACGTTGGCGCGACGAGGTCGGCGCTCAAGAACCGAGACCGAACCCTCTTTTCAAGCCTCGAAAGAGCGGGAATCGATAATGTTCACACGATCTTCAGCCGACCGCATTGCTGTTTCACCATTGAAAAGGGACGAATTTATGTTTTTGAGTCGCCCCCGTGCTGTGTGTTTGGCCGTTACAGTTTTGCTGCTGTCTTCTACCGTTTCCGCCGGAGAGAAGAATATCCTGTTCATCGGCATCGATGACATGCAAGTGGCAGCTGGCTGTTATGGGCAGACCATGATGAAAACTCCTCAAATGGATCGCCTGGCCTCCAAAGGCATGGTCTTTATGAACGCGTATGTTCAACAGGCCGTCTGTGCCGCCAGCCGGGCAAGCCTGCTGACAGGCTGTCGACCAGACACGACCGGCGTGAACTACCCTTACACGCCCTGGTTCATCACCACCTTCGTCAAGAAGCATCCCACCATTGCCGATTCCTTTTCCAAAAAAGGTTTCTATACCCGCACCCTCGGTAAGATTCATCATGGCTCCCCCATTGAAATGAGCTTTACAGAATCGCATTATTCTCCGGAAGCTGGATTTTTTGCCTTGAAAGAGAATCAACACGATGATCCGAAGAAGAAACACCAGAATTTAAACAAGCCTTGGGAGCATGCCAATCTTCCAGACAATGCGTATATGGATGGTCAAATCGCTGATGAGACCATTGCCACCATTCGGCGCGCAGTCAAATCGGGAAAGCCATTCTTTGTCGCCCCAGGTTTCAAGAAACCCCATTTACCTTTCGTTTGTCCCAAGAAGTATTCTGACCTTTATCGGGAATCGGACATTGAGCTCTCCCCCCATCCCGAACTGGGCCCTGATCAGGACCCCATCAGTATTGCAAAGAACGGGGCGTATAATTGGCTTAACTACAGAGAGGAGGGGATCAACAATGAAGATGCAAGACAGCTGAGACACAGCTATTACGCATGTGTGAGCTTTGTGGATGCCCAGATCGGAAAGATCCTCGATGAATTGGATCAACTGGGCATCGCGGATAACACTGTGATCATGATCTGGTCTGATCATGGCTATCATCTTGGTGATCACGGCGCCTGGGGCAAGTCGAGCAATTTCGAACTTGCCACTCGGTCACCCCTGATCGTCTACGATCCCGGAATGAAGGGTGGCGGCAAGAAGACTGCAGCCTTAGTCGAGTTTGTCGATATGTATCCCACACTTCTGGAGCTCGCAGCGCAAAATATTCCGGACTATCTGGAAGGAACAAGCTTCGCCGCCATACTCAATGATCCTGCCAAAGAGTGGAAGAAGGCAGCCTTCAGTCAATTTCCCCGTGGTGGTGATAATGAGGGCTACACTATTCGAACCTCTCAATGGCGCTATACAGAATGGCGAAGTAAGAAAGGTGGGAAACCTTTATTCGTCGAACTCTACCATTGCGAGAAGGATCCGATTGAGACCCGGAACCTCGCAGAAGATCCAAAACATAAAAATCGTCTCAAAGAAATGAAGTATCTCTTGCACAAGGGCTGGAAGAACGCTTTGCCACCCGGCATCACAAACCGAAGCAACAATCCGCGAGGAATCGATTCTTTTTACACGCTGCCCAAAGACAACAGGACGATCGAATTGAAAAAGATAATCGAGATGTTCAAAGAAACGAGTAAGCATAATACCGTTATTTCAAAGTAAACAGCGTTTCGTTCTTAGCACTCGGATGGACCCTTCTTATTCGCCTTCTCCGGAGGGTTTAGGGGAGGTTAGCAAACGTCAGTTTTCAAACCTGGCCTCCCCAAAACAGAACCGCGAGGATTTATTCCCGATCATCCTCGGGTAGTGCGATATCTAAACCGTGCGCCGGGTTTCCGATTGTTCGGATTGGAGTCCTCTCGTCACTGTCTTGTGGAGCCGTCCTCAATATGGGGTAGTGTCCGTACGCGGGGAAGGAACTGGTGAAGTCAGTCTAGCGCCGCCGGAATTGAGTTGCCGGATGTCGTAACGTTTGATGGGCTGAATCACTCCTGAAGAACTCATCCGGCACGCTCGATCGCAACGCGTTGCACTTCCACTACCCGCATTACTATTCAACGACGGCGTCCGTCAGCGCTGTGCGATCTCGCGATTGGTAGCTGCTGGAATACTACAAAGACAACCGCTTCGAACTTTTCAATTTGAAGGAAGACCTCGGTGAGACGACGAACCTCGCCAATCATCATCCGCAGCGGACCGCACAGCTGCGTAAACGGTTGCAACGTTGGCGCAACGAGGTCGGCGCTCAAGAACCAAGGCCGAATCCTGAGTTCCGGCCTCGCAATAGCGGTAGTCGATAGTGCTCATACGATCTTCAGCCCAATAGCGAGACGGTTTCGGTACACCCTGCTTGCCACTACAACAATTGAAGAGTGGAATTAGGAAACAGATTTGATCTGCTTCGATGAGACACGTCGAAGCGGCTTTGGTTGTCTTGTGGCTGTTCAGGATAAAGACGAATTCGCTACCCTAAGCCATTTCCAATATGTCCTGCGCAACCTGCTTCGGTTGGACCAACCTCAGCATTTTAGGCGATCTCCGAACTGCCTTCGGTCAGGTACACCGACGCGAGTTAGCCGAGCGGCCCAGAACCCCATCAAATCGGGAGTGTCAGGTGCGGCAGGATCGTTGTGAGGCTGCCGCCACTATGTCCTCTGGTTCGCCGCTGCCAGGCGGCCCGATCATTGCCAAGTTGTGGCGGCCTGCAGCAGCAATCGTTAACGCTCTTTTGGCTGACTCCTGTCCTCGAACGTCTGCAAAGTCCAAGTCATATAGACTGAACTTGGCGAAAAGTCGTTCAAGCTCGCAGGGCACAGCACTAACCTCCAATTCACCAGCGAAGAAGGCAATCGCCTGCGCTAGGCTGTGTACGGGTATGACTTGCAAACTTTCCACGACCGCAGCTTCACTTGCATTTGCAAAGGGTACAACTAAGCCTCGAATCGCTTCATCTTTTGCTGCCTCGATTGCGATTGATAATGCTCCCTTGATCGGGCGTGCACTTCCCTCCAACGCCAGTTCGCCCACGACGGCATACTCATCGAGCCGCTCCGCAGATAGTTGTCCACTGCCGGCTAGCACACCCAAAGCAACGGGTAAATCAAATGACGATGCTTGTTTGGGAAGATCACCGGGGGCTAAGTTGATTACAACTCGGTCCTGCGGCCTCACAAATCCGCTATTAACAATCGCCCGCTCGACCCGGTGCGTGCTTTCTTTTACGGCAGTATCCGGCAGCCCAACCAAAATGGTTTTTGGCATGGCGGCCGGCGAGATATCGACTTCGACATCAACCGGCAATGCTTCGATGCCGGAAAGCGTGAACGTCTTCAAGCGTGCCAGCATGATGCCCCAATCATGTAAGCGTAGAAGTAGTTACTGCTCAGAGGGTCGCATCGCTGAGGCTATTTAGCAAGGACTGATTTTCCAATCCTTGGAAATGAGCAGAAGTAGTTGGCAAACAAAATGAAGGCAAATGTCCGTTTCGTGGCAAAAGCATGCTGATCAGATGTGTGCCTTGCAATGCTCGCAATAAGGGCATTCATTTGCAGCGCAAGTCATGTTGATTGCTGTCGCGAACCCTGTCCTAGCCCGGATCGTGCGCAGACAAGAACATAAATCAGAGTCAGGATGGTTTTCGTTTGCGTCTTTGTGTGATCAACGCGTGCATGACATCACTGCGCCGCACGACGCCGAGTAATTGATGGGGCTCACTGCGGGTGACCACGGGAATACAGTCATCGGTTTCTGCTTGGAATAATTCGAAGGCTCGTGTTGCAGGCTCATCAGGAAAAAGCAACGCAGTGGTCTCACTGACGAGGTCTTCAGCGCGGACCAAGTTTGATGCGTTGTGGTCAAACATTACATCACTTAACAGGGGGTACCGGATTACACCCACGACCGTCGATCGGTCATCGATGACTGGATAAGTGTTGTCATGACTGTGCTCGATGTGCCCGATCACATCGTCAAAATTATCAGATTGGTGAATGCCTTTTGTTTTGCGAATCAGGTTGCTGACGTTGACCTTTGATTCAAGTGGCGTTGCCGCACTCGTGCCTCTTACAGCATCTCGAAAACGGTCAATTACCGTGCGAACTTGTTCCAAAGGAGTCCGTGAGGTGTGATGAATAGCTTGAGCCAATGGTACCTCGCCGGTTCGCAATACTGATTGTCGAATGAACAGCGGGCCAATGATCTCGAACAGTACAACCGAGCCTAGAATGATTGCCTGGATTTCTGTTCCCATCTCCTTGTCACGTTGCATGGCAATGGTTGCCAAGGCAATGGCGGCACCGGCCTGTGCAAAAAGACAACTACCAAGCCAGTTTCGAATTTCCATGGGCTGTTTGGTAAGTCGTGCCGTGAGATAGACCCCAATCCATTTGCCGCTAATTCTAAAAATGATGTATACCAGGCCCAAGGTTCCTGCAGCTAGGAACGCATTGATATCGAGTTCCGTTCCATGAGCCGCAAAGAAAAGTACCGCTAATAGGCCCGACAAGTGGTCAAGTTCATCAACGATTTTGGATTTGTAGTCAGATGTATTAGCGACCGTGACTCCCATGATCAAAAATGTAATCATGTAGGGAATGTGAAAGGACTCGCAGATGCCAAGCAGGAAAGTTTCTGCCGCAACCAGCATCACGATCCAGCGTTTCATGTTCAGAAAACCACAACCGTAGCTAACGATAAGCCCACCCGCGATTCCGAGTCCTGCAGAACCGGCGATGTTGAGAACAAGACTCCCAAACTGCTCTCCTACCGACATCTCAAGTTTGTTTTCGATAAGTGAGATGGCGAGGAAGGCAAATTCAAACATCACGATGCAGGCAAAATTATTCATCGCAACCAGAAACCCGGTGCTTTCCGTGACTGGACCTTCTGAGCGGAATTCTTTCAGCACGAGAATGGTGGTTGCTGGTGCAGTCGCGACAGCAAGGCAACCCAGTAACAGAGCTTGGCTGCCCGTGCACCCAAACATGAGCAAGCCCAGGCTCACAAAACTGAAAGTGAAAAAGATTTCACCTAACGAAAGTGGCATACATCGTTTTGCAAGCTTTCGTACCTTTGTGAAAGTGAATTCACACCCAAGGTTGAAGAGCACCAGAGCCATTGCCAATTTCAGCAGCGGATCAAAAAGTTCAATGTGACCTTCAGGAATCCAGTCAAGAATACTGGGACCTACCAGTAAGCCCACCAAGAGATAGGCCGTGACTTTGGGGAGGTGAAGAAGGTCGGCGAAAACTCCGGCCGCTAAACATGCGCCGAGCAGCAGCCCGAGCGTACTTAAAATGTCAAGATGAAAAACTGGCATGCGTTAACGTGGGTTGGGCAGCTGGTGTTGATGAATGTCCGTCGGTCGAGTTTAGGTGCGTCTGGGACGCTGACTTTGAGTGTCAAGCTCGAACGTGTTTGAGAGCGGGGTGCACCAGCGGCGATAAATGCGTGTAGGCAGCCGCGTTGCCCTGTCATTGCAACATGATTGTCAGGATAGCGTCTGCAGCCATGGCAATTTGATGATCTCAGTCTGCATGCCCGGATTTGCGTGTAGTTGTCAGTGATCTGAGTCATGGAGTTTGGGAGGTTGACTCGAGATCGACCGTTTTATCGATGTAAATGAGATGACGGGTTCAGTTAACCCTTGGGACGAGCAGCATACAAAAAGGTGTCAGATTGACACACCCATCCAAACTAACCTGAAGTTGATATGATTCCCAACCGTCCGGGAGCTTTGGTTCGCGGCAGCAATGACGGCAGACAGAAATTGGTGAATCTTACGGATGACGAGATGGGGAACAGCAATCAGATACCGTCGTTAACTTTTGGGCTTAGTGACTGTGGCCGTGTGCGAAAAGCGAACCAGGATCAGTTTCTAATCGCAGAGCTAATCAAGTCCATGCTTGTCTCAGCAACAACGCTTGAACTGGGCGAACGAGTCTTTGGGCGTGTCCAAGGTGAAATTCTACTGGTGGCTGATGGCATGGGGGGACATGCTGCCGGGGAACAGGCTAGTCAGCTTGCGATCAGTCATCTAGTGCACAGATTACTTAACAGTGTTCACTGGTTCTTTCATGGAGATGATGAGAACGAAGATGATTTCGTTACGAATCTGCAGGATTTGATGCAGGATGCAAATGCAAAGATCCTTCGTGAATCTGCCAGAAATTCGAAGGTTAGAGGCATGGGAACGACGTTGACCATGGCCCATCGCATCGGGAGGCGAATGTTCGTGGTTCACGCAGGAGATAGCAGGTGCTATTTGTATCGCAACGGTGCCGTGGAGCAGTTAACTACGGATCATACCTTGGCACGACAGATGGTTGAGAAAGGTGGCATGCGGCCAGAGGACGAGTCGACGAGCCGTTGGAGTAACGTGCTGTGGAACGTGCTTGGTGGCAACTCGAACGATGAAGTGGTCGCCGAAGCGCGGAGAGTGGATCTGGAAGAGGGTGATCTGATTGTCCTGTGCAGCGATGGCCTGCACCGGTATGTTGATGAGGAAACACTGGCGGAGGTGCTGTCTGTGACAGAGGATCCAGAGTCCGCCTGCCGCACCCTTGTTGATTTCGCAAATGCATCGGGAGGGCAGGATAACGTCACCGTGGTTGTCGCTAAGCCAGACTTGAGTGTCACCACGGGGAACGGTTTTTTGCCTGAGGCTGATCCCAAATCGGCGTCCAACAGGTGATCAGTGGTGTAGCTCAGACGAATTTGCCACAACGCTAAAGTGCAACGCTCACTTATCCAGCACCTGGGCCGAGGGTGCAACTCATGATAGATATTTGGGGCCTGTCCAGAGTTGACTCAGCAGGGAGGTTCAGCAGGGCAGTTCAGCATCGTTAAATCAGTCAATGAGGTCAGCAGCGTCGGCCGAGCACACTTTAGTGCTTTCAGTCAAAGAACCAAAACGCAGTTCATGTCATCAACTGCAACTAGCATTCAGAGGAATACAACGGCATCGGATGAGTGAACCTGAAGTCCAAACCGAATCAGACCATGCTTGTACAGAGATTTTGCAAACGGAAAATTCTCTGAGTGATGTGGTTTCAAAGGGTGTTGCATCGAGTGATGCATCACTCGGTGAGGAAACTGGTGGACCGATAGAATCAAGACCAGAGACCCCAGTCGGAAAAACTCGTCAACCAGAGACCAGATCACCTCGTGAGTTGAGGCCACCTGTCGGCAATGCGATGGGAGTTGTGCTCGGGCTGTCCGCTGCTGTGTTGTACACAATGGCAAATATTGCGTTGCGTCACTGTGTTGCCGTGGATCCGTTTTTGGTGTCAGCAGTCAAGGCTGCTCCCACTGTCATTGTGTTGGGGCCTTTTCTGATTTGGATGTTGACCAGAGGCGAGGCTTTGGCAACCAGTCGAAGGCTGATCCCGCGATTTATCGTCGTCAGTCTCATCGGGCAGTTTGTCGGCAATGCTGCGTTTCAAATTGCATTGGGGACTATCGGGTTGGCTGCCTCTGTTCCGATCACCTTGGGTGTGTTGATCGTCGGTGGTGCAATTCTAGGCCGCGTATTGCTGCGAGAGCCTGTTCGTTTGCGAACCATTGCGGCGATGGTCATGATCATCATTGCGGTGGTAATCCTCTCCCATCCCAGTACTTCCGAGACACCTGAAACCTCCATCACCAGCCATCCCGTCTGGGTGGGGGCACTGTGCGCTGCTGCGTCCGGTGCTGCTTATGCTCTCTTTGGTGCCGTCATGCGTCAAACGATGAGAGGGGGAGTTTCGGCTCCAGCCACAATGTTCATCAGTGGTGTCGTAGGAACGCTGTCGCTTTGGGCAGTCACACTCGCAAACTCTGGGCTCGCTTCACTCTCAGTGGTTAATTCGTCGCAGTGGTTAATGATGGCTGCGGCGGGAGCGTTGAACTTCAGTGCTTTTGTTGCGTTGTCCGTATCATTGAAGGCGTTGCCGGTTGTGGCTGTTAACCTCATCAATGCCTCGCAGGTGGCGATGGCAGCCATCGCTGGAGTGATTATATTTTCAGAGCCGGTAACATGGCCACTCTCGCTCGGTATCGTGTTGACATTCGCTGGTCTGTTGGTGCTTGCAAACCGTCGTAGTCCGGCTTCAGGCAAAACACAGGCGTCACCGATTAAGTAGGCCGCGTGGCGCAGTCAGCAGTTACACACGCGATAGCTTTGTAATTCTGCCAGTGCTGACCCATTCGGCAACATAGAGATTGTCTTCCAGGTCAAAGCAAGCGTCATGGGGATGCACAAATTTTCCCTGCTGCCATTTTGTTTCGTCTGTCCGGATCGAGAAGCCTTTCGTGTCCTGCTTGTCTTTGAGAACACGTTCGCGGTCATCACCAAGCGTTGCGATCGTATTGTGATGCCGGTCAAGTAGTGACACTCTTGCTACTAGTTCTGGCACGAGCATTAAGTCAGCGTTGGTATCGATATTGGCAGGTAAGCCAAAGCCGTTGACCGTCTTTTGGTATGCGCCCTGCAGATCAAAAATTTGTAGGGTATTGTTCGCGCGGTCAGCGACCACGATCTCGGGGTCGCTACCCTCTCTTGTGTCGACCCACAAGCCATGGGGCAAATTAAATGATCCGCGGCCCTTGCCGGAACCTCCAAAGCATGACAACCAGTTGCCATCCTTGTCATAGCGGTGGATGTAGTAGGAGCCGTAGCCATCCGCGAGTAAGAAATCCCCGTTGGGTAAAAACGCGAAGTTCGTGGGTAGGAAACGATTGCGTCCCCAGGACCGTCGTGGATTGCTCGCTTCGCCAGTCGCATAGTGCCCACTCTGGATAGGCGCATATTTTTGCCAAACTAACTCACCTTTGAGTGTCAGCTTGGCGATCGACTTTACTTGTTGATAAGCTGCTACGTAGAGATAAGGGACACCATCTTCCACGTGGACTTCGAGCCCGTGACCTCCACCCTGAAACTGTTGTCCAAAAGCTCGCATGAATTGTCCATCCGAGTCGAACACGAAAATGGAGGGATGGTCGGTCTTGCTGACTTGCCCTTCATGGATGACATACAGATTGTTGTCAGGATCGACAGCTACGTTATGCGTTGTTTGCCATGAATATTGACTTGGTAGCTCGGGGAATTGGTGCTGACACTTGAATTGGTGATCACCGGTGCCGATCACCTCTTGCGCGGCAGACCGTTTGCTGGTCAAAAGGGCGGGGCAAGCGACTGAAACGCCAGCGGCTGCTTTCAGGAATGAACGACGTGTTTGGTTTTGACTCATCAGCGATCTTTGACTCAAGGGACTGCTTGGAAAGGTTTCTGCGGGTAGGAGTGAAGCCCCGCACGCATGATTCGTTATACGCTAGCCCACGATTATGACACAACAGAAAGAAGTGAATCAGGATTCATTGCGTTCTGGCGTTGTAGTCAGGGCGAAAATCACCCACTAAGCTTTTTGAACGCATGAGACTCTTTATAAACACTGAGGCTTAGTCCATTTTGGCTGGCATTTTCGAGCCATAAAGATGGTTGTGCGTGTTCTGTGATCTCTTGCAGTGATTGGATTACCCAGCGGTAAGATTACACTGTGAAGGTAAGTTCTCAATATCCACTGATGGTACTGGGCTAATGCGATCTTCAGCCATTGAGCCGCTTCGTTAGGAAACCACACGCATGACTAAGGAAGCACGCTTTGCTTTTGGGAAAAATTGGCAGTCGTTTCTCGCTGAACTCGATGAGGACCGCATTGATCAGGCGGTCAGATCGCTGCAGCAGTTATTGGGTCTTGAGACGCTTGAGGGCAAACGTTTTATGGACTTGGGTTGTGGAAGTGGTTTGTTTTCCCTCGCTGCGCAGCGATTGGGAGCTGAGGTCATTTCGATCGACTATGACAAGTTTTCGGTGGCTTGCAGTGAAGAGCTTCGTAAGCGATTTGGATCCGAGTCCCAGCAGTGGGACATCAAGGAAGGGTCTGTTCTTGATTCAGAATTGATGCACAGTTTGGGGCACGCAGACGTTGTCTATTCTTGGGGCGTCCTGCACCATACTGGGGCCATGGAAAAAGCAATTTCAATGGCAGCCGAAAGGACCCAACAGCAGGGCTTATTCTGCGTGGCGATTTACAACGATCAGGGAGGGGCTAGTCGTCGTTGGTTGCGAATCAAACAAATTTACAATGCACTGCCGCCATGGTTGCGTTTTTTCTGGGTGCTTGCGGTTGCTGGTATCTACGAATGCAAGTTTGCGTTGGCACGCTTAGCTCGTTTCAGGAACCCGCTTCCGTTTGTTGATTGGCATGCCAAACGACAGGACCGCGGGATGTCTGCATGGCATGACTGGGTCGATTGGATAGGAGGTCTGCCATTCGAAGTTGCAAAGCCGGAAGAGATTGTTGTTCCCCTGCGTCAACAGGGTTTTGTACTCGAAAACCTGAGGACTGTTTCAAGTGGATGGGGTTGTAACGAGTATGTTTTCTCAAAGTTGAAAACGTGATTTCACGAATCTTCGCGTGACGTTGCCCGGTCAATGGTCTGAAGCGTTTGTTCCAGATTTTGGATGAATGATTCCCGCTGCTTTGGCGACAGAATGTGTTTTCGTTTGGATGTTGTGATGAGAACACGCTTCATCGAAAGCGCAGGGCCACTGAGGATGGTCGCTGATTTCGAGATGGATGTGATCTCTGTGAGCGGAATCTGATAGCACAAAAGACCGCAACGGACGGTAAGTGCGTCATCATGCAAGGTGTAACGACAAGGGATCGTCACTGCTGCAGTAAGACTGGCAGTTGCGGCAGCACAGAGAAACAGCGTGAGTGCTCCACCGCTTTGTCCTTGCTGTAACAGGTAAACCCCAATCACGAGAGAGGTTATGGGAGCCAATACTAACATCACGACAATCCACAGATCGACACCTGAGGGATAGATGGTGGCCGGTTGTTTTCGTTTGGACGAGATGTTGTTTTCCATAATTCACCTATGCTACTTCACCAGTTTGATTTGTTGCAAAGCCATCCTTGGAACCAGAATGCTCGTCAGAATCGCTGCTGAGACGGACGTGATGACTGCCACCCAGTGAATCGTTGAGGCGGAGCCATCAGCGATGATCGCGGCAGATGCTCCGCTTTGTACCCACAACAATTGAGGAACAACTGCGACCGCAGCAGCCGAAAGAAAGGGGGTAAAGCGACTGCCGCTGGCACCCATGGTGTAGCTGATTAGCGTTGTTGGAATTGGGGTCAAACGCACCATAAGATGAAATAGGAATCCTGCGTCAGCAGCTAAGCTGCGTATGGCATTGAGTCGATTGGAAGACGGACTTTGTTGCTCGCGAGCCAATTTCGTGCAAATCGCTTCATGCAGCCACCAGCGGGCAATGCAGTAATTAAGACTCGCAGCGATTACAGCAATGAAGAGCATCAAGACACCGCCGGTAAGAGTGCCGAAGATCGCACCTGCAGATAAGGAAACCGCGGTTTTCGGTACTAAAACAGTCATGGCGGCCACCCCGCAAAGCATGAACAGGACTGGTGTCCATTCTCCATAACGTGCCAATTCGTTACGTAAATCGGAAAATTGGAAGCCACTCATCAAGAGACTGAAACCACAAGTGAGTAGGGCAAGTGGTAGCAGAAAACGAAGTGAGATGTATTTACCGCCAGTTTTTTGATTCACAATCAGGATGGCTTGCGTTGGTGGAAGTGCACTGAACATGATACTGTCAGTACAGGCACCAAAGAATAGATCGGCCAGAAAATGATGTTCACGCCAGATGATAAATCGCCATCGATTGAGTGGTTGCCCTGGGCACGCTTCAATTTACATCGGAACCCATTTGGTGAGCTGACACCTGATGAGAGGGCAGAACTGGCGATCGTGGACGTTGATTACCTGATAGAGATGCTGGGTGATCCCAGGCAAGCCGTACAATTTATTGGTGAATGTGGTCGTGGTAAGACGACTAGAATGTTGAAATTGCGATCGGTTTTACCTAGGGCAAGTTATACGTACATTCCCGAACACCCACCCTGTCCGCCAATAGTTTTAGGGAATCCCATTCTGGTTGATGAAGCGCAGCGGTTATCTCGATCCGCTCGGCGCAGTGTTTTTCGCAGTCAGTGTTCTCTGGTTTTTGCTACGCACAACGACTTGAGTAAGTCACTGCGGAAGCACGGTTATCACGTTTACACGGAGCACATTGGTGAGGGCAATGGCCCCGAGCTTATCTGTGAACTGCTGAACCGGAGAATTGAGGCTT
>Ga0315322_10000602_pt1 | contig 26894 bp, 20 predicted proteins | sample M110021515metaG_FD_203461 | JGI IMG/M metagenome (GOLD analysis project Ga0315322, IMG submission 203461) | Ammonia-oxidizing marine archaeal communities from Monterey Bay, California, United States - M1 100m 21515 | ecosystem: Environmental > Aquatic > Marine > Intertidal zone | place: USA...
CTCGCTCATCTGCGATGATGATATCGGACATAAGCGCAATAGATGCGCCGAAACCAGCGGCGGCACCGTTCATTCGACAGACCAGCGGCTTTTCTAATTCCAGAATGCCGTTAATGATTCGCTTTGCGTCTGGCAGGATGCCGCGAAACTTTTTTGGGTCCTCAACCATTTCTTCGAAAAAGCGCATATCTGCACCCGCGCAGAAAGCCTTGCCCTTGCCGGTGAGAATGATGACATCACTGTCGAGGTCATTGTTCAGATCGTGGAAGACTCGACCCAGCTCGATGTGCATCTGCTCGTTGACACCGTTAAAAGGACCGACACCATCAAGGATGACCGTCAGAACTTTGTCGTTGCGTTCAAATTTGATTGTCTCGTAATCATCGAATTTCATGCCTGTTTCCTTTTTCTGGTATTTTTTTGATTTAGTAAGACTTTGGCAGTCCGAGCACATGCTCGCCGATATAGTTCAGAGTCATCTGCTGTGTCAGGGGCGCAAGCCTGAATAACTGGAGTTCTCGCCACCAGCGTTCCTGATGAAATTCTCTGGCGAATCCTGAACCGCCAAAAGTTTGCATGGCGTGGTAACCAGCGTCGATGGCGGCTTCGACAGCGACATACTTGGCCATATTGGCTGCATCTCCAGAGACTTTGCTCCCAGGTTCCCTGTCGTTCAGGCTGGCAGCATTCAGTACCGAAAGCCATGCGGCTTCCAGTTTTGCATGGGCGGCAGCGAGAGGGTGCTGAACCCCCTGGTGGGTGCCGATAGCGGCGTTGAATACGTTTCGGGTTTTGGCGTAATTGACGGCATGAGATAGGGCGAGTCGGGCAGTACCGATGGCACCTGCGGCGACAAGTATGCGTTCCGGATTCAAAGTCCCCATGAGACTTTGAAAACCCTTGCCTTCCTGGCCGAGTAAGCAACTCTCGTCCACACTCAGGTCGTCTATGAACACCTGATTTGATTTGTAGTAGTTGAAGCCGTGTTTCGGGATTGGCGTATAGGTGATCGCTTCCTGGGGCAGGTCGATAAGGAAAAGTGAAATACCGCCAGCCCGGCTTTTAGACTCACCTGGCTTCTCTGTTCGGGCAACCAGAAGCAGTGCATGGCAGTTTTGAATATTGGTAATAAACCATTTGCCGCCATTGATGATGTAGTTCGAACCTTCTTTTCGAGCAAAAGTTTTGATGTTAAGTGAGTTTGTGCCCGCGTCGGGTTCTGACAAAGCGAAGGCGCACATCTTCTTTCCCGCCGCCATGTCTGGCAGGTAGTGCGCCTTTTGTTGTTCGTTACCGTGATGCTGAATTGACAGGTTGCCGAGGAGTCCGAACAGGTAACCAAGAGCAGGGCCGCCACCACCGCCGCCGCGGCAGAGGGCTTCCATAACTACAGCAACTTCTGTTAGCCCCAGATTGAGTCCACCGAACTGTTCAGGTGCAGGTAAACCAAAAAAACCCTGGTTGCCGATCTCTTCGAGAAAGTCAGCGGGATATTCTTCGGCTTCATCTTTCTCCCGCCAGTATTCAGGGCCGAACTTTTCAGCAATCTGCTCGGCAGTGTTCACCATCATTTGTTGGTCTTCTGTCAGGCTGAAATCCATGGTCTTCTCCTAAAAGGTATCTACGCCGGTGAGTGATCGGCCGACGGACAGTTTCTGAATTTCAGTAGTACCTTCTGTGAAGGGAAAGATCCTGACGGAGCGATACATGTACTCGACGGGAAATTCTTTTGTGATGCCATTAGCGCCATGGATCTGGACTGCATCGTTGACTATCTCGCAGGCGAGTTCTGTCGCAAACCATTTTGCCATAGCGGATTCAACGTCTGATCGTTGCCCTCGGTCAATGGTGTCGAGTGCCCTGAATGCCATGAGCTTACCCGCATCAAGCTTCGTCGCCATCTCTCCGAGTTTTGCCGAGATTAACTGATGACCGGCAATGGGCTTGTCGAACTGGCGTCGCTGCAATGAGTATTTCACGGCTTCGTTTAAGGCGGCTTCTGCGATACCAAGAGACATAAGACCGACGATCGGCCTCGAACTTGCGAGCAGGATCAGCAGACGTTTCATGGCCTTTCCCGGTGCTAGCATCAAATTGGTTTTGGGCACCCGGACGTCATCAAAAAAGACCTGTGCCGTCGACTGGCTGTTGAGACCCATCTTCTTGATATTGGTTGTCTCATAGCCGTGGGATCGATCCACCAGGATAAGGCCAAGGCCGCCGACTGGATCGTCGTTAAATCGCGCCAGCAGAAATATAAAGTCCGAGTAGTCGCCGCTCGAAATCCAGAGCTTTTCTCCGTTAATGACATAGTCATCGCCGTCTTCTCTCGCTCGGCAACTGACAGCGGTAACTTGTGAACCGGCGCCAGCTTCGGACATCGCGACGCAGCCAATCTTCTCTGCAGCGAGGACAGGATCGATGTAGTCGGCTCGCAGATGTTCCGGCACGCAGGAGAAGAGTTTGCTGACTGTCATTTGAATAAGGGAGGTGATGGCTATATCGGGTGATACTTTTGCCAGCTCGAACTGCAGAAGACCCATGGTTTTCGTATCCAGCCCCATACCACCAAACTCTTCAGCGGCAACGCCAACACCCACACCGAACTGCAGAAGATCCTTCTGAATACTGAGTGCAATATCTTTGGGGATCAGCTCGTCTCTATATTTTTCGGCTAATGGCTTGATCTCGTTCTCGGCGTATTTGGAGAACGTATCGACGATCATCTGTTGTTCTTCAGTCAGGGAGAAATCCATAAATTTGCCTTAATCTACAACGGTATTGACTGCGCAATCATCAAAACCCAGTCGATCGAGTGCCTCACGAGCGTTTGCTGTTGCATCGCAATCCCAATCTGGTTCTGGTTGAGTAACGCCGAACTTTGGTGCGGGTACGGGATACCAGTCTTCTCCAGCCTGGACAAAATTGTTTCTTGCCTGGTTGTGAGGGTGCTGAGGTGCTTCGTCATAACTCAGAACAGGTGCAAAGCAGGCATCGGTGCCCTCGAGTAAGTCACACCACTGCTGACGTGATCTGGTTGCAAAAACTGAATCCAATTTAGCTATCTGAGCCTGCCATTGGCTGGCATCGTATTGATGACTCACTGAGAAGAGGGGGTCCTGGTTCAGGTTCATTAGTTCCAGGAAAGTTTTGTAGAACCTGCCTTCAACAGGCAGAAGCGTGATGAACTTATCGTCGCTGCAGCGATAGGCTCGGCCCCAGGCCGCGGCGCCTTCCATCCAGCTGTTGCCTCGATCATTGGTCATCTGGCCCACGTAATAAAGGCTTCGGGCAAGTGTTGTCAGGTAGCTGGTGCCTTCACCGATGGCCGCATCAATAACCTGTCCGGTACCTTTCTGGATTGCAGGTATTAGGGCTGCGCAGATGCCCATCGCCGTCATACCTGCACCACCGGCAGCATCGCCGAGCAGGGTGGCAGGTGATTGAGGCACACCATCAGCACCACCTGTGTGGTAAAGCGCGCCTGTTAATGCGACATAGTTCGGGTCGTGCCCAGCTGCCATCGCCAGTGGTCCATCCTGACCCCAGCCGGACATGCGGGCGAAAACGAGTGATGGATTTTTCTCAAGGCAGATATCGGGTCCTAGGCCGAGTCGTTCCATGACACCGGGCCTGAATGACTCAAGAACGACGTTACATTTTGCGATCAGATCAAGAACGAACGTCAAATCTTTCGATTGCTTTAGATCGGCAGCCAATTGGTATTTGCCCCGATTCAGCATATCCCGGTCTTTGATATGCATACTGGCTTCAGCGCTTTTCTCGGATTTTCGATCAATGAGGAAAACTTCAGCACCCATATCCGCCAGTATCATGCCGCACATCGGAGCCGCACCGAGCCCGGCAAATTCGACAACCTTGATGCCTTCGAGTGGACCCATTACAAACTATTCTTATGAATGACGCCGTCTTTCATGATGATGCGGATGGTCTCGACGCCGTCCTTTTCCGGGGCGGTAAACCATTTCTCGTCCGCGCCAATGACGCCTAGATCTTCCAGAGGATTACCATCAACCAGTAGCAGGTCTGCCGTTGCACCTTCTTCAATGACGCCAAGCTTAGTGTCAGGGTAGGGGTTAACGAGTGGGCCGCTAAGAGCGGCGATTTCGCCACCTATGGACGTCAGCGCAACCAATGCCCGATGATTGCCAAAAAAGTGACCATTCAAATAGATTTCGTAAGTGATCTGTCTAGGGCAGGAAAAAGCATCACCGACACAGTCGGTGTTGAAGCCACGTTTTGGTTGATGCTTGATGACGTTTTCGATGTAACCGGCGAAAGATGCCTGGGCGGTCTTGAGTTTCCTGGCTGATTTTGGGTTTTGCACTGCAGCGACGTTCGCCAGAAGAGGTGAGAAAGCCGTGAGGTTGGTGACGAGGTAGGCACCTTTCTTCCTCATCACCTGTCCAATCTCTTTATCAAACATGAATCCGTGTTCTATGGTTTTTACACCAATTCGAAGCGCTCTTAACATTGCTTCCTTGGAGTATGAGTGCACACCAACATAGCTCTGATAATCGTTGGCGATCTGAACGGCAGCCGCGATCTCGGCTTCAGTCAATCCATTCAATTGCCATGGGTCGAAATGAGATGCGACCCCCCCGGTCTGCATAAGCTTTAATTGCGAAGCTCCCATCCGGAAGTTGTTGCGGGCCGCAGCCAGAACCTGGTCAGCGCCGGCAACTTCCGCTGTCATGTTTAGTCGTTCAACCTGGCTTTTCTGTCCCGGCGGTGATGAAAAAACGGCCCAGTCCGAGTGCCCACCTCGAGCGCCGATAATTGCTGCTGAAGGGTAGACTCTTGGCCCGCTGATAAGACCTTTATCGATTGCACGTTGTAACCCGGCATTGGCACCCCCCATGTCTCGGACCGTGGTAAAACCAAAGTTCAAATACATTTCTGCCATGGCCACACTGGCAATCGCAATATCCTCCCATGTTTGGTTAGTTTCCATATCGTGAACACCAGCACCTGTCAGGCTGAGGTGGACATGGTTGTCGATCAAACCAGGCATCAGCGTCATGCCTTTACCCTGGATCGTTACAATATCCTCGGTTCCAGGGATGTCTTTGGCAATCCGGGAAATGGTAGTACCCGTGATCATCACATCGACATTTTCTGACAATGTGTCTGACCGCCCATCGAATACGTGAACATTTCGAATCAGCATATCGCCCTCAACAGAGAACGATGCTGTGAACGTGATCAGTAAGAGTGCGCGAAGAACCGTAGATACTGTCATGGAAACTATCCTCGAATATGTTGGCTCATGTTTATTTATGATTCGGGTTATTCCCATGGCAAAACCGGCAATTGCCTAGTGCTTAGAGGTTTTTGTGCAACTGCTGGCGGTATTCTGTTGGTGACTTGCCTGTCCAGCGACGAAAACTTCGGGCGAAGTTACTGCAATCGCTGAAACCCAACATATAAGCCACTTCATTGATAGTTAGATCAGCACGCGGTATGTAGTCTTCAGCGAGTTCTCTGCGAGTGTCGCTGATTGCCCTTGAGAGATTCGTACCGCATTCTTTTAAGCCTCTTTGCAGCGTCGATTCTTTGATATCCAGATACTCTGCAATTGATTTGGGTGAAGTGTTACCTTTGGGTAGCAACTCGAACAACGCGATGCGGACTGAGTTAACGGGGTCAATAACGCCGAGCTCCCTGACCTGGTTAAACACGAGACTCTCGCTCCGTCTCGCCAGTTCCGCGTTACCGCCCGGAAGGAGCGCCTCGAAATCAGAACCTAGATTGAAGAACATTGAATCCGATTCTGAATGCCACTCAACGGGACAATTCACGTAGTGACCTATTTCATTGGCGCATTCAGGCTCTACTGACCTAAAGGTCACTTTGGCTGGTGTGTAATTAGGACGACTGGTCATTCTCATAAGTTTGAGCCAGGTTGCCAACCAGCCGGAGGCATTAACGAAGTTATGCCTTTCGTCGCGATTTACATTGTCGGTTACGGTATAGCTTAGGGATGCAAGCCCCTGGGATTCGTCGAAGACCAGTTTCCGTCCTGTATTTGCGAAGGAAAAGTAGCGGGCAGAGTTTTGGCAAAAAGCGCGGAGGTTTTTCGACGAAACCAGCAGCACACCGAAAGAATCATAGGTCGTGGCGTGAATGTTTTCAGCGAACTTGATGCCGAACATCATGCCTTCGGCTGTTTGGGAGATTTTCTTGATCAGATTGTTAAATGTGGCTTGCGGGATCCTACGATCCTGCAGGCCGCTAGAATGGTCAATGTTGGCTACGCGAAGCAGGTCGTCGACATTCAGATTGAGTGAACGCAAGGTGTCGATGACACATTGCAGTGATGCTGAAGAGATCGACGTTCCAGAATTCTGAGAAATCATGGGTTTCAAATAGCGTTCAGTGAGAGAAATCTACACCGATCTACCGTGAATGGAAAGTAACAGTAACTAGTCGTCCTGCGCGTATTCTGCGCGATCGAACAGATCCAGATTGTCGTCGACACTGACAGCGAGAGGTCGCCGGAGAAGAACGGTATCTTCATCCGTTGGAATCATGAACTCCCAAAGCGTTGCAGGCAGCTCGTTGCCGCGTGTTTTGCGCTTTTGAGTATCCCACTCAACCTGTTCGTTGGATGAGATGCTAGCTGTGTCATCCATATCAAGAGCGGCCATAAGCTTTGATACCGTAGCCTCAATGAAAGCCGTTTTTGCCTCTGCGACCGAGGATGAGCGAATCCCCGAGGAAAGCAGGTTGTCGCTGTCAGAGCGAGCTTGATCGTCAAACCAGCGCAGTGCGACAGGCAGACGAGTCTGCATTGCCTCTCGCATATCCTGTTTGGTTTCATCTGTTGCCGACTTTAGCCAGCCTTCAAGACCGAGCCTGTGAAAGTAGAGCTCTTTTCCGAAGTGAGTCACCATTCCAGCCACGCCTGGGTGTATGCTGGCTCTAAAGGTGTTCAACATCTGCCAGATTGCACCTTCGGCGATAAAGGTAGTTACCAGAAAATCACCCCAGTTCTCGGGTGGGGCCGAAAGCATTTCCAGGTCGTGAATCTGGCTAGGTCCTCGACCGAACTCCAGCTGGTGTTCTGGGAGGTCCATTTCATCTTCAAGAAACCTGAACAAAGCGCGGGTGTGTCCCAGGCTGTCCTGAGCCATTCCGGCGAATGCCGTGCAATCGGTCAATGAACGGCCGTTCAACATAACTTTTATGTACCAGTGGCCTAGGACCCAGTCAGTGTCTGCTATGCACAACATCTCGGCGATAAATTCATCTCTGTTCTGTTCTAGCATTTTTTCTCCTATTCGTTGTCCGGCAATTTACCCTGCCATTTCATCCAACCAAATGTGCTCTTACAATCGTCACATTGCATAGAAACCTCAGACACGGTTCCTCCGAATGGGCTGGTGACATGAGTGTTGCCGGATTCGCACCAGGGACATTCAATTTCACCATCGTAGCGTTCATTAAATGGATTTTGATTTTCGAAATCTAGTGTGGTCATCGGTCAGGCAACGCCAGGAATGTCATTGGCGGTAATAATCTGAATGACCTGATCGCGCCTGACCATGCACATTTCAACCCATGGTTTTTCGGAATACATCAACCGAGCCTGGGAAGTCGCCAGTTCGGCATTCGGCGCACTTAAGCAACCAATATGCGCCAGAGGACCATCGAGCTTCTCTCTTGCAAAAACCTCGTAGTAGTCGTATTCGGTTGTTGGCAATGATGTTTTACGTTTTATCAGACTCATCCATGCGTCTCCTTAGATAACATATCCATGTTCCTTCGCGATCAATCTTGCTTCCGGCTTAATGTCGTCGCGGTTCCAGCTATGATGCCATTCGACACTCACCTTGACCCGGGTTACGCCTTGCATCGATGATAGTGTTTGTTTGATATCATTTTGAATCAGGTCCCATGCAGGACATCCTACGCAGGGGAAGACGAGACCAATATCGACTTTACCCTGGTCGGAAACCTCCACGCGTCGAACCATACCCATATCTGGCAGACTGACGTTCATGTGAGGATCGTAGACTTCTTCGAGAGCGGCTTTGACCTCTTCAATGGTTACCACAGGTTCGCACCCCACTCTTCGCGCTGCAGTCGCTCATAGCAGGCTGGTCTCATTGGACCACCATTCTTGAAGTTGCCAATAGCACGATCCCAGGTGGTTTCTTCCCATTCCCAGTCGTGGGTATCTGCATCGAACGTCATTGGATAGGGCATATCGGTAATTTCGTAGTCACCTGACTCTTCATTAAATCGGGCAGGTACATCTAGACCGATTCGGTCGGCAAATGTGACGGCTGATTTCAGCCACTTCCCGCGCATGGTGTCGTTGGTCCAGGCGCGCACCTTATAGGTCAATTGGTCCGGGTACCCTTTGAGGTGATCTGGGCGGCCGTACCAGTGATAACCCCAGGGAAAGATCCATCGGACCGCATCGTTGATGAGCTTTTTAGTTTCCTCTGTCTGGTTGAGGTAATACTCAGTCCACATGGCGCCATGTCTAAAATGGTAAGCTTCTTCGAAATTAACTTTCTTTAGCGTACGGCGGTAGGGGGCAAAACTGCAGTTTAGTTCCAGATCCCAGGTGGTGAATCTACCGGCGCGATCTAGGAATGCCTGGGCAACAACAAACTCGGCGTAGTTTCTGACGGGGAATTCCATGATAGGCAAGGACCAGTATTTTCGTGGGTCCGCTTCAAATGCCAGTTTCTGCATATCGACGCCGAATCGCTCGTACAGCATGCCCTGTTGGTGCGCGTGGCCAACTTCGTCCTGAATCGTGCCACATAAAGCGACCTTGGCACCGATATCCGGTGCAACTCTGAAGGCAGTGTAGGCCCAGGTCAAGACGGTTACTTCGCTCTGCGCTGCGATCTCGAGCGTACGTTGCAGGATTGCACGATATCGAGGTGTTAACTCATCCATATCCTCGATTAGCTCGCCCGCCTGCAATCGTGCTAGCAAATCGATTTCTGCCTGTTCTTCAACGCTTACCGTTGCATCGCTCATTGTTTTCTCGTTTTCAGTTTCAATTGTTAATTTACCATTCGTTCCTGGTTGTGCCAAAAGCCGGTACGAAGGGCTTGTTTATCGATTTTACCCAGTGATGTTAAGGGCAGTTCATTTACAAAGTGGATTTCTTTGGGTGCCTGAATCGGTCCCTTTTCGTCCCTGACAAGTTCCACCAGATCATCTCTGGTGCCTGTTTTGCCGCTTTTCCAGACGACAAAGGCGACAACGCGCTCCCCCCATTTTTCGTCAGGAGCGCCAATAACGGCACTGTTTGAGACGGCAGGGTGGCTTTGGAGTACGTTTTCCACCTCTTTTGGGTAAATGTTAAAACCACCAGAGATGATCACGTCCTTGGTCCGGTCAACAAGGTAGATGAAACCTTCTTCATCCTTTCGTCCGAGGTCCCCGGTCCGTAACCATCCGTTATTTAGTGTCTGTTGCGTAGTCTCTGGCTGCTTCCAGTAGCCCGACATGACCGAAGGGCCGCGAGCGCAAACTTCGGCGATTTCTCCGACGGGAACAGGTAGATTATCTTCGTTAAGGATCTCAGTTTGCATACCAGCAGGTGGTCGACCACATGAGAGGAGGCGCTCCTGTTTTAAAAAGTCGTGTTCAGATTTTCGCATCATGGTCAGGTGAATATTCTCGGTCTGGCCATAGCATTGCATCATCACAGGGCCAAAAAGATGTAATGCATCTCGCAGTCGCGGCGGCGACATCGGCGCTGATGCATAGACCAGTAACTCCAGGTTTGAGAGATCAGCGTCCTGTATTCTAGGATGGTCCAGCAATGCATAAATCATTGTTGGCACGAGAAACAGTGTATTGATACCGTCTTCGATCAGGTCGATGATTCTATCGGGGTCGAATCCCGGTAGCAGGGTAATCGTACCGCCTTTCAATAATGTCGGTGTGACCAGGAAACCGGCGGCATGGCTGATGGGTGAGCAAGCTAGATAGCTAATCTGCTCAGGCCATTCCCATTCAGCGGTAGATATCAGGCAGGAGGCTGCCATATTGGCTTGGGTCAGGATCACCCCCTTTTGCTGACCTGTGGTCCCACCGGTGTAGGTCAACCAGGAAATGTCAGTTGGACTGGATGCGCTTAATCGTGCGGGGTCAATCATCGATGTTGCGATATCGACTAAATCGGCAGCGTAGTCGCACGTGCCAAGGCTGAGTACCGTCGGGACACTATCGACCAGATTACGACCTCTCGTCTTAAAATCAATTGTGTCGACAACCAATATTGAGATCTCTGCGTCCTTCAAGATGAATCTTTGATCATTCAGAGACCCCATGGGGTGGAGCGGAGTGTATCTGGCTCCCACTACCATGCTAGCGATCATGGTGATAAAACCATCGATTCTGTTGGAGGCCAACTGAGCCAGTCCTTGCCCCTTCTGCAAACCGTTGGCCGCGAGAACGCCTGCAAACTGCCAAATTCGTTGCTCCAGGGTCTTGTAGGTAAGCGTTAGGCCTGTTGCATCGATCACGGCCACTCGATCAGGCCAGCGACGCAAGCCTTGCATTACAAGGTCAGCATAGCCGGGGCTCTGGTGGAGAGGATCATGTCCTGATGCGTCGGTTGGGCTCGGCATAAGTTGTTTAAAGGTTGATTTGAAGACAGGTTAAACCCCGTGAAAAAACGAACCTATGTCAAAAACGGCAAGTTGCTAGTCTTGAGTCTTTGGCAGAATTGAATTGCGATATTCCATCGGTGAAACACCAGACCATTTCTTAAAAGCCCGGGAAAAGTTGGCGGTGTCTGAAAAACCAATAAGGTAGGCGATCTCGTAAATTGGGATGTCCTGATGAATATATTGTTCGGCGAGCCGATGTCTGGTTGTGTCGAGTATCTGGCGATAGGTTGTGCCAGTGACTTCGAGCTTGTTGTAAAGCGTGCGTGTGCTGATGTTTAAAGCCTCGGCCACTTTTTCTTTGGCCGAAACGCCTGTTGGCAAAAGTCTGATGAGTTCGTTGGTAACCCGTGTTGGAAAGTCAAGCCGATCGATCTTGTCGAGATACTCGATGGTGAGTTGTTCATACATTTCTGCCAATTCCGGATTGGCGCTTGTCAGTTCTTCCTCGAGTACGTTTGCTGGGAAAGTGAGTTCGGTGTGTTCAGCATTGAATTCAATGCTGCACCTAAAAAATTTCTCGTAGAGGCCCTCGATACCCGTTGGTGTTGGTCTGGCAAGCTTGACGCTGATGAGCGGTAGTTCGTGATGTAGGGCAAGACGCAGTATGGTGGTTACAAATGAAGCAATACCGTCTTCGTGTGATCCCGGGAACGTCTGATTGGTCGACCTGATAGCTCGCAGGTGGTAGACCCCATCAGCATCGACTTCCCCTTCAAGGCGATTATTGGTGGTTATTACCCGGTAGTACTTGATAAATCGGTCTAGGTACTGGCCAAGCGTATCGCTGCAGTACATCGCAATACCCAGGGAGTAAAACGTGGTCGGGTGGATGAAACGGGCAATAGTGAGCCCTATGGCCGGGTCAGAACTCGTTTCTTCAATAAGCTCCAGCAGTCTTTTAAAGGAGTCGGAAGACATTCGTACCCCAGGATCGATAAGGCCTGTGACATCAATGCCGGCTTTGCTGAACAAAGGCGCTGGATCAATACCTTCAGCCTGCAACGTCTGTGCAATGACGGTGCCGATGGGGCCGATTGTCGAATATTCCGGGGCGATCATAGGCTCATGCTCTCTCACTTGAAATTTGACCATATCCGGGGCCTGTAAGGCAAAGGTATATCTGCCCGTCAGGACTTGTGATCTACTTGAATTGATAACGGCTAATAAGTGGTTTTTACTGGATACTGTCTGAAATTAGATAGGAGAAGACAGTTTGAGTGCCGCAGGTGACGATTGGCCCAGGGCCTTGCGAAAATGCGTTAATCCTTCGGATTTGCGGTTACTAGCGAAGAAACGGCTGCCGTTTCCCATTTTCGATCATATCGATGGTGGTTGTGATGATGAGGTAACACTTGCGGCCAACCGGAAGGAGTTTGGCCGATACCAGTTGATACCGCACTATTGCAGCGGTGTCGGCGTGGTTGACGCTTCGACCACGGTTCTTGGTCAAAAACTTGAATGGCCCTTTTTTGTGGGTCCGGCTGGTGGGTTGAAGTATCTGCATCCGGCAGGAGAAATTGGTATGGCCCGCGCAGCCCACAATCTTGGTACTGCCTACAGCATGTCTGGATACACCACCACCCAGCCTGAAGATATCGCAGCTGCAGCAAACGAGGGGCCTCGGTTTTTCCAGATGCAACCCTGCCGCTCGCGTGAAGTCATGACAGATATGATTCAGCTGGCAAAGGATTGTGGCTACAAGGCGCTTATCGTCACAGTTGATAACCCTATTCATGGAAACCGTGAACGCGATGCAAGAAGCGGGTTTGGCTTGCCATCCAATTTTTCTCTTAAAGGCTGGCTGTCGATTATGAGTCACCCCTGGTGGGCTGTTCGAACTTTGCCTCTTCCCGGATTCGGGCTCTACGACAAGTACATGGATCAGCCCGGTGACCTTAATTGGTTGGGTGAACAGCTTGTCACCAACATTACGTTCGAGGACCTGTCGTGGATCAGAAGTCAGTGGGACGGACCGTTCGCAGTCAAAGGACTGGTGAGTGTCCGGGACAGCCGGCGAGCGGTCGATTGCGGGGTCAGCGCTGTCATTTTGTCCAATCAAGGTGCGCGCCACTTCGATACGGCACCAGCGACCATTGAAATGTTGCCCGAAGTTGTTGATGCCGTCGGCGACAAAGTTGAAGTCATTCTGGATAGTGGTATCAGGCGCGGTACCGACATATTGAAGGCAATCGCACTGGGCGCCACGGCGTGCACAGGTGCCAGGACCAATTGTTATGCACTGGCAGCTGGCGGCCAGCGTGGTGTCGAAAGGGCACTGTCATTGTTGCGGTCGGAGGTCGAGCGGGACATGGTGTTTCTCGGAGCGGCAACATTATCTGATGTTGATCATACGCGGATCAGGCTTGCAGCCAGTCATGATTAACTTTTCCAGCTACGATGACTTTGTTGCACGAGAAGGAGAACTGCTTTTTGAATCTGACCCTGTTTCCATCACCAAAGAAATGATCCAGGCGTTTTGCACGTCGATTGATCAGTTGGACTGGTTCCATTTCGAAGAGGAGCAGGCGACAGAGGCCTTTGGCGGCATCATTGCTCCTGGAACAATGACTATCACGCTGATACACCCGGCTTACTTCCGAGAAGTTCAGCTTGAGGGACTGAGAGCATTGTTCCTTGGCCTGGATCGATTCCGCGTTATTGGCCCGCTCAAGGCGGGGGCGGATATTGTTCTCGAATTCGTGGTTCAGAAAGCCGAAATTAGGAGCGAGGGGTTCGCTGTCTATTATGATTTTACCTGGAGAGATAATGCGTCTGGTGATGAAATTTCTGTTGGCACCACAATCGTCCGTTACTGGCCTATGTGATCGTTGACTCACGGGGTGCACGAATTGATAAGTTGTTTCATTGTTAATAGCTCTAGTATCTGATCTGGGCAAACTGAACCGACAGGATCAACCTTATGACCAACCTGGCAGTCACTCTTGACGATCGTTATAGTTTTGATGACGGTCGTATCTATGTCACGGGTACACAGGCACTGGTCCGGCTGATGTTGGTCCAACGGCGACGCGACGAAGCGCAGGGGCTCAATACTGCAGGTTTCGTTTCAGGATATCGGGGTTCCCCGATGACAGCAATTGATCAGGAACTTTGGCGAGCCAAGAATCATCTAGAATCTCACCATATCAATTTCTGGCCAGCTGTTAATGAACATATGGCGGCAACGGCCGTATGGGGTACCCAACAAGTTCATTATCACAATGATGCGAGGTACGACGGTGTCTTTGGTATGTGGTATGGAAAAGGCCCAGGGCTGGATCAAAGTCTTGATGCCGTCAGACAGGCTAACTATCACGGTACAGCCAAAAATGGTGGCGTACTGGTGCTGGCAGGAGATGATCCTGCGATGCGATCGACAGTCGATGCCTATCACTCGGAACTACTGTTCGAAGACCTTTTAATGCCTGTTCTATACCCGGCAGATATCCAGGAAGTGCTAGATATGGGGCTGTACGGGATTGCCATGTCGAGATTTTCAGGAGCATGGTTGGGATACAAGCTCTTACCCGAAACTATAGAAACCGCGGCATCAATTCGAGCGGGATACGATGACCTGAAAATCGAAATACCAGAATTTGAGTTTCCCGCGGATGGCGTGAATTCTCGAAATGGCGACATGTGGTTCAACCAGGAAAACCGTATCAGACGATTCAAGCTTCCAGCGGCTGTGGCCTTTGCGCGGGCCAACAAGCTGAATCGCGTGACACATGATTCAGGCCATGCACGGTTCGGTATTGCTGCTATGGGTAAGACTTGGCGAGATACGCTGCAGGCTCTAAATGAACTCGGGCTCGATGAAAATCGTCTGCAGCAGCTAGGTGTCAGAATTTTAAAAGTCGCGATGCCTTTTCCCGTTGATAACGAAACTTATAGGGAGTTTGCCGAAGGCCTGGAAGAGATTCTTGTCATCGAGGACAAAAGGGAGCAGATCGAGAATGCGATTCGAAGGATCTGTTACACGATGGAGAGTAGACCCAGGGTTGTCGGTCGTCATGATGAGACTGGGAAATTACTCGTTGATGATGTTGGCGACCTGCATGCTGACAAGATCGCCAGGGTCGTTGCTAAGCGGATAGGTTACTTTCATCAGTCAGAAGACATGGAACGGCGGCTGAGGTTCCTTGCCGAAAAAGAGCAACAGGCGATTGATCGGCCACCTGCGGAAATCACCCGGATGCCTTACTTCTGCTCTGGTTGCCCGCACAATACATCGACCCGGGTTCCGGAAGGCAGTCGGTCAAATGGGGGTGTTGGCTGTCACTTCATGGCCTACTGGATGGACCGGGATGTTGGTTATGCCACACAAATGGGCGGGGAAGGTATTCCCTGGGTTGGTCAGGCACCCTTTGTCGAAACTGATCACATTTTCCAGCAGTTGGGTGATGGTACCTACTATCATTCAGGTTTGATTGCGATCCGTGCCGCAGTGGCGGCCGGAGTTAATATCACTTATAAAATTTTATTCAACGATGCGGTGGCGATGACCGGCGGTCAGCCGGTCGACGGCCCGTTAACGGTCCCCCAGATATCCCACCAGGTTCACCACGAGGGCGTCAAAAGGATCGCCATCGTGACCGATGAGCCCGACAAATATGACAGGAGCCTGTTCGCACCGGGCGTAAGCATTAGCCATCGTTCTGATCTGGATTATGTTCAGCGTGAACTTCGGCAGATAACAGGTACGACGATTCTCATTTATGACCAGACTTGTGCCGCCGAGAAACGCCGACGTCGAAAACGCGGTACGTTTCCCGATCCGGCGAAAAGGATGTTTATCAACGATCGGGTCTGTGAAGGTTGTGGCGACTGCAGTGTTAAATCCAACTGTGTTTCTGTTCTGCCCATCGATACTGCGTTCGGCAAGAAACGCAGTATCGATCAGTCGTCCTGTAACAAGGACTTTTCATGCAACGAGGGGTTCTGCCCTAGTTTTGTCACGGTTTATGGCGGAGCGTTGAAGAAAGGTCGTGGTATCGGCGACGTCCCTGACGCGCTTCGGCTGTTACCCGAGCCGACATTACCGGACCTGTCAGATGGTGAGAGCTACGGCATTCTGATTGGTGGTGTTGGCGGGACCGGTGTTGTCACAATCGGTGCGTTGCTTGGAATGGCCTCTCACATAGACGAACTGGGTGTATCGATTGTTGATCAGTTGGGCTTCGCTCAAAAGGGCGGCGCAGTCATGACGCATATTCGTATCGCCACATCTCCGGAAAATATTAACTCTGCGCGGCTGAATGCTGGCGGCGCTGATCTCCTGATCGGCTGCGATGCCATGGTGGTCAGCGGCGATGAGGCATTGAATACCCTGTCACAACAAACTCATGCCGTGTTGAATACACACAAAGCCATAACGGGTGATTTTGTCTTGAACCCCGACCTTGAATATCCGAGTGATTCGATCGAGGGGAGGCTGCTTGATGGCTTGGGTAATTCGAATGCAACGTTCCTGGACGCATCCCGTCTCGCAACCCGGCTCCTTGGGGACTCCATCGGCAGTAATCTGTTCCTCGTGGGTTACGCCTGGCAAAAAGGTTTGATTCCTGTCTCAAAGGCCGCCATACACAAGGCGATTGAGTTGAATGGTGTCAAAGTCGAATGGAACATCGAGGCCTTTGACTGGGGTAGACGCGCTGCACATAACCTCAATGCAGTCCTTGAAGTTGCCAATGACGAGGTCATGCCTGAAGAGCAAACGCCGGAAACGCTCGATGAACTTTTGAGCTTTTTCAGTAATGAACTGGTCAGCTATCAGAACGACGCCTATGCGAAAAAGTTTCTAGATGCTGTGCAACGGATCAGGACGAAAGAGCTGGAGATTGAACCGGCCTCGGAGCGGTTAGCGCGGGCAGTCGCTAAAAACCTCTACAAGTTGATGGCATACAAGGATGAATACGAGGTGGCTCGGCTATACAGTGACCCGACATTTAAAGCCAAACTTGAGGCGCAGTTCGAAGGTGATTTTCGGTTCGAGTTTAATATGTCACCTCCCGCTATAGCCCCGCGGGATAAAGTGACAGGGCTTCCGAAGAAAATCACGCTAGGTAGCTGGATACTGCCTGCATTTGGGTTGTTAGCGAAATTCAAATTTCTGCGCGCCACAGCACTGGACTTTTTCGGACGCACAGATGAACGAAGAACGGAACGTCGTCTTATCGAAGAATATCTGGTGACACTCGAAGATCTCATTGAGAAGCTTGAGTTGGACAACCTTGACGCAGCGGTTGACATCGCCAGTATTCCACAAATGATAAAAGGCTACGGCCATGTCAAAGACCTTAACGTGTCGGAGGCAGAACAGCGTCGACGAGTCTTATTGGATAACTGGCACAATCGGGTATTTGTCAAAGCAGCATAGGGAGGAAGCATGTCAGCGGATCAGAAAGTTAAGGAACTTGGACTGGTGTTGCCACCACCATTGCAACTGCCACCGGGTGTGGCGATACCGCTTGTGATGGTGAAAGTCATCGATAAACGAGTAATAGTCTCCGGACATGGTCCCCAGAATGATGACGGTTCCATCGCGGAACCTCTCGGCCAGGTTGGCGGCGACGTCACTCTTGAAGAAGGTGTTCAGGCTGCGAAGAGGGTTGCCCTGACCATGATGGGAACGCTGCAACGAGAGCTTGGCAGCCTTGATGAAATCAAGAGCTGGGTAAAAGTGTTTGGCATGGTGAACTCTGCGCCTGGCTTTACAGGCCAGACGCCTGTGATCAATGGCTTCTCTCAAACCATTATCGAAGTATTTGGTGAAGAGGTCGGTTTGGCTGCGCGATCTGCGGTCGGCATGGCAGGTCTGCCATTTAATATTCCAGTTGAGGTCGAGGCAGAACTCGAACTCAAGTAGCCAGACGGGAAAACATGACTGACACACACCCGACCAGTACTCACTGGGGTAATTATCTTGTCGAGTCTGATGGTGAGCAGCTGATGTCGGTAAAAACCTATGACGCTGACAAAGAACCGACAGCCATTGGTCAGTCGTTGCTCGATGCGATGGACCCGAGGGTCCGTATTTCTCAGCCGATGGTGCGCCAGGGCTTTTTTGACAACCCTGATTCTGAAGATCGTACGGGCAGGGGCAAGGAACCGTTTGTTGCCGTTAGCTGGGATCAGGCATTGGATCTCGCGGCAGCGGCCTTAAGAAAAACTTTCGATTCGAACGGTCCTGACAGTATCTTTGGTGGTTCGTATGGCTGGGCGAGTGCAGGCAGGTTCCACCATGCTCAAAGTCAGGTCCATCGGTTTTTGGATTTGCTTGGGGGATACGTTACCTCGGTAAACAGTTATTCAACCGCTGCGGCTGAAGTCATTGTTCAGCACGTTCTGGCGATGCCAGTGTTGCAATTAGTTCGGGAAGCGCCGAGTCCTGAGGAGATTGCTGAGCATTGCCGAACAGCAATTTTCTTTGGTGGTGCAGCGTTAAAAAACACCCAGATAAATGCCGGTGGCCTTGGCTGCCATAATCCGCGCGAGCAGCTGATGAAGCTGAAGCAAGCTGGTGTCAGGGTCGTAAACATCAGTCCTATCCAGGACGATCTAATGCCGGAACTGGATGCCGACTGGCTGGCTTGCAGACCAGGCACTGACGTTGCAATTATGTTGGGTATGGCGCACACGCTCGTTGCTGAAGACCGACATGATTTAGAGTTTCTGGATCGTTATACAGTTGGTTTTGAGAAATTCCGGCCCTATCTCATGGGTGAGATCGATGGCGTCCCAAAATCGGCGGAGTGGGCTAGTGAAATATCGGAGATTCCAGCAGATACAATTAAAGAACTTGCACGGCAGGCGGCTGAGCACAGAAGCCTTTTGGGCATTAGCTGGTCCCTGCAGCGTCAGGAGTATGGTGAGCAAACCTGGTGGATGATCACGACACTCGCGGCGATGCTGGGGCATATCGGTCAGCCAGGTGGTGGCCTTGGCTACGGCTATGGCTGTATTCACAACATGGGATTTGGTGGCAGGAAAATTCCAAATTTCAGGCTGGGTGCCCTCGGTATGGAAATCGGTCAGCGAGGGAAACCGGTCAATTCCTATATTCCGGTGGCTCGGCATACAGATATGCTGAGAAACCCTGGAAAATCCTATCGGTACAATGGCCAGACGTTGACCTATCCAGACATTAAGGTCATTTACTGGGCAGGCGGCAATCCGTTTCATCATCACCAGAACCTGCCTGAACTCCGTTCTGCCTGGCAGAAGCCAGAAACCATCATTATCAATGAAGCCTTCTGGACGGCGACTGCCCGCCATGCGGACATAATCTTCCCCATAACGACGACACTTGAGAGAGAGGACTTCGGCGGCAGCAGTTATGACACTTATCTAACACCAATGCGCAAAGCGGTCAGTCCTTTTGCTGAGTCTCGGGATGACTATGAGGTATTTGCTGGGCTGGCGGCCAGGCTCGGGTTTGAAGAGGGATTCACACAAGGCAAAAATGCCGCGGAATGGGTCCGTGAGCTCTATGAAGATACCCGGACTAATGCTGCCGAGGTTGATATCGAGTTGCCGGAATTCGATGAGTTCTGGGCCGGTGAGCAGGTTGATCTGAGTTCTCAACTTCCTGATGCCGACTACGCGCTGGAGAAGTTTAGGCGTGACCCTGTGGCCCACCCACTGCAAACCCCATCAGGGAAGATTGAAATTTTCTCGGAAACGATCGCAGCTTTTAACGATCCCAACTGTGCCGGTCACCCGAGCTGGTATGAGCATACTGAATGGTTGGGTGGGGACAGGGCACATGATTATCCGCTGCATCTGATTTCAAATCAGCCAAGAACAAAATTGCACAGTCAGTACGACCACGCCCGAACCAGTGGTGAGCGAAAAATTAAGGGCAGAGAGAGGGCGCGTATGAACTCCAGTGATGCGGGGGCGCGTGGTATCTCAGGTGGTGATGTTGTGCGAGTTTTTAATGATCGTGGCGCCACCCTTGTTGGAGTAGAGATCAGTGATTATCTCCGGCAAGGCGTCATAGAGGTGCCTACCGGTGCCTGGTACGACCCTCAGATGATCGGCAACCAAGAAGTTGATGTTCACGGCAATCCCAATGCGGTAACAAAAGATGTCGGCACCTCAACAATCGCCCAGGGTTGTTCTGCACACAGCTGTCTTGTTGAGGTTGAGTTGTTCGAAGATGAGCTTCCCGATATCACTGCGCACTCATTACCGGATTTCGCGTAATACAAAATTTTATCCAATCGCTTGCGGGGCATATAGCGTTTGCTGTTAGCGCGAAGTGTTCGAAACCATTCATTTGCCTGTTTTGATGTCTTGTAGATGGCGCGGAAGTGGACAATCAATTACTTAATACGCGATTTGGCAAAATCCGTGACCTAAATGACAAATCATCACGAGCGTGGCCATTTAGACTTTTTACAAATAACACCCAAGGGGGAATTATGTCTTTGAAAAAGTTGTTCGTAGCGTCTCTGCTGCTGAGCCTTTCAACTGCAGCATCGGCTGAGGTTGTACTGGAAGAACTTATTGTAACTGCTACCAAGCGTTCGGAAAGCACCCAGGATATTGCGCTTTCAATCGAGACCTTATCTGGCGAATCTATGGAGGCAATGGGGATCACGGATTTCTCGGAGCTCCAGTCTACAGTACCTAATTTAAATGTTGGCGGTGGTATCACAGCGAGTGCCATTGTGATTCGAGGTCTGGGTTCTGGGCAGGAACGTTCTTTTGAACAATCTGTCGGTATGTTCATTGATGGTATGTATATGCCTCGCAACCGAATGTACCTTTCTCCATTTTTCGATGTCGCACGTGTTGAGGTAGCCAGAGGGCCCCAGTCGGTGGTTCATGGCTTGAACTCAACCGCAGGTGCAATCAGCATCGTGACGAACAAGACGCAACCAGGTGATCCATTCTTTGCTGACGTTATGATCGATACTGAAACCGAATATGGTGGCGAATCAGCTCAATTAGTACTAGGTGGCTCACTGGGTGAGAGACTGGGTATTCGAGCGGCGATCAAGGCCAGCGATCGAGATGGCTACTATGAAAACTCATTTACTGGCAAAGATGAAGGAGACATCGAAGATGAACTCTTCCGAATCAGTGCGGTATGGGACATTTCAGATAGTGCAGAGCTGACGGTCAAATACGAATCTGCTGAGCGCACACTAGATGGCAACATTGGCGAAATGTTTGATTTTGATGGCGGCCTCGCAACGGAGCCAAATGATAATCGTTTGAATTACGTGCGATCTTCTAACGGTTGTCATAATGATAGGAGTGGATTTTCCGCACAAATGACGGTGCCGGGTATTAATCCTGACACGTGCCCGAAGCAGACGACAGATCTCGAAACGATCATTGCCAACCTGGAAATTCAGCTTGAAAACCATGTCTTGACGGCGATGGTTGGGCATTCTGAGTTTGAATTTGATTTCACTGTTGACCTGGATACCAACTCAGACGCGTTTATTGACGCGTCTATTGATGAAGACTTTGAATCGGACGCCTTCGAAATACGTTTGACGAGTAGCAAGGGGAATAAGATCGATTATATGGTCGGTTTCTATTATCACGACTACAACACCACCAACGATCAACCGGCACAATACGGTCCTGCCTTGTTTGGCGGGCTGTTGAGCTCTTTCGGACCTTTTGGTGCAGATCTTCTGATTCACACTTCAGCTTTGTTTGATCAAAGCTCTGAGCTTTCTTCTGTATTCGGTCAAGCGACATTCAATGTAAGTGATTCGGTGAGTGTGACTGCTGGCCTGCGTTATACTGATGAAGACAAAGACTCAAAGTACGACACTGAATGTGCTCTGGGTTATATTGCGACACAAACGATCGTAGACACACCGTTGCCAGGTACTCTGGGTCTATGTTCCACAAACCCAGCAGCCGTCGGCCTCGACGTTGATCGTAGCAGCGACAACGTCCTGCCGGAGTTGGCCGTTCATTGGGAAGTCAATGACAATGCGATGATTTACTTCAAGGGTGGTCGAAGTGCAAAAAGTGGTGGTTTCACTTCTGCCATGCGAAATCCACCAATCACGTGGAGCCCTGCTGATCAGGAATACGATGACGAGACGACGACAGGTTTCGAGATTGGTCTGAAGTCTCGATGGATGGACAATCGATTGGAATTAAACGCAGCGCTGTATGACACAGAGTTCGATGACCTTCAGGTCAATACTTTTACCCCGGTAGATGGTGTCATCGTGCAGAATGTCACGAACGCAGCAACAGCAACTTCGACGGGTCTTGAATTGGATCTTCGATTCGCGGCCACCGAAAATCTCGAACTCGGCGGTGCCTGGGCGTTCCAGAAAGCAGAGTACGATTCTTTCGACAATGGCACCTGTAACATTGCCAGCGGACTCACGAGCCCTTGTGATCAGTCTGGTAAGACTTTGCATCTGGCACCTGACTGGTCAGGTCATCTTTATGCGGATCTTGTGATGCCAATGACCGGTACCATTAACTTTGTTGCAAACCTGAGCCTCTCCTTGAGCGATGAATACTATACTGATGGTGCACTTGAGCCTGCAGGTAAACAGGATTCCTGGACCAAGGTTGACGCGCGAGTGGGTATACAAGCAGCAGATGGTCGCTGGAGCCTAGCAGTTGTTGGTAGAAACTTGGGAGATGAAAAAGTTCTGTCTCAGTCACAGTCGTTTTTTAATTCCTTTCTGGTACCAACCTATCTTGGTTATCTCGAGCCGCCACGAACTATTATGGTTCAAGCGAGATTCCGTCTCGGAGGAGAATAGTCCTAAGCAAATCTAGGTTTGGCCTGGATGCGAAAAAGGGTGCCGCGGCACCTTTTTTTGTTTCAGGTCCATCGATTTGCCGAAAATATCTGTTCCCTGATTTTTGACCCCATCGCTGTGACCAACAAAGCTGAACACAAGGTGGTCAATCCATTCTTTACGAATCTTTTCAGAAAAGCCCATACCGTGAAATCATTGGTAACTAATAGGGTGTTGAAATCGTGTTTCGTAACTCGCGGGGTGAAACACCCAGCTAGCGATTGAACGCACTTTTCATATTTCTGCAGTCCGAAAAGCCCAGCATTTAGCCTATTACATCAATCGACATGTCAGGGTCCCTCAAAAGACGCGTTGAGGTAATATGTATAACGACTAAATTTAAATGAATTCTAATGCGCAGGAGAATCAATAGTGAATGAAGCTAACCTGACTCGCTTCGGGCCCAGTCTGTTCGAGGGTGTGGCTGCAACAGCGTCAGTATTCAGAGCCCTTGAAGGAGCAGGGAAGCTGATTCTTTGGAATGAAGGCATCCAGAATGCTCAGATCAAGATCAATGGTGTTGCGGTTCAATCGCAAGTTAGTACAGGGGACGCAGAAGTTGTTATTCCAATAAACCTCAATAGGGACAACACGATTGAAGTGAGTGTTTCCGGCGCACTGGGAGTTCGAGTGACTCAGGTTGCTCAGGCAGATCTTGGTTTATTGCGCCAGGGCTACTTTGGTCTTAACACCAGTGACATAGAGCGACAAAGGACATTCTATGAAACACTGGGGTTTATTGGCGAGATTTATCCGGCGGGCCCAGAGACCAGTAAAACCTTCGCGCAGGCTTTGGGCTTCGAGGATGACTACTTGATCCATGTCTCACTGCATAGCCTGGAAAATCCGCCAGTGATGCCATTCGTCGATACCGTAGAGTTCAGGGAAGATTCGTTCCGGGACGAGCCACCCTATGCCGATTTGAATCATATTGGCATGGCATACGCCACTTACTCTACGACAGACCTGGATGGTGATATTGCCTACTTGAAATCGAAACACGTCGAATTTGTTTCTGCGGCGGCAACCGCCCCTGATGGTGAACGATTTGTGTTCTTGAAGGACCAGGATGGTGCCTACTTGAAGTTAATTGCGACTAATGAAGGCCAGGCGCCAACTGAAAATCCAAACCTGGTGCGATTGGTTAACACAAACATGAACGTCACTGATCTGGAACGGTCGCGTGAGTTCTATCGTTTGCTTGGTTTTACAGAATCGATTTCAGCCTCCCAAAGTGGTGCTGGTGATTTCGCGACGGCCCATGGTTTTGATGGGGTCATTGAATTTGAAGGTGTTGATGTCAGCTTAGGCGAGGGTACCGACGGCGCGACTCTTCAGTTACGTCAGTGGAAAACTCCCTTCGATGATGCGCCAGCCTATCCGCCTCCGGTGAATCATTTGGGTATCGATCGGATCAATTTCTATGTCAAAGACCTGGATTCGGCGGTGAAGGCGATGAATGAGCTTGGCTTTGAACAACTGGGGCCGATTGGCGGTATGCCCGGGATAGGGATTGTTTTTTTCTTCGACCCGGATGGGATTAAGGTTCAGTTGGCTGGGCCGCGGAGTGGGGAGTAATTGCAGCTGGAAGAATGAGGCGAAACAGCGAGGCGAAGATAGCAAGAGGACGATAGTAAAAGGAAGGTACAACTAGGCAGATAGAACATGAACAAACTGACGGACAAGATTGCTCTGGTGACTGGCACAGGTCTTCCTGTAGAAGGTGGTTTTAACGCAGTGCATATCCATGGGGTGAATTTAGAATGAAATATGGAATGTTATTGGTCGTGGTGCTTCTTGTGCTCCAGAATGCGCAAGCTGTTGAGCTTACCGAACAGCGCATACCGTGCGCGGATCACCAGTTAAACAAGAAACCACTGTTCGGTGATTTGCATATTCATACCCGTTTCTCGTTTGATGCATATGTGTCGAGCCTTCGGCAGGATCCCTCGGATGCCTATCGCTATGCAAAGGGAGCACCCCTTGAAATACCGGCGGCCGATGGCGTTTCATCTATACGGGCACAGATAAGCAGGCCACTGGATTTTGCGGCGGTGACTGATCACGGCGAATTTCTAGGCCAGATCGGTGTTTGCACCAATGATGCCACAGAGCCAGGTTACTGGTGGCCGCACTGTACGATGACTCGATCGACCCAACAGTGGGTCCAACTGCTGGCTGTAGACTGGTGGACCGGGCTTTCCGGGCAAAAAGAAGCAGAAAAGTCTAAATCGTTTGCGTGTACGCTCTCCGATTGCGAAGCAGCCGGCAGCACTGTCTGGAAGAAAATCCAGGAGGCCGCAGAACAGCACTATGATCGAAGTGCTGACTGTCGGTTCACCACGTTTGTGGGCTATGAGTATACGGATAGCCCTGAACGCCAGAATATGCACCGTAATGTCATTTTCAGAAATGACAAGGTGATCGAAAAACCCATCACCACCTATGAGACCGGCCGCTACAATTTTCCAGCGCTCTGGCGAGGTCTGCGCGAGCAATGCACTGAAGCTGGTGAGGGCTGCGATGTGTTGGCTATACCGCATAACTCGAACCTGTCAGGTGGTTTAATGTTTCGAGACCCAGTATCTGCGCAGGAACTTAAGAATCGGTTGTTTTTTGAACCCGTGGTCGAGCTGGTGCAGCACAAAGGCGCCTCTGAATGTCGTTGGGACCGCCGCCGCCAGGCAGGGCTGTCTACCGAAGACGAATTGTGCAGTTTTGAGCAGGTTCCCGGAGACAACCTGGGGATGCTAGGGACTGTTAATGGGGCTGTTCTCACCGACAGAGCCAGGTTGATGGAACTACCGGATTTTGGCAGGCGTAATATGGTTAGAAATGCCCTTAAGGATGGACTGACCCTGGGTCAGGGTAATGGCACCAATCCTTTCGTGATGGGATTCATCGGGTCAACCGATACCCACAGTGCGACGCCAGGTGCTGCCGAGGAAGAGAATTTCACCGGCCATCTTGGCAGACGTGATAGCGGCTTTAGAAACGTGCAGGATCACTTTTATTCCAATCCCGGCGGCCATGCTGTTGTCTGGGCCGAAGAGAATTCGCGGGACGCAATATTTTCCGCTATTCGGCGTAAAGAAACCTATGCCACCAGTGGAACCCGCCCTGTACTGAGGTTTTTCGGTGGCTCCGAACTTGATGATAACGCCTGTTCTGATCCCCTGGGCGTGACCAAAGCCTATGCTAGTGGTGTTCCCATGGGAGGTAGTCTTGATAGGGTAGAGACAGCCTTGAAATTTTTTGTGTCCGCTCAGAAAGATCCTGGTGTACCCGGTAACCCGGGGACGGACCTGCAGCGAATTCAGATTATTAAAGGCTGGGTCGATGCAGGACAGTCATATGAACGGGTCATTGATGTGGCGGGAGATGCAGATAATGGAGCCGATGTTGACCCTGTTAACTGTCAGCGCCGGGGGCGTGGAGACAGCCAATTGTGTGCGGTCTGGCAAGACCCTGATTTCGATCCGGATGCCCCAGCATTTTATTATGCGCGGGTGGTTGAAAACCCGACCTGTCGCTGGTCAACCTTGCAGTGCCAGAATGCCGGCGTGAACCCGTTTGCTGCAGACTGTGCTGACCAAGCAGAACAAGCTAATCAGGACGCAGGGGATAGGCTAGGCGCTTCGGGCGATGTTTATGGGAAGTGCTGTTTAGACCCCGGCCAGCAGCCCTTTTATTCGCCAGTTATCCAGGAACGTGCCTGGAGTTCACCCATCTGGTACCTTCAGGCTCAGGGTGAGGGACAGGTCAAGGAATCAAAGTTAAGCGCCGCTGTTGCCAATGCCGTCGGCGGAAAGTGAGTAAAGCGGTGTGAGTTGTTCACCCATCGCTTATCGCTATGAGTATTTTGAGCGGCTAACGGTGGGTGGCTTCTATTGGGTTAACCCTGCGGCAATCTTTTCAGCAATCATGACAGTGGCGGCATGGGTATTCCCGGATACCAGGCTTGGCATGACCGATGCGTCAACCACCCGTAGATTGCGCGTACCATAGACCCTGCATTGCGGGTCGACCACGGCCTCTGCATCGCTCCCCATTCGACAGGTTCCTACCGGATGATAGCCGGTATGCGCGTGGTCCCTGGCATAGGCGGCATAGTCTGAATTCGTCGTAACGTCAGCAAGAGGCCTTATACGTTCGCTTACTGCTGCGGCAAAAGGTTCCGTTTCAACTATGCGTTGCGCTAGGCGCATACCACTGACGACGGCTTCCAGGTCCTGTTCGTCGGCAAAATAATTGACTTCGATACCCGGATCTAAGCTAGCGTCCGGTGATTTTGCATAGACCTTTCCCCTCGACTGTGGATGCATGAGATAAGGCATGATGGTAAAACCAGGAAACGCGTCTACCTGTTGTTGGCTGGGTTCATCTGAATCTCTACCGCTCACTGGCAGGCAGTGAAACTGCA
>Ga0315322_10000603_pt1 | contig 26884 bp, 15 predicted proteins | sample M110021515metaG_FD_203461 | JGI IMG/M metagenome (GOLD analysis project Ga0315322, IMG submission 203461) | Ammonia-oxidizing marine archaeal communities from Monterey Bay, California, United States - M1 100m 21515 | ecosystem: Environmental > Aquatic > Marine > Intertidal zone | place: USA...
GAAAACAAATCTACTATTGGATATGCAGAGGTAAGTGTGTTGGATACAGAGATGAAAGATTCGTTCCCGCTCACGGTTCAAGCGCGTAAGATTATAAAGCTACGAGACAAGCGTCTACACGCAGTAATGATATGGTCTTGCATAGATGGTATATATTACTTGCCGATAGAAGGTCTAGTGGGTAGAGCTACTTGGTCAGATGAAGGCGAGCTGATGCTATCCTTTGACAACAAAAAACTATTCAAGTATGTCCGACCCTAGAATAAACTTTATCATAGCCATAATAATAAACACAATACTGTGTTACTTATTATATGAGATTATTTTTTAGTCCCCGGAATAGGCTTAGAGGTTGCAGACTTTCCTTGTTTTTTCTGAGCATTTATTCTTTCTCTTATGTACTTTTGTTTAGCAGGATTACCTTTAGCATTTTTAAAATCTTTTTCAGTATACTTACTTCCTTTTTTAGATTCTTTAGGCTTGTCCTTGAACATATCTTTTAGAAGTATCCTTCTTGCATCTTTGTATAAAGGCAATAGTCCTAAATTACCAGCAGCCTCAACCGCCATTCTCAGGGTTAGCTCATCCATATACTTCTGCTTAGTTTCTTCTTTTGCAGAACCCGTTAATCCCTGCACGACTTTGACACCCCTAGAAAGACTTCTAGCTAAAGGAGTGTATGGGCCTAAGAAAGCTTTAGTCCCAATAACCTCTAATTTACCTTTTCTTAATTCATTGAGTCCAATTTGACTAAATACAAGTGAGTTTTCAAACTCATCATATTCCTCTCCGCCTCTTAAGTCTTCACCATATTGTTCGTTAAGATATTCTATTAATAAAGATATGGGTATAGCAGGTACGTTTCCAAAAGCCCTTTTTAATATCAATGTAGAGCCAGTTCCTATCAACTGCCTTTTTAGTTGGTTTTCTAATTCATCCTCTTCTTCTTCTACATCCAATCCGAACACACCTCCGATTACTGTATCAAACATATTGCTTAAAAATTGATATAGTATCATATAAGATGTCATACGAGCTACTGACCCAGCGATAAGACCAGCAGCCTGCCCTTTACTTATTTCACCATCTGTATACAAAGCCCTAACAGCTTTTCTGAAAGTAGAGTATTCAAATAAAGTAAACCTAGCCATATATCCATTAGCTTGTTTATATATTTTAATAAGACCGGAATCTCCTTTTTTGGGTTGTAATTTTAAAATACCGCTATAAGGATTAACAGTGGTAGCCATTCTAATATTTTCATCGTCAGCTTTTTCTCTAGCTTCTTTTATTTCATCAGGATATTTAGCAACATAATCCTCTATGTTTTTAAAATCCTTTGAAGTTAATTTTATTTCTTTTCCAGATTTTTTAGTAGCTTCCGCAAACGCTCTTACAAAAGTATCAAAATACAAAGGCCTTGATATCGCTTTATCAGGAGTGGATATTAAATTTTCTGATATCACCCTAGTTGCTTCAACAGGACCTTTTATAATCGGTAAATTATTATACAAATAATTTATTGTTTCAGACACTGGATTTACAGCTTTACCTCTTTTATCCTTACCTCTTTGATATAAATTAGTGTCCGCCAATTTACCCGTTAAAGCCTCCTTATTATATAATTTTAAAGTTTGACTACTTCCTATGGCATCCAAAACTTCAGCGCCCTCTGCGCCCATAGAATATTTTCCATAGTTTTTAATTCCGGCAGATAAACCTTGTGGATTTGACAGCAAAGCAAATGAAAGGTTACTTCCTAATTCAGCTCCTGCTCTTGGCAAAGAAGCCAGCGCAGCATAGTATCCCAACTTTTTTGCTTTTTCTAAAAACTTATCTGCAACTCCTATCTCTTGATATGTATTATCAAATATAATTGAATTTATCTCTTCAAAAGCATCCTTAACAGCCTTAGCCGTTCCTCTTTGCAGCTTTGTTGAATTAGGGTCAGACTCTATTGTTTCTATAACATTTGATAAGGTTTTGTTTACAATTTTAATCGGCTGAGTCATGTGAAAGTCTAGCAAGGTTTCCTTTGCCGCTCTACCGGCTGAAGATATGGGGTCAAAACTAATAGGCTTCGCCCCTGGTGTACGCTCGAGCAAAGTCTTTGACTTTGTAGAAGGCTTGGTCATCCTTTTTCTTTTATCATCAAGCATGTTTTCAACATCCTCTTGGTTCTTCATAATAACATCATGATGAACATAGTTGGAAAACAAGTCAACTCTATTGCCCCTCAGCACTGCTGAAGTAAACAATGCTTTTTCTGCTAGAGACTGATTAGCTTGGTCAATTAAACTCAAGGCTTTCTTTTCTCTAGGGCTTAGGCTGTTTAGTATTTTATCATTATCAATCTTTCCTTCAACAGTAAATTCTTTTTTTATTTCTTCTAGTATTTTAATGTCATTCGTTTTAAGAAAATTCTGCTCTTCAGATTTTATAGCATCAACAGTTGTGTTAATAAAATCTAGCGCAGATGCAGTGCCTTTTTTACCGCCGTTGGATTCATACTCTCGTTGCAATTGATAAGCCATTATTTTATACTTGGCTTTGATAGACTGATTTAATAATCTTTTGGAAAACCCACCTCTCTTACCTTGAGTCAATAAAGCTTCAGCCTTAGAAAGTATGTTGTCAATTTTTCCTAAAGCAACTTCATACTTAGAATATTCAGAAGCTAGATAATCAAAAGTTTCACGAGCAATATCTTTCTTGTTAAAGTTACCTAAAGCTTCATCTATGTTTGTTAACGGAACAGCTCCTATTTGTTTTCCTATAACATCTCTTTTTCTGGAATTTAACCCAGCTTTTACTTTTGCAATAGCCTTTTCAAACCCTTGCTCTAATACATTAAATTTAAGCTTCCCTATGACAGGAGATATTTTATTACTACTTCTATTTGCCTTTCCATATACCTCTAACTCAGAAGCGGCTTTAGGAACGTACCCATTCTCTATATTATTTAAAACATTTTTTAGCTTTTCTACCTGGCTGTAGTTTTTCTTACCATCCTTTTCAGTGACTAGCCCTTCAATATCTTCTTTAGATAAAGAATTAAGATAGTCTGCAATAACTTTTTCAGGTTCAATTAAAGTCGGTACTTCAATTCTATTGTTTACAATATTATCTATTTCTTCTTTAAGGTTATAGTCATCTTCTTTTACCTTAGCGTCATCAGTAATCTGCGCTTCATCTTCTATAGAGTTTAATATCTCGTCTGCTTGTTTCAGCGCTAAACCTTTTTCAGGTAATGTAAGAACAGATTTTTTAACCCCAAAAGACTCGGCTAATGACAGATAAGAATCAATTTTATTTAATGGTATCTGATTTATATTTATATTAAATAAAGACTCCAGCGCAGGAAATAAATCTTTAGCTGTCCCTATTTTGTTTTTAATATTCTTCTTAGCTGTTTTTCTTAAAGCATCTGCTCTGTTAATTTTTTCAGCCAACTCAGCATTCCTAACAATTTTTTCTGCATATTCAAGAAACTCTTCCACCTTAGTTTCGTTATCTACATTTAGAGTATTTATCTTTCTGGTTAGCACCCCGGCTTGAGTAGTTGTTATTTGCGCCTTGCTTTTAATTCCTTTTATAAGTTCATTAATCTGCGCTCGTTTCTTTTTAATATCTAACTTAGCCTCTCTTGCTGCTCGGGCCTCTAATCTAATTTGGTCTTTAAGAGCTTTAGCCTCATCAACTGTAATCTCTTTTTTAGGAGTTGCGGTAATCTTTCCAGCAGCTGGACCTTTCTTCTTGCCAAACATACCAGGCTCAGCAGCTTCACGCTGAAGTTGTTCTTGCTCTAAAGACTTGAGTAAATCTACAGGTATAGCGTCTACATCGGCAGATAAAATAAAATCTATAATATTTTTAGATGGTTTTATTTTTGTTATCTCTGTAAATTTATTTTCTAAATCCACCAAAGTTGATGAAGGCCCTAACTTTACCACCTCTCCTGTTGTTGGTTTTAATACATTTCTTGTAGGGAATTGAACAATTATATCAACTAACTGGTCTGGAGTTAAACCAAGTCCTTCTGCTGTTTTTGCAAAATCACTTATGCCTAGCGTTTTTCTTCCAAATTTATCAGTCTCAGGGAGCACCCAATATCTTTTTATATTCTTTGAAACCCCTCTGTCTCTTCGCAAATCCTCACCAGGAGCAACGTCTTTTTCTTTTAATATACGAGCGTCATAATATTTAGACAGGTCTTTTAAGGTAAAATATGACTGGTCTAAAGCGTTTAGCTTAGTAGCGTCTTTAGCCTCCTCTATTATTTGCTTTCTGCTTTTCGATTTTGCATTTTGGTTTTGAATAGAAAAAGCTATCTCTCTAATATTATTACTTTCATCCGCAATGTATTGGTCTATTTTTTCCTCTGTTATATCAGCTCCGGCAGGTGCTTTTTCCCCTGCATCAATATCTATAACATCTCTTAGTATTATTTTTTCTATTTTATTTAAAGCTTTACCAGAAACAGGCTGACCTTTTTTTGTTGCACTTTTTATAGTTCCGTCTTCATTAAGAACAACTTCTGTTTGACCAATGGTAAAAGGCTCAGTGATTCTACGAGGAGCTGTAACTAATTTATTAACCTTTTCTGTTGTTACCTTCTCTAGTTTTTCATCTTCAGTAAGCTCGGTTACTTCAGGCTTCTCCTCAACCTTCTGGTCCTCAACAATGACCTCTTCTTCCTGTATCCCTTCGGGTGTATCCTTTCTGGCAACTTCTTGTTCGGTGTCTCCTTCTCCCACTTCTTTGCTATCTCTGGCAGGTTTTGGTAAAGGTATCTTCGCTGAGCTTGACTCTTGAATGGCATCTTTTTCTTCTTTAGTTAATTCATCTAATTTTTCTAGTATATCTTTGTCAGAAGGCTCAGTAACCCCTTCTTCTTGCAATGCCTTGATTGCATCTTCTTTTGTAGCTTCTTTAATGGAAAGCTCAACTCCACCTTCAAGACTAATTTCTTCAAGTCTATCATTAATTTCATCAATACGGTTTCTTTCTTTCTTCGATAGCGCCTGGTCTTTACCTGCAATTAAGTTTTCTAGCTTTCTTTTTTCATCAACCAAAAGCATAGCCTCAACTTTTTTGTCTTGAGATATGTCTAGGCCTGAAGTTTCATATACTAATGACGCGGTATTATCATACGCCTCTAGTATTGCTTTAGCCTCCCCTTCACCAAGAGTGTTGTTTTTTACTTGTTTAGCCAGTGTGCCTTCTAAGAAAAGCCTACTGTCTGGCGAAGATATTATTTCAAGCTGGTCTAGCTCCACAGTGGGCTTTCCTTTTTCTATTTTAAAAGCTTCTGTTATATCTTTGTACTTAGATTTATCTATAAGTTTATTAAGTTTTTTCTTGCGTCTTGCTTGAGATATCGCTCTCATCCCAGGGGACAATGTATTTAAAGGAGCACCAATAACACCTCCTATTAAAAATGTATCTAAAGATTCACCGACAATATTTACAAACGCTTCTTCATCTCCAGTAACAAAAGCATCAAGCATTTTTTGTGACAGTAAAGTTGCCGTCTCTGAACCTCCTTCAATTCCAAAACCTTTTAATAAAGAATTGCTAATTTTTTTTGCAGTTACTAAAGCCTGCTCTTTTGTTTTTCCTGCGAGTTGTTTAAATATACTTTTAGGTATTAATTTTCTAGTATAGTTTTCAAAAATACCTTCAGCAGTTCCTGAGCCTACTGCGTTTATAAAAGTTTTATAATCTAAGTCTTCTCCCTTTTCTTGTAAAGCCCTGCTTTTTTCTGCTGCACTACCCGCTCCGATAACGCCAATTCCGCCTGGAACAAAAGCTAAAGCCAAAGATGGTACAGTGCCTACAGCTTCGTCAAGTAAACGGCTAAGACCTCTTCCTACGTTTTCTGAAAATATATCTTCAGTTATTCCTGTATCGTATTGAGTGACGGTTTGTTGTATCTCCTCAGCACTTTGTTTTAATTTTCTAGCAGCCTCATTAGAAGCTCCGGTCGTCCCCATAACTCCTCCTTGAGCATTAGCTATACTAGAAATAAAATTTTCTCTTTCTTCTAAAGGTAATTCGTCAAGATAAGATTGCAGCTCAGGGTTAAAAGCGGTGGCTGCGTTTATTGCGTTTTCAGCAACAAGCATTGGTATTCTGGAGATACCACTTGCCATTTCCAGTGCGTTAGCTTTAAACTTTTTAAAAGCTTCGCTATCTTCCTCAACAGGTTCTGGTTGCTCCAAAGAACCAACCGGCGATGGCAATCCCGTACCTTCTTTTTTTTTTAACCCAATTAATTCAGAAAACTGATTTAAATCACCTGTATATCCATCAGCGCTAAATAAATTATAAGAATAATCAACAGCCCCAGAGTCTGACATCAACAATTGCGTATAGTCTTCTATTGTGCCATTATATCCGTCTTTAGTAAATAAATTATATGAATATTGTAAAGCCTCTTCGTTCATTATTATGGGTTAAATTTTGCCGCTCCGCTAGTATTATTGTCCGTAGTTGTCGTTCCTGTTTTCGTTCCTGCTTCAACAGGCACAGCATCAGGGTTATCCTCAGGGGTTTTTCTTGCGTCTGATTTATTATATATATCATACATACCCGCTATGATTCCGTCAATAACACTTCTTAATGTAGATTTGTCTTTAGGAGAATCATAGTCAATCTTTATATTATTACCATCACCCATTGTTACTCCTGATAAATCTTTAACAAAAGGAATAAATTCTTCAGGTAGTTTAAAATTTAAAACATCGTCTATTCCAACTCCTACTCCCGTTACTTGTATTTGGCTAATATAAGATTCAGTTCCAGGAAGAGGATAAATATCTTTTATAACATCTAAAACTTGCCCGGAATTATCTTCATCTGGGTTTGGAAGTTTATCAATTTGTTCTGAAATAGAAACGCCTTTATCTCCCTTACTTACCTCTGATTTAGTTTGATATGTGCTAGAGTTTTCAGATGATATCGCAGTTCTTTCTCCAAACAAACCTTTCTCTGTTCTTTCCCCTATCTCATTAGACTTTAAATATCCTTGCTTTGCAGTCTCAGCTTTTGTGGCATCATACTTAGGGCTAACTGCAGCCATTAAAGAAACAGCAGTCTCTTCCCTAGCCTCTACACCGTCTCTCATTATTTTTTCAATAGTCTTGTCTGAAGTGCCATCATTATATTGAATAACATACGAAGTATCTGTCTCGTAAACATTACCTATGGAGTTGTTATTGGCTTTAATTTTTTGTAAAGATTCACCAGCAACTGCACCACCAGAAGTTAAATCTAAAGCCAAACCATAGCCTATCTCTCCTTCTTGTTTAGAAATTCTTTCACCAGGACTTGGTCTTGACGGAGTAGGCGTAGGCATAGCCGTTTGAACCTTATCAATCCGTGACTCAAACTCTTGCTCTAGCCTTTCTCTTACCGCCGTCTCTTGAGCATCGGTTAACTTAGGGACTAAATTACCAGAGCTTGGCTGTCTAGGGTCAGGCGCTAAAAGTATCTTGGAAGCATCCCCTTCGGCTTGAAAAGAATTTTGAGTAAAGCCATATCCACCAATCCAATCCGTAAGCATACTACCTACGTTCGTAGAATTGGTCATCATTGAATCAATCCAATTTTTTTTAGCGGTTATGTATTCATCACTTAACCTAGCGTTTTCCTCTGTTTTTACTCCACCCACATTTTGAGCTAACACTATTTTGGCTAAATTATCTACCCCTTGCTGTACGTTTGCGTTCCAATCGTACTTATCTATTTTTATGTTAAGCCTATTTTTTAAAGCTTGCATGGTAGAAAAGTCATTAGGGTCTTTACTAAGTTCGTTAATACCTCCTTTTCCGGGAACTGTTTTGCCTATGCTGAATTGTCCATTGGTAGGGTTTACATATAACCTGTGGTTTTGAAAGTTAGAGAACCCTTCAATCTGCTCCATTAAATACTGTTCTTGAGCAGCACTAACTCCTGATTGCAGGCGCTCCATCTTTTCTTTGTACTTGGTATCGTATCCTTTAACCAGAGCTAACATTTCATTAGTTCCGTCTATAGCGTTTTGCCTCTGTACATTATAATCTTTTAATCTTAACTGACCACTTCTCAATAGTCTATCTTGCATTAGCCTAACCTCTTGAATACTGTTAGCTCCATCTAAAAAGAATTGATTAATACCAGTGTGTCCACTTCCCTCTGCTTCAGTAAGAACTTTAGAGAACTCCCTTGAGGCATCGTCTATTTCTTTTTTCTTAGTTTCTCTTGCATCTCTTTCCTCAAGAAGCATATCACTAATGCCACTTCCAATAGAAGACCAATCTATTTCATTGGCAACTTCTCTTTTAACGTAACCTGCATATGTCTTTGCCATAATACTTTATTAACCTCCTATAGTTGGAGCGATTTGTTTAGCGGGAATATTCTGTAACTGAGGTAAAGTAGAAACCTGGTCTATTGAATTTGTAAAATTTAAACCATCTCCAAACACATCTGGTAAAAACACATTTTGCCCTTGATATTGTCCGTATAACGTTGGGTTTGCTGCTATAGCATTTTGACTTACCATATTCCCTCCAACACTTGAAAAATCAGGACCTTTGCTTTGAAACAAAGGAAGCAATTCATTTTTATAATCTAAAGCTGTTTTTCCCATATTTTTTAATCCTTGAAACCCTTGCTGTACAGCTTGCATTTGAGACATTTGTGCGTCTCTTGCTGCTTGCTGTGCTCCAGCCACACCCATCATTTCTAAGTTAGCTAAACCAGTTTGAAGCCTAGCATCTTCTTTTGCTCCCATCATCTCTAATTCTAAAAGCCTATCCGCTTGAGCTGTTGCAATATTTCTTTGTCCCGCTTGTTGTGCCATTTGAACTCTACCAGCGGTAGCCGCAGCTCCTCTTCCCTCGGCTTCAGCACCTGCCCGTAAGGCTTGTTCTCCTGAGCTCAGTAGCGCTTCTCGTTCTCGCTCATACGTTTCTTTAGGAAGAGAAATTCCTTTTAAGTAATTCGTTTCCAGTATTTTTTCTGCTGCTTCCATTGACTTTGCCGCTTCGTCTTCAGCTTTTCTTCTAAGCTTTCCTTGTTTACTGGCTTGAGCGAAAGACATTCCTGTCCCTGCTGCTGAAAGCCCTAAAGCCGCTATAGTAAAACCTATACCTACTCCTGCCATGATTTTTTTATTTTATTAATAGTTTTTTTTGGCAAATCTTTATAGTCATTAGTATAAACATCAGCCTCTGCTTGTTCAAAATTTTTTGCTTTAGTTTTATATACACAAGACCAATCTGTATCTTCATGTATGTAAAAAACTCTCTGAGCTCCTGCCTTTGTAAATATTGTTTTAGGAGCCTCTATGGTATTAATATCTCCATCATCCCCCAAGTAAGAAACCTTACCTCGAAGTAAAAAAGACGGATGGTTTTGTTTATGAATCATAGTTACTACAAACGAACCTTTAGGCATAAAAACTTCACGAGTGTATAAGCCTCCTTCAATGTGTTGTTTCAAAGGGAAAAGCTCTTGCATCTCTTTGGACTGAACATCTCCAGATTTGTGTGTTACAACACCTTGCAACTGTTCTAATCGCTTAGAAAACTCTGCAATCTTTTCCCACATCATACCTCTATAGGTGGTAATGTTGCTTATTATTTCTACAGGTAAAGCTTCTACACTCATTTAACCACAAAGATACTAATTTTAGGGATAGCTTTTCATTACTTCCGACTCTACTGCAAATAATTCAGTAGGTGTGCTGTCTGTGTTTGTTATTGTGAACTCACAGTAATGACCTAGCACCCCATTAGATTCTGCTACTTGGTTTTTAATATACATTATAAACCCGTCTTGTATAGGTAATGCAACAGCTCCACTGATGCTATTGTCTATAACTATATTATTAGTAGCATTCTGCAAATCTATGTTAATTGCCTCAACCTTTCCAACCATTTGTATAGCGTTGTACGGAGGTGGAGCATAATACATAATATCGCCAACACTCAAGTCACTTCCTATTTCTATAAGAGGATTAGTAGAAAAGTTTATAATAGTACTTGTTCCCACGACACTCACCGAAGAACTTCTTCCGATACCGTTAGCTGAACGCATAACATATTCATCCGAGCCAGCTGGTTGCGTACCATTATTCCGTATAAAAGCAAACCAAGCCCCTTCTTTCTTTTCAAAAAACGTACTGTCTATTGTAGCTCCTGTTTGTATATCACTGTCTAGTGTAACACCCCAAGTAGCATCCGACTCTAAGTTTATAGTTTTAAACAACTTATTCTCTAAAGGCATTTCATTAAATACGCTCGTAACGGTAGAGTTATACTGTACGTTATAATAATTGTTTCGTAAAGAGTTAGTGTTGTGTCTGTATAAATTACCAGCCTTTAACGAATAGAAATAGTTGTTCATTCCAATCATCCAGTCAGCAAAGTAAGAGTAGAATGAAGGCCATCCTTTTGCACTATCGCTATAGCTTAAAGTATACTGTTTGTCTGGGTCTCCCTGAGGAGGTATTACTGGAGGCTGTAAGTTTGGACAAGTTACGTTGTCAAACTGTAAGTTGTTTTGACCACCCATATATCCGTGGTAATAACACTCGTAGCTAATAGTACCATAATTTCCAGTTACGGTTACGGTTACATCTCCATAAAAATACTCATATGTATTTCCATCTAGCCCTGTTTTTAAACCTGCGCTCGTAGTTCCTGTATAGCTTATCTGACCTGTCTTACCAAAGTTGTGTATAGCAATAGGATGTGTTGAAGGAACTCCTGTCAACACAAAAATACCAGTTCCTGTTCCGTATAAACCATAGTTACCACCAAACACATAAGAGTTGATTCCTCCAATAGACTGAAATGTTACTGCATTTGTACCGCTTAAACAATAATCAGGAGAGGTTGGTATAGGAGTTGGTGTTGGCGTGGGTGTAGGTGTGGGCGTAGGAGTTGGCGTAGGAGTTGGCGTGGGCGTAGGCCCTCCTCCGCATAAGTTAAATCCTGAGCAATCATATTTATGAGTAACTACACCATTGTTTGCTAACAATAAAGACCCCGTTCCAGTTGCTGGCGTTGAGCCAGGTGTAGCTATATAAAACTGATTGCTACCACTAAAAGGAGTATTTAGATTTGCATCTAACCAAAAGTGTTGTGTGCCGCAAGATATACTTGCGTAATCTTGTACGTCGGAGTATACTGTTACGGGAGCATTAACACAAACTGTTGGCTTTACAAAAGAACCATTTCCCTGAACCGCATTAAACTGCCAAGCATATGAAGTTACCGGCCCTGGAGTCGGTGTGGGGGCTGTACATTGAGAACAGCCATTTAAACCATAATAAGAACTATATGCTACTTGTTGACCGCTATTTCTTTGAGCCGTTACTTGCCAGCAATAACCATATATAGAATATACATCCAAAAGAGTTAGCTGAGGATTCCCTGGAAATGTCCAGTCGTTTTTTACACTAGAGTCATCACAGCGAGTAAATTCATAATAAAAAGACATATGGTTTTATTTAACTACAAATTTACGAATTTAATTGCTTTGTCTTTTTACACTCATCGCAATCCTTCTGAATCAAATCAACCCATCCTTTTACAGTTCTATTCGTCTCTTTTGTTTTTAATGTATTAATGAAATCCAAATTGTATTTTATTTGTTTTGGATTAAATAAATCTCTGTAAGAATCATTTACAATATACTTATGCCACACTACATTTTGAGGTATAGCGTATATATCTAAGCCATATAAGTATATAAGAAGCGAGTATATCTCTTGTTCTTTGTTATGTAAAAAAGAATAATCATTCAGAGTAATTGCTTTTGCTAGTCTTGAATCTCCAAAAATATTACCTCCAGATATAGACATCACCTTCTCATATCTTTCTGTGGTAGTTTTTTGACAGTATGTAAAATCATTTACTAGAGGAAGTTTATCTGGAGTGTATATCGTAGTTATATTTCTTTTGCTATACTGCTCATAGGTTTGATTAAAATCAAAAGGTTGTGGAAATGCACTTAACACTGCATTTACAGGAGCTTCTTTATAAGCGTCTATGTAAACACTATCCCATTTTTTTAAAAACCTAGAATGAGAATCTACACACATAAAATAATTTTCATCATCATACAGTTCTTTTAGTATAATGTTTCTAGCCCATCCGCATCCCATCGCTTCTTCTGACGGTATCGTTTTAATTTTAATATTAGTCTTAAATAAAAAGCTCGAAAAGAAACTACATATTCTTGATATCTCCTCTGGAGTGTCTTGTAAAAATAAACCCACCCAAACCCTACTGGGAAACTGAGCTTTGTCATATAAATCTACAATGGTATTAATTACATCTACATCTTTATACGACGCAATGCTTACAAGTATATTGTTATTCATATTTAAATATTGCAGACGAACAAGATGTGCAGATACTATTAAATGCAGTCTGTAAAACTCTTTTACGTTTATCACTCATCCATATATCTTTTAAAGGTGTTGTCTTTAAATCACCAAAAGTGTAATCCATATGGTAATCATTACAACATAAGAAGACCTCTCCCCTTGGACTTACATGAAGCCACTCTGTGTCTCTTTTTGTAGAGCAACCGACTACATTACCACTAGGTAATTTACTCTCCATTACATCATCCATAAGCCCTGCCCTATCTATAAGATTCCATTGTTCGTTTATTTTTATATTCGGAAAAAGCATTTTAGCTATATTAACCTGGGCTTCAAACTCATCTGGTTCTAGCTCTGGAAAGTTTTTTTTCTTGATTATGTTTGACCTTTCATTGATACCATTTATCTGAAGTACCAATATGTCTGGATTTAGTAAATTTTGTTCAGCGTATTTAATATTAGATATTAAAGTATCAAACAGAACCTCTTTCATTCCTGTTCTTTTTGAAAACAATCTTTTCTCATAAACAGGAGCGTTAATAGCAATCTGCGATACTACGCCAGGGTATTTATTTATAAGGTCTATTTTGTTTGGCGTAAGAGGCACACCATTGGTTAGAACACAAAGAGTAAGATTATATTTTTGTAAAGCTTGTAACATCTGCTCAAAATACCTATAAAGCAATACCTCATTATAGTGAGAGGCATATACAAAATATAAACCTGGGTTTACTAAGTCTCCCTTTAGCTCGCTTATCTGTCTTATTATATCTTCATAAAGCTCAGGAGACATTTGACTTATATGTTCTTTAGGATTGCCAATTAAAGATACAGGACAAAACCAACACCCCGCATTACACAGTCCATTAGGGTCTATCTGTATAAAATTTATCATTCTATAATTTTATAGTGAGCAAAAAAGTTTCTATAGTATGTGCCTTGAAAATGCTCTAGCCTTCCGTGTGGACAAATAGCAGATTCATATAATAGCATATCGCCAGGCTCTAAGTATACCTTATACCATTCTCCATCATGCCCTTTTATATCTAAAGGCCAGTCATCCCCGTTTTCTTTATTTTGGCATCCACATTTTAAATCCTTATCCACAAGTATTACCGAAGCAATATGATGTGTTTCTATCCTATCTGTATGCTCAATCAAACTTGCGCCTCTAAGATATGACCTTATTCCGTACATTGCTGAAGGCTCAATATCTACACCCGCAAACTCCCTGTGTATAGGCAGCAGCTGGTTGTGTATTAAATTCCTTATATGTGGTATATGGTCGTAGGATATAAGCTCACTATCTCCTTTTATAAAATGGTCCTTGCCTTCAAAAACTTCATTTACTCTTTTATCCTTCAAAAGTTCATAGGAATCTTGTATAATATTCCATATATACTCCGGAACTTTTACAACATCAAAACCTTTCTCTGTTAATTTAGGTATATCTTTCATTGAATTTAATTTGCATAAAGATACAAATTAGTAACAACTACCTGATAATGTAAAGCTTGAACCTGTCCAAAATCTATATGAACCACCTACTGTAAAGTATCCCGATGGGTGTAAAGTAGTGTATGTAGCATCAGCATAAGCCACTGTGGCTGAAGCAAAAGATGGATTATCGAGATATATATTTCCATAACTTCCAGAACATACCGAAGAAGAGCTATACTGTCCAAATAATACATACCCAGGCGCTGGTGTAGGCGTAGGAGTGGGAGTGGGAGTTGGCGTAGGCGTAGGCGTAGGAGTGGGAGTTGCTTGACAAGCCGCACAATCATTATAATAATCTTGTGGCGATATAGCTTGAGCTGTTCCTGTAGGCGAACCTATAACTTCCCAACATACAGACTGCCATTTAATAGAAGAACCAGTACTAACTGCTTGAGGTAGTGATACGTTTTCCTGAAGTCCGCTACTACAGTTTTGTATTTGATACTGATTAGGCACTGGACTAGGCGTTGGACTAGGTGTAGGCGTAGGCGTAGGCCCAGGTGTAGGGCTAGGCGTTGGACTAGGGGTAGGCCCTGGCGTAGGCGTAGGCGTAGGCGTAGGCGTAGGTGCAGGTGTAGGAGTGGGACTAGGTGTCGGTGTAGGAGTAGGAGTGGGCACTGCACAAGATTGACCTGCAAACAACACTCCGCTCACCTGTTCTCTAACTATAGAGTTATCAGAATAAAAACCATTGGCCGATACCACTGTTAAATCAGCATCATCGTAAATCGTTGTTGCATTTGCAAAGCTTGCAGTATCAAAATAATATGTTCCTAGTGTTGCCATTTTTTATAATTTAAGGACAAGTTTGAAATCCTATAACTTGCCCGCTACTATTTAATTCAAATCCTTGTCCATTACCGTTTCCTCCGCAAGGCGCTGGATTGTACCATATTCTTCCATAATAACCTCCTGAAATATCTGCAAATGTTCCGTTTTTATCAAGGTCTGCATATAGATATGATGCCGACTGTAAACAAGTCCCGCTTGATTGAGTTGAATAAGCCGTGACAGTTGCAGCAGATGGTCCATTATTACAAGCATCTAGTCCTGATGACCAATATGTTGATGGAGATGTAGTTGTTACTGCGGTCATACAGCTTGAATAAAAACTTGAACTTATTGCCTGTAAAACTCCAAGATTACTTATGCGTATAACAAAACCAGGGGACGTTCCTAATCCTGAAGCCTGATAAGAAGCAGCTCCAAAATAATTATTAGCTCCATTATAAATCGACAAACCATCAGCAGTATAAGCTGTGATTGTTTCTCCGGCTGTATATGCACTATCTAATCCTGCTATAGTTGTAATTGTTCCGCTCGTAGAGCCTGTCAATAATATTCTGTTAGTGTCTATAGTACTTGCTCCACCACAAGCGTTAGTTATGCTAGTATATCCATTTCCTGCAAGACTGTTTAAAGCCCATATAGCTCCAGGTATAGGAGTTGGAGTAGGGGTCGGCGTTGGAGTTGGAGTAGGTGTAGGCGTTGGAGTCGGTGTTGGAGTCGGTGTTGGAGTCGGCGTAGGAGTCGGCGTAGGAGTCGGTGTTGGAGTCGGTGTTGGAGTCGGCGTAGGAGTCGGTGTTGGAGTTGGAGTAGGTGTTGGAGTTGGAGTAGGGGTAGGCGTAGGAGTAGGTGTTGAACTACAAACTCCAGAAGTATCAATATTTGAAGCTGTCCCTTGGTTTGTCATTCTAAATATACCCTGAGATATTCCATACCCTTGGTTTGGTTCTCTTACTCCAAAATAATTATCTCCGCCTTGGAATAATGTTGTTAAAGCTGCATCTGTATAGAAGAATGTACTATTAGCAAATGTTGTGTTAAATGAACTAGACGAGCTATATAACGGTACTGTTGCAAAAGGACAAGTAGATGGACTCGTTGCGCTTCCTGAGCCAGCCTCTATAAGCCATCTATATGATGTTACAGGCGTAGGCGTAGGTGTGGGAGTTGGAGTCGGAGTAAATGTACAACCAGTGCACGCATCTGATTTACTTGTTATAGAGTGACACAGCTCAGCGCTAGTTGATTCTCTATAGTCCCAAACCAAATACAAGAAACTACCACCAGATGGCATGATAAAGTCAGCAACAAATTGAGTTGGATTTGTTTGAGCAACTATAGGCGTAGCATCAGTAGAAGCGGCCAATAATGCGTTTATATCCGCTCCTGTGTTACCGTAGAAAGTATTAGTTCTTAAATACTTTAATTTATTTTTATTGATATTAAATACAAAATTATCAATATTGCTTTTTCTACTAATAATAGAAACATTAGCAGCGTCTCCAGGAATAAATCCGCCTCCTTGTTGTCCTGTTACTTGATTGTATAACGATACAATCGGAGCGTTTGTTCCAGATGAAAACTCAACATTTGGATATGTTTTTGTTGGAGATGTAAATGTTCCATCAGTCCATCTAAACTCATTTGTTATAAAGTCTCCAGCATCTGCATTACTTGTAACGGCAACACTAACAATTGTTATTGTTTGCGCGTCAGGACAAGAAGTGTTAATGTCAATAATGCTTGCAACAGAACTGTCTTGAGTTACTGTTATTTCTACCGTATCAGTATTTACATCGTTTTTATTAAATGATAAAGTTCCGCTATCATACACTGTTCCTGTAGTATGCGATACCCCATTATATGTTGCTGTTATAGTGTAGCCAGTAGTTGAAGCATCACTCTCTGATACTATTTCATCAGACAATCCTTCACTGACGATATTATCATTAAGCTCACTAATCATTTCAGTAAACCCTCCAGTAGGAATTGTAAAGTCTATATCTACTATTCCTAATAAATCACCAACATTTACACAATATGTAAAAGTGGTTGCTGGATTTATTGTAATGTTTTTTGTTGAATTACAGCCTACACATTCTACAACTGGCTGTGGCAATTGAACATTGGAATGTAAAACATACTCATTCATGTAAGGGTCAAACCCTCCCATTTTTTGAGTATTAAAAGTGTCTATAAAAAGGTCTCTAAACCACGAACGCATTCCCGCTTCTGATATAACCTGAAGCTGTTCGTTGTTATACGCACCTCCTATTAAGTTTATTACCGCTCCACGCTTGGCGTCTGTAAAATATTTGTTAGGACCATATGAAGCATAACTCTCTGGATTTTCACTAATACCGTAATCCTCTAGTCTTGCTATTTGCTGTCCTAAAACTTCAGGTACAGATGTAACAGCACCGCCTCCAGTAGAATCGCTAAGTAAATTTTTACCAGCTAAAACATAAGATATCTTATCTTCTTGCAAAGTAAGTATATCTGTTTTTCTTCCGTCTAGTAATTGAATAGGGCCATAAGAGTCTTCTAATGGCTTAAAATTAAGAAGACCTAGGTTGAACTCGTTTAGTTTATTTACGTTGGTCTCATCGTTATAAACCCCACTATACGTTAAATCAGCAAACCTATGTGACTCTTTGTAGTCCATATTAGAGGTAGAGGTTACTCGCTCTCCTATATTTTTAGTCTTACCTACAATTGAATCTAATATCTTATAACTTTCTACACCATTACCAAACGCAAAACAATCAGAAAACTCTGTATCAATTATTGCGGGCAGGCTTGAAGTTTGTGTCTGCACGTTTCCAGAATGAATTCCATCTGCACTTACATTAAATGAAAGGTGGTTTTCATACCATACATTATCAAGTGCGTCTGTAGGCTGTGTTTCAAAAACAATAATAGAATCTGCTCTATATACTTGTATATCGGCTGTAACCGTAGAGCGTCTCTTTGCTCTTGACAATGTACCTCCACATCTGTTAGTACCTGTAATTAATAACGCCAATTCATTAGTTGTGGTGTCTCTAAAAAACTTGTAGTAGTTTGTTCCTGCGGCAGTAGATATATCTGTTTTAGTTGCGGCTGTAGCCGATTCATAAGTGTTTGTTATATCTCCGCCACCGTCACCTACTTCAGTTACCGCGTCTTCTAAAACCGCTTCTACATTATCTCCATTCCACCAATCCTGCATATTATCATATGTAGTGGAAGACACAAGGTTTACGTTTAATTCACTAATTCTTCTTTCACATTTACCATTTCCTTTTCCTGGACCTAATCTTTCTTGTCTTATAGATATTACAATTCTGCTTCCCGCAGGGACATTATAATCTGTGTGTGTGCTACCTGCAATATTAGGGTCAGGTACATTAAGATTCATTGGATAGTCCAATATAGGATAATCTCCCGCATCGTTTTCAATTGCTGTATTAGAGCCAGGCGTTATTATATCATTATCCTCTTTAACTGTAGAAAAATTATTTGGATTAATTTTCATATATGTTCCAGAAGGAACTGATGAACCATTTGAAGGAATAATAAAGTCTTCTTCTTTAGTTTCTTTTTCTAAAACTGTAGCTTCTACACATCTAAGTATAGGTCCATTACTGTCAGACTTAACAAAGTATCTATCTCCCTCTTCTACCTTATTAGCGCTCTCACCTTCTAGTAAAAAGTATGTTGCATTACTTCCAGGGTCTTCAAAATAAATACTAGAGTAAATAGTATCGTATGTAGTCTCTGTTGGTTTTAATACAAACTTATATCTAGTAGCCCAGCTTGGAGCTAACTGCTGAGGTGGTATAGTAACCTGTAATTCGTTTTTATTTATAGAGTTAGCGCAAGGTATCTGTATCGTATTATTTGGGCTTACAAGCGCCGTAGATGAGCGGTTAAATTCATCCATATATACTATACCAACTTCATAACCTCTGTTACTATGAAGACTTCTAGCTGTATCAGTATTTCTAAAACTAGCAGTTGCACTGTTTACTTCATAAAATTCATAAGCGTTATTAGCCCCGTCAACATAGTTCATTGCTATCAGTTGAAGACCAATAGTGTTGCTTGCTGGAGACGATATAATTGCAATAGGTTCTCCGGTATTACTTATACCACTTGCTGTTTTTGTATATGTACCTAATGTTGATGGCAACGCACAATTAACCTGGTCAGTCAAAGTAGTTCCATTACAAGCGTCAGTTACAGTTTGTATATTTGCAATTGTTCCTATTTTCTCAATAAAATCAGTGCTTGTAGCAAGAGAGTATGCGTTAGGAAAATATGTTGGCAAAGTATAATCAAATACTATGTCGATATTTGAAGTTGTTGCTCCAGGTGTAGTTCCGGTAAATTGACCGTGTACTATCGTAAAGTCTAAAGTTATGCTAGAACCAGCGGTTAATTCCAATGTAGTTCCATCTTGATTTGATAAATCAAAATATACTATAGAATTATTTATTGTAGAAGGAGTTGGTCCAATCGAGTAATATCCAGGGCCAGTCGAGTCTATCAAGTCAGATGTAGCTATTGTCGTACTATTTAAACTGGCAAAAAACTCTAATCTTAAATCTTGATTAAACTTATCTTTTAAATTATATCCTTCTTTATAGTTTCCGTATACGAGCCTATTGCCCATAACTGTCTGAGCCTTAGCTATATTAGGTACGTTGTCGTATAGTCTTAGTATTTCTGAATCAGGTAAAAGAGTAAATATCTTTCTGTCATCAAAGGTATATGTATAGTCTGTATTATCAGAATACCCTAAATTAGACTTGTCAAGAAACTCTATAACCTTTATATTATTAGTTGTAGACTCTTTAAATAAAAGCTCTATACCTGTGACTAAAGAACTTCCTGTATTAAAAGTTATTATTGCAGCGTTCTTGGTATTTTTCATACCCTCATTTAAATAGCTGTTATAACTAAAGTCAAATGATGAAGGTGTAAATGCGTCTTCACTAAACTGTGAAGTTGCAGAATATTGATTATCGTTATACTTATACCTATAAGCAAAAGATATAAACCTTTCCTCTAAAAAGTCGTCTTGTTGCCCTTGAAGATTTAATGTTTGAATAGATGGAGCTGCGATAGGAGGTCTCTTAATTACCAATAAAGCCTCAGCAGAAAAACCATCAAAGTAAGAAGGTGATGAAGCGGGAGCATTGTAACTCCTGTTTATATTTATATATCTAGGTGGATTTGTATTGTCTGTAAAAAACAGTAAATCATCTATTAAATTTACACCTGTAATTAAATGATAAGGACTAAAGTTTAGTGTGGTTTTTAAGTTAGTACCGTCATTTGCACTTACTACATTATAATTTGTGTTGGCAGTATTAGTATTATAAGAAACTATTAAGTCTAGTTTATTGGTTGGGCTATTTGTAAAAGCTGGGTCATGAACAAACCAATATATGGTCTCGTTAGCCCCATCTTCAAAAGCTCCAATACACCTAGCATTATTGCTTAATTCGATATTATCAAACATTAATGTTGTAAGAATAGTATTACCCTTAGAGTTCTCTACAGAACCAACTTCAGAGCCTTCGGTAGAACCAAGTCTTACATTTAACGCATCAATATACTCACCATTTGGAACAAGCCTTTCATCAAGGCTTTTGTTCATACGGCCAGCAATAAAATTTCTTTGAATGTTTGCCATCTTTATTTAATCCACTTATTCTCTCCTCTAAGATTCATTAGTAATCTTCCAGGATGAATATTGCTTAATCTAATTTTTGCATTTCTAAGTAAAGCTGATTTTCTTTTTCTAGCTCTATTGATAATATACTCTTGAACATTAAATTTGCTATTTAAAATAGCATACTCAATATAAGCATAAACATAATCTTCAAAAAGTTTGTTTACTGAAACTTGAGAATCATCTCCTCCTTCCATTCCATCAGAGATGTATTCTAATATACAACTTTCGTTAAGCATTGTAGAATCAAAATTTATAACTCCTGCTTTTTTATCTATCCTAAATGTAGGATTTATATTAGCGGTTTCTGTATTTAAACCATAACGCGCTCCGATAGTATAATCTGCATACCAATTTGCTTGTGTGTCAGCAGGTATTTGGTCGTCAGCATTATTCTGATTTAAATATATACTGTTTTGTTGACCGTTTTTTCTTTCAGTGTCGAGCTGCGATTCAGTAGTAATTACAGTTCCGTCTGAGTTAAATGTTAAAGTTCCTCCTGCACCTTGCAAGTATGATTGAGCAGAGTTAACTTGAATGTTCTCATTCAGAGGTCTAAGCCAGCCGTCTTTATATAAAGATATACGAATCCAGTTTACATAATCGTTAGGTAAAACAAAAGTAAGATTATCAAATACAGTTAGCTCTAAAGCTTTTATCTCCATAAAAGCATCATAATTAAGTTCCTGTATCCCACGCTTTGCGTGAAACAATATCTTGTACCTATCTTCGTTATTAACTAGCGAATGGTTTCCAGAATACATTAACTGAAAATTATTTACTATATCTTCCAAGCTTACATACTGGTAAGACCCCCAATTTTTATTGGTAGGAGCCGCTCCTGCATTTTCGTAATATTGATATTGTGATAAATATGCCATACTATTGTTCTTGGTTTTCTTGTTGTTCTATAGCTTGACCAAACTGCACTGTGGCTATCTCTCTAATAGACATACCTGCGTATTGTAATATTCTAGCCACTAAGTTATTTACATCATCTGGAGGCAACTCAAAGTCTTGATAGTCTGATTGAGACTGGTCAAATATAGGCTCTCCTCCTGTTAATGATACATAAGTCCACTTAGGGTCTTTAGGGTATCTTATATACTGCGATACCACTCTTCCTATTTCGTTTAGTGAATCAGGGTGTAGTGTTAATATATTTCCTTGTTGAGTGTAAGCAGGGAAAGTAATGTTAGGAGCAGTAAGCATAGACTTATTAAGCATAGTTATTTTACTATGATTTACTTGCTCTGCTTCATTTTTTAAATCAGATTTCTTGTAAATAGAATATGAAACATTGGCAGTAACTAAAGATGCCACACTAACAACTAGAGTAGTTTGATTGGTTATAGAGACAACACTTAAATTAGTCACCACTGAATTAGCTAGAACTACCGATACCACATCTCCAACAGATACTCCGTCAGACTGAAATGTTGCGGATGAATCTATTAATTCTGTATTACCTCCTCCAGTAGATGTAGTAACTCCTGAAGAAGTTACGGTACTATAAATTAATATTTTATTTAATAAATAATAGTCTGAACCTGTAGTAGCTGGTGTAGGAACTACATATTCATTTAATATGTTTTTAGATAAACTGGCTGTAATTGAAAAAGTATCTATTACCTCTTCGTATCCTTTTTTTATATCAGCATATCCGCTTCCTGATACCCTTCCATTCTCTTTATTAATCTGATTATTATATGCTATAAAATATTCATCAAAAATATCTAACTGTGCTTGTTTTGCAAACAAATTAAAATCTGATGGAGATATATAGCCGTAATTATTCTTATTAAGTATAGCAAGAACTGTATTTCTAACAGCATTTATCATCGCTTTCTTTTTTACAAAGATAAGCAAAAAAAAAGAGGTCAATTATTTTTGACCTCTCTTAGCAATCACTAATCTTCTAGTAATTTTTCTAACATTTTTAAAGACTCTATTCCGTCATCACTCTGTAAATATGACGATACAATATACATAGGGTCTTCTCCAAAGGGCACGGTCAACATCTTCTTTTTGTTTGATGATGTATTAAACCATACTTCTTTTTGTTTGTTCCTAAACGATAGCAATCCTTTATCAAAGAATAACTGTACATTAGAGTGTAGCTTTAACATAGGGTCATTAACCATTTTTAAGAACGTATCAGGTTCTCGCTTAACAAAGATTAATATATCTCTACGAAGCTCTGCTGTGCTCATTTGCTCTGTATTTCTTCCTAGCAAAACTCTGGATATAGTTTCCACCTGGTCTACTGAAAGCTTTCTAGCTTCAATAAGAGCATCTGCCTCTATATTTAATTGTTCAATTTCTGCTGCTGCATCTTTTTCTTCATTCACCTCAATAAACTTTTTACCATTCAATGGGTGATAATATAAAAACTCTTGCAATACAGGATTGTTTTTTGGAACTGATAAGAAACCATCTACAAAGTCAATAGGTTCTCTAACTACTTGTCCATCTTGCTCATCTTCAAAACAAGACCTTTGGTTAGGAGAATATCTCAACACTCGGTTGATTCCTTTGTCTTCGTCAAAATGTAATAAGGGTTGTCTTCTTGAGCCACCTGAAGGTAATAAAAAAGATATTGGGGCTCTATCTCTAGTAAGTTTGTAGACTTTATCTACTAATGTGTTTTTTTTCATTATATATAAATTTAATTAGATTTAAAAAAAAGGGAGGCGGTTAAACCTCCCTTGGTATTAATACTACTCTTGGAATAAGAAGAAGTTGTTTGCACCTAACGTACATACAGCTCTCTCAGACAAGAAGTGTACTTCCATAGCATCTAAGCTAGAAGTTGCAGCACCGCCAGCAGAACCTGTAATCCAAGTTTTGTAACGTCTGTCTTCTGTTTCAGAAGCTCTGTATCGAACATGCAAGAATGGTCTCTTCGCGTTCTTACCTAAAATCTGGTCGTATACTGTAGTAGAACCAGCTGGTACTAATAGTCCGTTGATACGGCCTGAGTTAGCTCCAGTAGGAAGACCACCACGCATAGTTGGGTCATTTAAGTATTTCCAGTCAGACTTGTAGAAGTCATATCCTCTACGGAATCCAGTGAATCCTAAGTTTAATGCCATGTCTTTGTCATTGTCAAATAAACCATAAGATGTTCCACCAGCTCCATAAGAGTTTTGAGCTGCTAACATATCATCAATATCAAAGCTAAAATCTCTATCAACGAAAATTACATTTTCTTCAATAGAACCTTGCTTATCTAAACGAGAGATTACTGCATCAAAGTCAGCTAGTGCAGCTGGGTTTCCACCGCCCCACACATTTCCACGATTCTCAACTGCATAGAAGATACCTTCAGAACCTTTGTTCCCTACATCTCCTCCAGCTGCGATTGCTCCTGACGCAGCTTCTGCTGGTACAGCTTCAATCATTGCTGTTTCTAAGTAGTCGTCAAAACGTAGACGAGTTTCGTGCTCTGATTTAAGATACCATAAGTATCCAGATGCTCCGTTTTCAGTAGTTACTTCTACCCATCCAATTTGCGCCATGTCAGACCCGCTTACAGCGTATTTGTCTTTGATGATAATTGGTGAGTTATCAAAGATAACGTCATCAGCTTCTAATGAGCCTACCATTCCACTAGTTCCTTTTTTAAATTCAGAACCATAAATAAACACTGTTCTTGTAAGTCCAGCTGCACCAACTTGTCCAGCTGCTTCATAATAAGCTACATCAAAAGTTGCTGCTCCCGTATTCACGGCTGTAACAATACCTTTGTTTAATCCAGCTCCTGCATTATCAGAGATAACAACAGTCTGTCCTACTCTAATTGCAATGCTTCCAGTACCAGGTACTAATGCATCACCTACTGTGATTGTAGCTGTATCGTCACCAGCTGCTCCTGCTGATGCACAGTTAGTATATTTAGTGTGTAATCTTCCTTGCTCTGCCCATTTGATAAGGTCAGAATTAGAAGGCATCTCTGCTCCTACTAAACGTAAGAAAGATGCGATTGTACGATTTCCATATCGCTCAAACTCTTTTTCATAAGTATCAGGTAAATACTGATTTAAGAAATCAAAGTTTGTAATGTAGTTAGTTGCCAAAGGCACCTGTTCTGCACTCGGTTGTAAAGCAAACCCAGGGGTTGCTTGAACTGCTCCTGCCATAATAATTAATTTTTAAAATTTATTTTCGTTTAATACTTCTTATTTTTAAGCCGCGTCCCGAATCAGGGTTAACTGACTTGACTTGAAATCCTCCTTTATTAGTTACTTCAGGTGCTCTACGCTCGCTCATATTTATATTTTTAGTTTTGCGTATTACATCTTCAGTAGCCTCAGACTTGCCTTGCTCATAAAAGAACTTAGCAAATTTGTCAGGATTCATTGCAATTGATAAAGCTCGATGGTATCCGGCAGCATCACTAACCAAACCTTTATCATCCAAATACTTATTTATAAAGTTCATTGGAGTTTCTTGGCTCTTCTTGATTGTCTGCACATCACCGGGAGAGAAGGTTACTGTTTTGTCGTCAAGCACGAAATCAAAACCTTTGAAATCTTCAGTAAAAACTTTATCGGTTTCTTTTAAAAACCAATTACGTTTTGCCTCACTTTCCTGTTGTTGAGTTTTAACAGATTCTAAATATTGCCTATACTCTTGAAGTTCTTCATTGTTGCTCTGAGAATCAACAACCGGTCTTGACTCAAGTGGTTGTTTGTATAATTCTTTTTGCTCATTAAAATACTTCTTTGCTTTAGCAATAGTTTTCTTTTTTGCTAATTTTGTTTTTTTAATTACAGATTCTTCATCTAGTTCTTCATCCCAAGAATAATCCTCCATTAGAGAATCAATATCTTCAGCGTCTAAACCTTCGCCTTCTGTAACTGTCAAATACTCTCTTAGCAAAGAATCAGGATTCATAGCACTAAAGTCTCTTTGTAATTTTACATAGTCTTCAATACCTCTTCCCGTTTCTTTTTTATACTTAAAGTAAGCCGCAACATCTTCTGGAAGCTGTTCAGCCTCTTCTCTTGTTGCATTTAATTCATCTAATGAATTAATTTCCTTACCATATCTTTTTCCAATATATGAAAGAACGTCTTCTTCTGATAACTCTGCCTGCTCTTGAACTGGCTCTGGTGTTTCTTCAGAAGTTTCCTCTGCTTTAGGAGTGTCTTCTACGACACTCTCTTCAGCAAAATCCATTTTTACTTGAGGATTATTTTCTTTTGTCTCGCTAGAGTCACTAAACTTTTCCTCATGCTTATCAAGAAGCTCTTGTTCAACCTCTTGTACTGATTTTTCTTCAACGGCATCTACCGCTCTTACTTTTAATTCCATTTAATTTAATTTAGATTACAAATTTACTTAAAATTTTAACGCTCATTATCGGGGTGAAAACTCAGATAAATCAAAGCCGTCAAGGCTATCTTCATTAGATTCAAAATTCTGTGGAGGTAAATTATTTTTACGTTGTGAAATCAATTTACTCTGTTCAGTATTTTGCTGACTAATTCTATTAGACTTAGCTTTCTCTCTTGAATCTTCCCTGTTTGATAAAGACTGCTCTGTCATACCATGCATTTGTAAGTTATAATTAAACTCTTGTTGCATTAAGTTAGACTTGAGTTGAGCTTCCGCTTTTTGTCTTTCAATTTCAAAAGCTACTTCAGCTTGCTTCACTTTCATTTTAGATTGTGTTTCAAGCTCTATCTTTTGCATAGCTGTTTGTGCAGCCATTTCTTGAGACTTGAGTTGTTGTTGAGCTGTCATCGCTTGCTTTTGCATAGCCATTTTATCATCACGCTCTTGTTTAGCAAGTCTCTTAACTTTCAATAATTGATTAGCAAGTTTCAAGTTTTTAATCTCACGAATATCAATAGCATCTTCAAGATTAATATCTTGTTTAGATAAAGCCATTTGTATATTCTGTTCGAGCATAGCTTTTTGCTCTTCGTCTGGAGACAGTTCTATGAATACACCGAAGTCATAAATATATAAATCAGATATTTCCCCAAGTATACTTACGTTGTATTTACCAATCTTATTTATAAAGTCCTCCTTAAAGTCTGCATACTCTAAAATATCTGCGATACGATAAGTTAAAGCTTCTGATAAACTTCTGTATATATATAGACTTCCGTCTAATATATGTCTTGTTGCTGTATTTGAGTTTAATGCAGCTAACTTCTGAACACCAACCAAAGCATCTGGAGATGGTGTAGAGCCGTCTCTCGCTTCATTTAAGCCTGTTACAGAACGAATCATACCTAAGTAATGATTATAGTTAGCTATAAGCATTTGCGTCTTAGAAGCTCCAGAACTGCTTGTAAGCTGTTGAATAGGAACTTTACCTTGATTGTATTCTCCGTCTTGAGTATAACTTCTACCAACTACACTACCAGTTTGGAAGTATAGCCTTAATGCATCCGAAGGGTCATACGAAGCTCCTGTTCCCAAGTCAACCTCATTCAATCCATCGGCATCAATATAGACTCCATCAGGTACAGTTC
>Ga0315322_10000604_pt1 | contig 26856 bp, 15 predicted proteins | sample M110021515metaG_FD_203461 | JGI IMG/M metagenome (GOLD analysis project Ga0315322, IMG submission 203461) | Ammonia-oxidizing marine archaeal communities from Monterey Bay, California, United States - M1 100m 21515 | ecosystem: Environmental > Aquatic > Marine > Intertidal zone | place: USA...
ACGCGCACGCATCTTTTTTGGGTTGGGCCGGGGATTTGCTAGGTTGCCTGCTCCGAATCCCAAACACGCCTCCCCAATGCTCAAGAAACTTCCCCTCTGCATCGCCGTAACAATCTTTGCCGGCGCCTGTCACTCCGTCCCAACGACAGCTGTCGCTCCGGCGAATGCGGATCGACCCAACGTCGTTGTGATCTTCACTGATGACCAGGGGTGGGCGGACATCGGCACCCAAGGCGCGGTGGGCTTTGAGACTCCGCACCTGGACCGCTTGGCCGCAGAAGGGACGCGCTTCACGAACTTCTACGTCGCACAGCCCGTGTGCTCGGCGTCGCGCATGGCGCTCTTGACGGGCTGCTATCCGAACCGTCTTGGCATGCATGGGGCGATCGGCCCCAGAGCGGAGCACGGCATCAGCGACGCTGAGCTCACCCTGGCCGAACTCTGCAAATCGCGTGGCTATGCGACCGCCATGTTCGGCAAGTGGCACCTTGGCTACCAAGAGCAATTCTTGCCCGTAAACCACGGTTTTGACGAGTCCTACGGTATTCCCTACTCCAACGACATGTGGCCGTGGCACCCGGCCTATGCGCAGTTTTCGGACCCCGTCGAGAAGCGCAAGAGGGGCTACCCCGACCTGTTCACTTTCGAAGGTGCGCAGCATGTGGACGAGATGGTTACCGGCGAAGATCAGATGCGCTTCACGACCGATTTTGGCGATCGCGCTGCCTCCTTTGTGCGCGCGCACAAGGACGAGCCGTTCTTCCTGTATTTGGCGAATCCGCTTCCGCACGTGCCGCTATTCACACGTCAGGATTCCGTGGGCCGCAGCGAGCAAGGCCGGTACGGAGACGTGATGGAGGAGATCGACGAGTCCGTGGGAAAGGTGCTCGACGCGCTCGACGACGAGGGGCTCGCCGACAACACTCTTGTGATCTACATGTCCGACAACGGCCCGTGGTTGAACTACGGCAACCACGCGGGCAGCGTTGGGCCGTTGCGCGAGGGGAAGGGCACGACGTTTGAAGGAGGCGTGCGCGTTCCGTGCTTGATGCGTTTCCCGAGTCGGGTTCCAGCGAGCCGGGTGAGCGAGACCCCCTGGATGACGATCGACGTACTGCCGACGGTGGCGCAGTTGATCGGAGCCGAGCTTCCGACACTTGAGATTGACGGTGCGAACGCTTGGGACTTGTGGATGGGCGGCGACGAGTCCCCACAAGATGCCTACTTCTTTTACTACCACACGAACAACCTGGAAGCAGTGCGCTCAGGTAAGTGGAAGCTGCACTTCCCCCACGGCTATAGGTCGATGGCTGGGCAGACGCCAGGTGCAGATGGCTCGCCAGGCAAGTACGACTACGGCGCCAAAACGGCCCTCGCGCTCTTCGACTTGGAAGAGGATATCGGCGAGGCCAATGACGTCGCCGCCGCGAATCCCGAAGTGGTTGCGCGCCTGTCCAGGTTGGGTGACGAGATGCGCGCGAAGCTCGGCGACAAGCTCACGGAGGTCGTCGGTGCCGACAACCGCGAGCCAGGGCGCACGCCTGCCAAGTAGCCGCGCTACTCAGCCAAGAGTTCTTGGATCAACGTCTCGTAGCGCCCGACCATGTCCACGCTGCGCTCGAGGTCGTCCGTTAGCTCGAGGGCGGCCCCCCGGATCGAAGACCCGCGCTTGCCGTAGCGCTTTGCGAGTCCCGCGAGGTGGACGGACTCGTAGTTACAGTTCGGGCACCATGTTCCGAACAGCGAGGTCAAGCGCGCCTTGCCGGCGAATACCGGGTCGTCCAGCGCGACCGCTCCACATGGTCGACTTCATTGACGATACAGAATCTCAGAGAGTCGGGCCTTCAAAAGGGCAGCCCCTCGCTTGGGAAGAATGCTGGCCGGTCGTCATCGTCGGGTTTGCCGGTAAGGGGCGCGCTCGTGGGCTCGGGATCGTTGAAGGGCGAGTCCAAGCCGCGGCGACGTATGTCGGGCAGCATCTCCATGTGCGCAAACGCCTCGTGCATCACGAAGTCGGTGTCGCCTTGAACAAGGCGCGCACCCTCTTTGCTTTCAAGGTCGGTCGTCGGCAGCTCGCGCAAGAACGCGCGTTGCCTAGGTTCAAGGACACGCTTGTCGAGTATGAAGACGCAGCCCTTGTCGGACTCGCGGCGCATGAGTCGGCCGAAGCCCTGGCGGAAGCGGGCGAGTGAGCGTGGCATGTAGATTGTGTTGCGTTGTTCGCCGCTGCCCATCGTCGAAGTCTGCGCGTGGTGGTAGTCGTCCGGCACGCCAAAAGGCAGGCGCACGATGACGAGGTATTCGAGCGTTTCACCAGGGAAGTCCGAGCCGTACCAGAACGTGTCGAGCCCGAGCAACACGGAGTCGTGGCGTTCGCGGAAGCGCTCGGCTAACTCCTCTTTTGCGATCCCCATGCCTTGCCAATAGACCGGGATGTGCGCACCGGTCAAGCGCTGCTCGAGCCCCTCTCCAACGCGCTTGAGATCGGCGCCGTTGGTGAAGAGAACGAGGATGCGACCGCGCGTTCGCTCGGCTAGGTGGGCCAAAAACTTCGTCGTGTAGTTGAGGAAGGCGTCCTTCCCACTCACAGCCGGCGCATCGCGCGGAACGGCGATAAGAACACGCGAGTAGTCGAAGATCTCGGGCACAAATAGAGTCTCGTGTGGGCGCGGCTCGCGCTCCTCGTCCTCGCGTGGTTCGGCTGCTCGGGTAAGGCCAAGGTAGCGTGAAGAGGCTTCGAAGCTGCCCTTGATCCAGGTCGTAGCCGAGATCAGGACCGCACTTTCGAGCTCGGGTAGGTAGCGCATTCCCAGGTCTTCCTGTGGAAGTAAGACACGGGCGACAAGCTTGGGGCCGGTTGCGTTTTGGTTGCGCTTCCAGCCGCGCGTCTCTTCGAAGTCGACGTCGTAAAAGACCTCGCTTCGCAGGTTGGGTTTTAGCGTTGCGGCGTTGTCGTTTTGGGGGAGCCACGCGTCGAGCGCAGTGTTCGCCTCGAGCAACTCCAAGCGGCCCGTCATGCAGCGGTTGCGAATACGACCGCGTCTCTTCGAAGGAAGCTCTTCGATGTTTTCAAGCAGGCCAGAGAGTCCGGCGTCCAGCCGTGAAAGCGAATACACCAAGCCGCGGTGCGCCTTGATCATGTCTTCGCTTGGCCCCTCTTCGATATACTCGCGGAAAAGTCCGTGCAACTCACGCCGGTCGCGCCGAGGCACCTCGGCATCACGCCACGTGCGATACATGGCGAGCGTGCGTCTTAGCGCTTTCAGCGCGATGCCGGCGTCACGAATGCGATGCATCGCGTCCTCGGCAATGCCGCGAATCGCAGAGCCGTCCGGTGCCTTGCCCAGCGCGTCCGCAAGCGGTCCACGGCCCGTGCGCTCCTTGTAGAGTTGATCCAGGAACGCCGCGACGTCTGACGGATCGATTTCGTGGCTCCACGCGCCTTTTGCCTGGTTGTGAAGATGTTCGCACTCGTCAAAGATGACGTGGCGAAAGAACTGCTGGCGGGCGAGCGCGAAGGAGTGGTTTGCGATCACGATATTAGCGCGCTCGGCGCGGCGCCGCGCCACCTCGGCGCCACATGTCGAGCGGTCGCGCCCTGTCGAGCAGCAGCCGGTCTCCGCGCGCACCTGGCGCAAGAGGCGCGCTCGCGCGCGCTGCCACAGCTCGGGATGCGCAAAGGGCAGAGGCGTCGTTAGCGGGAATGCGTCCAAGTCACCGTCGTCGCTAGTCGCGGCGAAGAGCAGCGCCGTTGTCCACGCCAACTTCAGTTGCGCAGTGTCTTGGGCAACGCCCTCTTCCACCGGCGCCATGCGGCTCATCCCGCGCCAACAAAGGTAGTTGTTACGACCTTTCAGCCGCACTACTAGCGGCTTCACGTCGAGGCCTGCCTTGGCCAGCATCAACAGCGCAAGTGGAACCTCGCGCTCCATTGCCTGGTCTTGCAGCGCGCGTGTAAAGGTCGCGACTCCAACGCGCAGCTCTTGGCGCGTCGCCCACAGGCAAAGCGGAATCAGGTACGCGAGCGTCTTGCCCGTTCCCGTCGGCGCGTGCGCCAGCAGCAGCTCGTGCTTTCCCATGCCCTCGGCGATTTCGGTTGCGACTCGCATTTGGCCTTCGCGAAAACTCGCTGGGCCATCGCCGGCAAAGTGCGCGGGCAGGTGCACTTGAAAGATCTCTTCGATCTTTCGCAGGTCGTCTTTGGAAAGTGTAGTCGTGCGCTCGCGAATGGGCGGCAGCGATGGCAGCTCTTCCAACGTCGCGAATGGCATGTGCCACGCGGGCCGCGCGTTTTGCAGTGCGATCTCAGGGTCGCCCTCGGCACCCAACGCCGCTGAAAAACAGCCATCGGGAATCGCGCCGTCGAACAGCGCACCGGGCCGGTTCGCCCACACGGACGGATGCTCGACGAGCGTGAGTGCGAATAGCAATGCGGACGAGGCGCGCGGGTCGTCGCCAATCCCGCGCAGCACGTCAGCGAGGTAGCGCCCGGCGAGAGAGAGCACCGGGCTAGGCAGCGCGACGAACTGCGCCAAGCTGTCGGTAAATGCTTGCAGTAGCGCTTCGGGAGTCCACGGATCGGGGCGACCGGGTTTCGCTGTAGCGCGCTTGTACTCGCGCGTCACGCGGCCGGGCAAGAGCAGCCCGCGGAACTCGTCGAGCGCTAGTAGCTCGCGACTGCCCGAGTGAAAGTCGTCGAACGGATTGTCGTCCGTGTCTAGCGCCTTGGCCCAGGTCTCGTACCCGTCCCGGCGCACCACCAGAATCGGCGCGTTGTCTACAAAAGAAGCCAGCGCGGCCCACGCGATGTCGGCACTCGGGGCATCCTTGAGGTCGCCAGAAGTAACACCAAACTCGCGCTGCATACGGCGCGTAGCTTTCGTGTTTTCCGAGTGCCTGGGCGCGACAAACAAGTCTAGTGCGCGCCACTCTTTCGAGGGATGAGGCTCGCGTCGAAGGGCCTGCAACCGGAAGAGCTCGTCCCGTTCGGGGTCGGGCCCCGTCGTCCATGGAACGATCAGTGCGAGCCCGGAAACGCGCCGGGCGGGCCCCTCGGGGGGGTCGTCGGGCAGCGGGATTGGGTCTTGGCGCGTGGGGGTCATGGTGGGCGGGCTTGTCGGGCGCCATGATAGCGATGGAGCTGGCGATAGCGGGTCGAGCATCCACCCTTGTTAGGGACGATTTGCGAAGGGATTCAGCCATCTTGCGCCCATCTCGATTGTCTGGGGCGTGCTGCCTCCGATAGCTGGCAGGACTGGATATTGGTGATCGGGGTCGCCCGTTTGGTCGGTAAAGACGTCCGACGGTTATATGGGGCACCCCAATCGCCGAGTACATCAGACTCATCCTAAGGTGTTTATTCAAAATGGTTTACAGATGATAAAGAGGTCTCGGTGGCCCCAAAAGTTACCCGCCAAGGGTTGACCCCAGCCCGGCAGGAGGATGTTATGCGCACAACACAGCCGGCGGGGAATGCTTCTCGCAGGTCGTGGATGACAGACTGACGAGCCGCGCAGACGGACTCGTCCAACACCTCGACAAACTAGCCCCAGGCAAGTGATGACTAATAAGGAAGACGGACGTCCAGAGGACGCCGTAGAAGAAGCCGCCGCCACGACCACCAAGAAGGCCCCGGCCAAGAAGAAGGCAGCTAAGAAAGCGACCAAGAAGGTCGCCAAGAAGGCCGCCAAGAAGAAGAACCACGCGCTTGTAATTGTGGAGAGTCCCGCGAAGGCCAAAACGATCGGCAAGTATCTTGGTGCCGGGTATGTCGTGAAGGCGTCGATGGGTCACATTCGCGACCTGCCGAAGGGCAAGTTCGGGATCGACCTGGAAAACAACTTCGAGCCGGAGTACCAGACCATTCGCGGTAAGGGCAAAGCGGTCGAAGAACTGCGCCGGATCGCAAAGAGCTGCGAGCGTGTTTACCTGGCGCCCGACCTCGACCGCGAGGGAGAAGCCATCGCTTGGCACCTGGCCGAATCACTTGGTGTCGACGAAGATAAGCTGTTCCGCGTGACCTTCATCGAGATCACGAAGAAGGCCATCCTCGAGGCCTTCGAAGAGTCGGACAAATCGAACCGCCGCATCGATATGGACATGGTCGACGCGCAGCAGGGGCGACGCATCCTTGACCGGCTCATGGGCTACAAGCTCTCGCCTCTTCTATGGAAGAAGATCGCGAAAGGCCTCTCGGCTGGACGGGTGCAGTCGGTCGCCGTGCGTTTGATTGTTACACGCGAAAAAGAGATTCGCGCTTTCATCAAACAAGAGTACTGGCGCGTGGCTGCGCAGATGAATTTCGCCGAGACAGACTTCGTCGCCGAACTAAAGCGTCTAGATGAAACCAGTGTTCTGAAGAACATGACCGAGGCCGTTGCTAAGAGTCTCGTCGACCAAATAGGCGATACTCCGCTGCTGCTCTCGAGCGTTGAGACCAAGCCCAAGTCACGTAGGGCCACGGCTCCGTTCACGACCAGTCAGCTGCAGCAGAAGGCGTCGACGATGCTTCGCTTCAGTTCGAAGAAGACGATGATGCTGGCCCAGCAGTTGTACGAGGGTGCCGAGCGCGGCAAGCCGTTCAATATTCCAGGACACGACCAGTCCGGTCTGATCACCTACATGCGTACCGACTCGGTGCGTGTCTCGAACGACGCTCTCGCCGGCGCGCGTGAGGTTATCGAAGGCCGCTTCGGGCCGGAGTACGTGCCCTCGAAGCCGAACGAGTACCAGACAAAAGCCAAGGGCGCGCAAGAGGCTCACGAGGCCATTCGTCCTACGAACCCGAACCTTGCTCCAGATTCACCCGGAGTGAAAGAAGCTCTTCCGAAGGACGTATACCGCCTTTACGAGCTGATCTGGAACAAGTTCATCGCAAGCCAGATGCTGCCTGCGAAGTCGGACATAACTACGATGACGTTCAAGTTCGAAGGCAATGGTGGAGAGCTCGGTGAGTCCTATGCTCCTGACGGCGAGACCGGCAAGATGCTGGAATTGCCCGCGAGTTTCGTGTCCAGCGGCGAAGTCCAAGTCTTTGACGGTCACCTGCGCGTGTTCAACTCGGACCGCAAAGACGATGGCACCGTGTTGCCAAAAGGACTCGTCGAAGGTGAGACGTACAAGCCGAAAGAAGTCGAACCGACCCAGCACTTCACACAACCGCCCCCGCGCTTCTCGGAAGCGACGCTGGTGAAGGAGTTGGAAAAAAAGGGCATCGGTCGTCCCTCGACCTACTCGGCGATTATCACGACGATTCAAGATCGTGGCTATGTGCTGCTTGAGCAGCGCCGCTTCGAGGCGACTGAGCTTGGCGAGATAGTGACGGACAAGTTGGTCGAGAGCTTCGGCGACTTGATCAATACGGACTTCACTTCGCAGATGGAGGCGAACCTAGACCGGGTCGAGAGCGGCGAGCTCCCCTGGCGTGAAGTTGTCAGCGTCTTCTACGAGATGTTCCAGAAGGACCTGGAGCGTGCGAACACCGAGATGGTCTCGATCAAAGAGCATCCGAAGTTGTCCGAGCGCGAGTGCGACAAGTGTGGCTCTCCAATGGCCGAGCTTTACAACAAGCGCGGCAAGTTCTTGGGCTGTTCGAAGTACCCAGAGTGCAAGAACACCATGCCCGTCGATGGACCGCGTCCCGCCGCCGAGGTGATCGAAACGGATTACCTCTGCGAGAAGTGCGAGAAGCCGATGATCATCCGCACCGGCAAGCGCGGTAAGTTCTTGGCTTGTACGGGCTTCCCTAAGTGCAAGAGCACGGCATCCGTCGACGACGACAACAAGAAGGTCGTGCCAAAACCCACAGGCATCAAGTGCGAGAAGTGCGAGAGCGACATGATCATCAAGGGCGGCCGCCGCGGTCCGTTCCTAGCGTGTTCGGCGTTCCCGAAGTGCCGCAACGCGAAGCCCTTGCCCGAAGAGCTGAAAGAGGCGCCAAAGCCAAGTGGCATCAACTGCGACGAGTGCGACAAGCCGATGCTGATCCGGACCAGTCGGTGGGGCAAGGACTTTCTTGCATGCTCCGGTTACCCCGAGTGTAAAAACACGAAGGAGATGGCGGAGTCCGGCGACGGCGACAAGGAAGAATCCGACGAGAAGGTCGAAACAGCGGAGTAATCCCCCTCTCCATCGCTAATTCATCAAGGCGCCCTCGCTCTTCCAATGGCAAGAGAGGGGGCGCCCTCGGTTTTGGCGGAGGCGTCAATAGAGTTCGAAAAGCCGACACGCGGGTCGCAGGACTCTTCAAACTCGACAGATCGAAGCTCTTGGCCTATAATGGTTGCCCTATTGGACAATAGCAAGCTGCTTGGTCCTCCCGAAACACCCCATCCCCCCAAGGGAAAAGCTGCTGTGGAAATCACTGAGATTCAGGTCGACGGATACGAAAAGGTCGCGCGCTGCCGCGACGACGAGACGGGCCTGCACGCACTTATCGCCGTTCACGATACGACCCTAGGCCCGGCCCTTGGCGGCATGCGGCTCCTGCCCTATGTCTCCGAAGACGAGGCGCTGTTCGACGTGTTGCGCCTGTCCAAGGGGATGACCTACAAATCAGCTGTGGCCGAGACCGGCCTCGGCGGCGGCAAGTCCGTCATCATCGGCGACCCCGCTACGCTGAAGAGCCCCGCGCTCTTCCGCGCCATGGGCCGCTTCATCGAGAGCTTCAGCGGCAAGTACATCACCGCCGAGGACATGAACATCGGCATCGCGGACCTGAACAGCGTCCACGAAACCACTAAGCACGTCACGGGCCTTTCTCGTGACAAGGGTAGCTCGGGCAACCCCAGCCCGTATACCGCACGTGGCTGCTTCCAGGGCGCGCGCGCCACGGCTGAAGAGGCTTGGGGGTCGGACGACTTCGCTGGTCGCACGGTCTTGATGCAGGGCGTCGGCGCTGTCGGCTTGCCTTTCGCGAAGATGTTGCAAGAGGCCGGCGCGGAGCTGATCATCTGTGACATCAACCACGATTACGCCGTCAAACTCGGCGCTAAGCACGGCTTCGAAGTCGTGCCCGACGCTGGCCACCACAAGATCGAGTGCGACATCTACGCACCTTGCGCACGTGGTGCGGGCCTCAACGACGAGACCATCCCCGAGTTGAACTGCAAGGCCATCGCCGGTTGCGCTAACAACGTGCTGCTCGAAGAGCGCCACGCGGGCATGCTTAAAGATCGCGGTATCGTCTACGCGCCCGACTACGTCATCAACGCTGGTGGCATCATTAACGTTGGCGTCGAAGTCAGCCCTGAGGGTTACAACGAAGAGGTCGCCCTGGCTAAAGTCGACCGCGTCTACGACAACCTGAAAGCTGTCTACGCGGTCGCCCGCCGCGACAACATCTCGACTCACGAAGCTTCGGGCCGCTTGGCTGAAGAGCGCATCGAGGCGAGTCGCGCGACTGCCTAGCAGCGCGAAGCAAAACTATGAGTAAGCCCGGCACCTTTGCGAAGGTGCCGGGCTTACTTCTTAGGAAGAATCCACGAGGTGCGGCCTGGTGATCGGTGGATCTGCGCGCTCGAACGGGTACGCGCCCGACACGGAGATGGGGTATGGACTTCCGTGCGCTCAATAGGTCAGGCCACAGTATCGCGAACGATGGTTGCGTTGGTTTTCCAATGCCGTCAAAAGAAGCGGGTGGCGAGCTCATGTCCCATGGCGAAACACCCCTAGACCGCGTACCGTATGCGCATGGTTCACCAAGAAGAATTGCAGTTGTCAACTCAAGGCCGAGGGACAGACGATGTCACTCATGAAGTTGCCACAATCGTTGCGAACGCGGGCGTGCAAACGGGAACGTGTAACGTGTTCATCGAGCACACAAGCGCGTCTCTGATCGTTACCGAGAACGCCGACCCAACGGTTCGTCTCGATCTGGAAGCTTGGCTTTCACGCGCGGTCCCTGACGGCGATTTGATCTTTCGGCATACGGCTGAGGGTCCCGACGACATGCCCGCACACGTGCGTGCAGCCCTGCTCGAAACCTCGGTAACGCTGCCGATCTCGAACGGGCGACTTGCCCTTGGGACGTGGCAGGGCTTATACCTGTTCGAGCATCGAATCGCGCCGCACTCACGCCGCTTGATCGTGACGGTGGTGGGAGCATGAGTTCGCGTCTTTTTTATGTCGTGGACCCGATGTGCTCGTGGTGCTACGGGTTCAAGGAGGCGCTGGACTCCGTTCGCAAGGAGCTGCCTGAAGGTACAGAGTTTGAACTTGTGATGGGAGGGCTTGCACCGGACAGCGACGAGCCTATGGACGAGCAAACGAAGTCCTACGTACAGCAGGCATGGAGAGCGGTCGCCGAGGAAACGGGCGCGCAGTTCAACCACGAATTTTGGACGAAGTGTGCGCCTCGGCGCTCGACTTATCCCGCATGTCGGGCGGTGATTGTTGCGTGCGAAATCGATCTGGGCTGGGAGATGCTCGAGGCGATTCAACTCGCCTATTACCAACAGGCTCGCAACCCTTCCGACGAGGACACGCTGGTTGAGTTAGCCGTTGAGCTCGGTATCGACGGCGACGCTTTTCGCAAGCGCTTCAGGGACGCTGAAATCGACGCCGCGCTAAAAGCACACCTGTCCTTGCGAGCCCAGCTGGGCGCCTCGAGCTTCCCAAGTCTTGGCTTCTCGAAAGGCCGGAAGCTACTCCTACTCGCAGCGGGCTGCCTGGAGGAGCCCGAGTTGCGCGATGCGTTGGCGGCCCACGGACTGCTTTGACGCGCTATTACGGGAGCAGGTACAGAGCCCTTTCCATAAGTAGCTGGGCGCAAGAAAAACGCAGGACGACGATTTGCGATCGACGTCCTGCGTTCACCCTCTCCCTGTTCGTTGGTTAGCCCTTGCGGAGGAACTTGACTAGATCCTCTTCGAGTTCCTTGAGGTCGTACTCAGGCACGATCAGGCACTTATAGACGATGCGCTCGAGAGCCTCGGGCGTGTTCGGGTTCAGCTCGCGGGGCGGTGGGTAGCTGAGGAAGTAGGATAGGCTGAGGCGCTCGACCTCGCCGCCAACTTCCGAGCCGGCGTACTGCCACGGAACGTCGTCGAATGGTAGCGTGCCCGTCAGGATCTCATACAGCATGACGCCGATGCCGGTAACGTCGGCTTTGGTGTCCTGTAGCAAAAGTGGATTGTAGTGGGGGGTCGTGGTGATGACGCCCTGCATGCCTCGCAGTGCGGGATCAATCAGGACAACCGAGCCCGACGGCTTCACCATGATGTTCTCGGGCTTGAGGTCTCCGTGGTAGAGGAAGTGTCCCTCGGCCTTGAGCTTCTGCAAGCTGCGAACGATCGATAGGAACCAGTTCAACCGGATGCCTTCGAGCCCGCGAATTTTTTCGCGGAGGGTCTTGCCTTGGATGTAGTCGTACACGAGAACAGGGCGTCCGTCGTGTTCGATCCAGTCGCGCAAGCGGACGACGCTGGTATTATCGGTGCCTTCCATCAGCGTGCCTTCGCGGCGTAGCAGCTCGTCAACTTCGTGCAGGTCAAGGAAGTCGATACGGACGCCGTCCTTGCTCAGAAAGATCGCTTCGGCCGGGGTCTCGTCTGGGCTCAGCCAATCTTCGGAGCGCTCTGAAGTGATTTCCAGGCCGCGGGTCACGTAGCGACCGCCACCGGCTACGTCGCCGATTTTAAGGCAAACCTTGCGGCCGTCCTTATCCTCAGCGAGGTAAGTGAAGGCAAAGCCACCGCGGGCAAGGAAGCGCTGGATTTTGTAGTCGCCAATCCGGACGCCTGTTTGGAGATTGATCATTGGGTTCATCGAGGTTCTAGCGGCATGGGGGAAAACGAGATGCCGCACTAAGATTGTTCATCGAACGCTAGCGGTAAAAAAGTGGAGTCAAAGTCGAGTCTCGATTGCGGATACAGAGTTTTCGACCAAAGTAACGGGGGAGCCGGGGCATAAAATGCTGCTGACACCCTCAGGGACACTGCCCGAGCCGAGCCAGTTGGCTTCCTTTTGGAAGGGTTGGTATTTCCAAGCGCGACCTAACGTGTCGACAAGTCCGAGCTCTTGGTGGTGCAGGTTGCGGACGCTGTAGAAGCTGCGGGCTGACTCGCCCGCTTCTTGGAAGCGAATTACCCAACCGATGGAATCTGTGGAATCGAAATCGGTTGGGATCACGCTCCAGGCGGCTTTGGGTAGTGTGCTGACGGCTTTCGGCCCATCGGTAGGCGAGCTCCTCTGGCTCACCAAAATGCAACTTGGAAGAGCTATCAAGCACAGGGTAAGTCCGGCGAGCTGGGCTCGGATCGCTCGGGAACACGCCCAGAGCTGATTTGGGACTTTGCGTGGAGTTGGCATCGGTTTCATGCAGTCAAGGGGACCGGATGGGGCCCGCGCTACCTATCGGACAGGGGTCGGAAATCCTTGGGCCGGATAGGCATTTCTTGGACTGTTAATAGATCGATTTTGGCCGAGTCCCATCCACAGGCCTGGATTGGGGTAATCTATTGGGCACAAACCCTTCCCCGCGCCCCCCCCCGACACGTCTACCTTTGCTTTACGGCCTCGACCAAATCCGCCGCCACTATCGAGAACTTCTCGATGACAAGCCTGACGACTATTTCGAACGCTTCGATCCATACATCTTGGACAAGCGTCCGCTGGTGAATGGACTTGTGGAGAAGGCGTTTGAGCGCCTATTCCCCGAGAAGGTTCCGCACCTGCTCGACGTGGGCTGTGGGACGTGCTTCTACTTCCCGCTTCTCGCGCCTCACGCGGGAAAGCTGACAGGTATCGACCTGTGCGTTCCAATGCTCGATCAAGCGCGTGAGCTGATCGAGGCCAAGGGGTTGACCAACTGCGAGTTGAAGGAGAGCAGTGCGCTTGAGCTTCCGTTTGAGGATGAGACCTTTGACGTTGTGCACTCGTGGGACTTTTTACACCACGTACCCAATCCGAAGCGCGCCGCTTCGGAGATCGCACGGGTCCTGAAGCCGGGTGGTCGCTACATTGCGGTCGAGCCGAACTTGATGAACATTTCGATCGCGCACTACCACGCGCGTCGCCGCGTGGAGTGGGGGCTGTTTTCGAAGAATCAGTTCTCAAACAGGCGAACGTTCGGCAAGCACTTCGACACCCAAATTAGCTACGACAATACGATCATTAGCTTCCTAAACGAGCGGACGTGGAAGCTGTGGAAGGTGATCGATGGCTTCACGTCGGTTTGGCCGACAAAGTACCTGTCTTTCCGTTACGTGATGGAATGCAGGAAGCCGATCTGATTCGTTCTCGCGGCCTTCGCGAGCTCCTGATTGCAGCCGCGGCGCTCGCCGTTGTCCTCGCGTACCTATTGCGAGCCTCGCTCTTTGGCGGCGAGATTTTGTCGCAGGCGGACGCGCTCTATCAGTTCGCACCTTGGAGCGACGTCGCGCCAAAAGGCTACGAGCCGAGCAACGCGCTGCTTCTCGATCAGTCCATCGTGATGCAGCCGTGGCTTCATTTTGCAGGTGAACGCCTCCAAGAAGGGCAACTGCCGATTTGGAATCCGAACAATTACGCGGGCCAGCCGATGGTGGGTACATACCAGTCGGCGTACTTTTGGCCGCTGAACTGGGTCTACTTCGCAGCGCCATCGTGGCACTTTTTTTCGTGGTCTGCGCTCCTCCGCCTTTGGGCGGCGGGCATGTTCACATTCCTCTTCTTGCGCGCGATCGGCGTCCGCGCTGGCGCGAGTTTGGTCGGGGCGCTGGGTTTTGCGCTGTCCGGATTCATGGTCGCTTGGCTCGGCCATATGCACACGCACGTCGCGCTGTTCTTGCCCGCTTTCCTGTGGGCCACAGAGCGCCTTGCGAAAAGCCCCACGATGCGCCGAACGGCCGTTTTGGGCCTACTCATAGGGGGCGCGCTGCTCGCCGGCCACTTGCAAACCGCGGTGCACGTCGCTGGCGCGCTGATCTTGTATACCCTATTTCGGGCCCGCTTTTCGGTGCGGGGATACAAACTCAACATGCGCGGAGTCACCCTTGTAGGTGCGGCAGGCCTCTTAGGAATAACCCTGGCAATGCCACAGTTACTGCCCTTCTTCGACTATCTAGGCACAAGTCAAGGCGCTGAAGTTCTAGAGCAGATGGAGGTTGTCGCGGAGGTAGACGTCGCCGAAGCCGCCGGCTTACTTGTGGCGCCTGGAAGTATCGGCTCGCCCGCTCGCGCTCAAGGCTATGGCGATTATACGGGCTCGCTTGGCGCGAACTTGAACTACAGCGAGCTCATCGGCGGTTACGTCGGCCGCGTACTTCTTCTACTTGCCGTCTTGCAGCTCGTCTGGTTACGAGGCTGTCGGCCCGCGCTCTTTTTCGGTGCACTCGCGGTGCTCTCCGCTCTCGTCGCGTGGCAGGTCTTCCCCTTTTACGACGTCGCCCACGCGATCCCCAAGTTGCGTAGCACGAAATTGATGCGCGTCCTGGTCCTGACTGGATTTTCACTCGCCGTGCTGGGCGCAATGGGACTCGACGGCCTGGCTAAAAAACTCAGATTCGAGGGGGCCAAAGCTAACGCCCTGTTCGCCTTTGTCTTCCTAGTCGTCGCCTCCGAACTGACTAGCTTCGCGAGCGGCTACAACCCAAGCGTATCTTCCGAACACGTCGCACCGGCCACGCCCGTCACCGACTTCCTTATCGAGCACAAGGACGAAGGCCGCATCCTAGGCGTCGATAACACGATACTGATGCCAAGTGCGAACCTGTTCTACGATCTGCCCATGCTGTCGGGGTACGACTCGATGGAGTCGCGCACAATGACCGAGCTTGTCGCACTCATGTCTAGCGACGAAAACGGCGAGTACTTCATCAAAGAGATCGGCTACTTCGACCAGGGGTATGCGATTGGGAATTTGCTAGGCGTGCGCTACTTGTTATCGGCAGTACCGCTGCCCGCGCCTTATGAGTTGGTGCTAGACGGCCCGACCAAAATCTACAGCAACCCGAGCGCGATGCCGCGCGCGTTCCTAGCTATGAACACCCGGGTGATCGCGGACAGGGAAGAGCGCTTGGCTTACTTGGGATCACCCAACTTCGATCCACGCACCGCCGTGCTTGAGGGGCCGCTGGAAGGGCAGGGCGACCAGGCTCTCGGCGGGGGCACTGCTAACATCATCACCGCAAGAGACACGCACATCGAAGTCGAATGCGAGCTAGACGCACCGGGCCTGCTGGTGTTGGCCGACACGTTTGACAAGGGGTGGAAGGCCACGGTCGACGGAAAACCAGCGACGATCCATCGAGCCGATCACACCCTGCGAGCGGTCTCAATCCCCAAGGGTATGCACACCGTCATCTTTGGCTACGAGCCCCCCTCGCTGTTCATCGGACTCTTCTTTGGCGCGCTAGGTCTAGTCGCATTGCTCGGCATGCTCTTGCTGAGAGAGTCCGACCCCCAGGATCGCCAGGTTCAGGGTGTTCGCTAGCTGTTGATGGATTTGTCTGCACTTGCGCTTTGCGAGCCTTGCCCAAGCGGCGTGCAGGGGAAACCCCAGCGGCCTCCCAAGGTGACATCGCACCCTATCGATGCAGCAAACCGCAGGTTATCCCATGCGCACAGCGCACTCTTTCTGCGCATCTCGTATCCTCCGGGTGAGATGAACAACGAACATTTAGAGAGCCTGCGCAAGGCGGGGCGCATTGCCCGTGATTGCCGGGAATGGGCGCGCGAAAACATCAAGCCCGGAGTCCGCCTAGCGCACATCCTCGAAACCGTCGAGGACATGATTGCCAAGGAGGGTGCTGCGCCCGCTTTCCCCGCGCAGACCAGTCGGAACCACGTCACCGCGCACTACTGCAGTGCGCCGGGCGACGAGCAAATTTACGAAGAGGGTGATTGCGTCAAGGTCGATGTCGGCGTCCACGTTGACGGCTGGGTCGCCGACAACGCCTGCACCGTGGATCTGTCAACCGACGGCCGGTGGGGCGAGCTAATCAAGGCTTCTGAGGACGCGCTCAAAGCCGCTATCGCCACGGTTGCCATCGGCGTGCAGGTCTCTGAAATCGGCGCGAACGTCGAGGCGGTCATCCAGGCCCGCGGCTTCGAACCCGTGCGCAACCTGACCGGGCACGGTGTGGCGCGCTGGAAAGTGCACTGCGCGCCGCAGATCCCCAGCTATCGCGAGGGCCACGAGCGCTTGCGCCAGGGCATGATCATTGCGATCGAACCCTTCGCTTCGACCGGCGTTGGCATGATTACCGAGCGCGGCAAAGCCGAGGTCTTTATGCTCGTCCGTCCTCCGCGTAAGGCGAAGGGTATCGACAAGAACCTTTTAAACGCAATCCAGGCCTGGCGCGGACTCCCCATCGCCCGCCGCTACTTCAACGAGTTCTCGCCGCAGGTCCTCGAGGATACCCTGACCAAACTAGCGCGCCAGGGCTCGCTCGTTCGCTTCCCTCCGCTGGTTGAAAGTGCGGGCGTTATGACCGCCCAAACAGAACACACGATGATAGTCGGGGATGAAGGTCCCGAGGTCATCACCGCCTAATCTCCTCCAATGCGCGTTGCCCTTGTCACCACGCCGCCTTCCCTCCGTTCGGGAATAGGCGATTACACTCGGCACCTGCTACCGCACTTGCGGGAGCATTGCGAGGTCGAGGTATTTGTACGCCCGGATAGCGACGAGCTGCTTGGCAAAGCGGAATGGCCAGGCGAGGACCCCAAGAGCATCCTCGAGCTTGATCCCAACCAGTACGATCAGGTTCTCTTTCAGCTTGGGAACGAGCTTAGCCACGCCTTTATGGCGCGCATGATTAGACATATTGGTGGCACTGCGGTGCAGCACGATTGGGTGCTGTTCGACCAGGCACTCGCAAACTACCCGGGGCTTGTGCGAGGAGGACTCAAAGGGCACATGCTGGCCTTGCGTGAGGGCGGCTTTGGCCAGGCGCGCTTGTATGCCGAGAACTGGCTGGACCGTCGCCGCGAGAGAAACTCTCCCGCGATCTTTCCCGACTGCAATGAAGATGTAGGCCAATTGCTATCAGGATGGCATGCACTTGAGGGGGCTGGACGATGGATCGCAGATCGGGCCGTCTTCCGCATTCCGGCCACAGGTGTAACTAGGGTTGAGGTCGAGTTGAGTGGTGACCCGGGCCGCAAGCTTGGGCTGACCGCAGAGAGCGGTGCGAGCGCGCGCTTCGACTGCACAAGAGCTTGCGCCGGAACTAAGCTGACGCTGGAGCTCCCGACCGAGGACGAGCCTGTGCTGGCGATCACAGCGGCGGGCATTGTCGTCTCCGCAGAGCAGCGCTCTCATGGGGACAGCCGTCGCCTAGGATGCTTTATCTCCGGCGTGAAGTGGACTGATGAGGGAGGGCAGCACGAGCTCGATCTCAGCTTGCCCGCAGCTCGTCCGATTCGCCCAGTGGATCTGTCGCGCGATCGCTTCCGCCTGCCGCTGAACCGCTCGGTCGTTGACTACGCCGATGCCTTTATCGTGCATAGCGACTACGTCGGGGACCAAATCAAGGCGCGCCGGGGCAAGGATTTACCGGTTGGCCAACTACCGCATGGCGCGGCTAAGCACTGGTTGGACGAGAATCGCCAGGAGGACCGCCGAGACACTCGGCGCCGTCTGGGGCTAGATCCAGTGTGGTGCGAGGGGTTTCTGGTCGTCAGCTTCGGCGGCGTCCAGGCTCACAAGCGTATCGACCATGTGCTCGCAGGATTGGCAGAGGCGCGCAAGCACCGCGACGACATCTTCCTAGTGCTCGCGGGCGGCTGGCACGCCGACGACCTCGATCCAATCGGCATCGCGCGCATGCTGGGGGTGGAGGACTTTGTGAAGTTCACAGGCTACGTAGAAGAGTCCGAGGCATGGGATCTACTGCATGCCGGCGATGTCTCGATCAACTTGCGAGGGCCGACCTCGGGCGGGACGTCGGGGGGGATCTACCAAGCGCTCTCTTTGGGCCGCGCCGTAATCGCCACGGACGCGGCAGAGCAGGCCGAGCTCCCGGACGACTGCGCTCCCAAAGTGCCCCTAGGCGGAGATGAGAGTGAGGCCATTGGACGTTTATTTGTCGACTTGGCGGGCGATCCCGCTCGCTGCCAAGAACTCGAAGCGTCCGCGCGCCGCTACGTCAACGAGGAGTGCAACTGGGGTGTCGTCGGCAGGCAATACGCTAACTACCTAGCCAGCTTCCCGAAAGCAAAAGCGTCGTCGACAGCCCTGGTCGCAATGCGGCGCGATCTAGCCGCCTTTTGCGCCCTTTAAGTCAGCCCCTTGGCCGCTGGAAGCGCAAATTTCACGCCCTATGCGAGAGAATGCGGTAGGGTTATTCTGCGCTAGCCATCGCTTTATCGAAAGCTAAACCTCCATGCCCAGTCCCCTGTTAGTGGGCAGCCCCCCTAGATCAACTCTCCCTCATAGAAACAAGGTGCCCTCTCAACTTGGGCGCTATCAAGCTATGGCCAGAAGACAATTTCAGAGGACACCCTGGGTGTTCCTTGCGTTTCCCCTAATCATCGGCAGCTGCGGCGGCTCAGATCCATTGGCCACAGACCGGGAGTCTGCGACGTCAGCAGAGCGAGGCGCTGCGCCGACATCGCAACCAGCAGCTGGCGAAGATGACTTGTCCGGCCCGCAAGATCCTGCGGGTGAAGCGGAAGGTGAGCGCTCAATGTCAGACCTTTCATCGATTGGGGAGATGGAGCTATCCGTCTACGATCAAGAGGGCATGGTGAACTCGGGTGATGTGCAAGAGATCATGTCCGAAGAGTTCTCGAATCTCGACGATGTGTACTGGGCGGAAGAGGTCATCAGCAACGAGCTGATCGCCGGACCGCTCTTGGCTCTGAAGGTCCACCTGCTTGGCGAGTGGGGCGGCGCTTCGTCGCTACCTGAGATCTCCGAGATCTTCTTGCCCGACGCCCAAATCTCAGCCTTTACGCCAGGCGAGTTCGACGAGAGTAAGCTGACGGAAGGGGTTATGCGTCGGGACTGGAAGGGCGAGACGAACTACCTGTCGTTGGCGGATTGGCAAGCCGCGTTGGCTGCCGAACACGAAGCTTCTACTCGAGTACGCTGGGCCGTCTGCAAGCCAGCCTATGTAAGCCTCGAGGGCGAGGTCGCGATTCTGACGATGAAGTACCGTTTCAACCGCGAGCTGAAGGCCGGCGGTATTCGGCACGACCACGGCTACTGGGAGAGCGAGTGGGTCAAGAATGAAGACGGGGAGTGGCGCTGTCGGAAAATGGGCCCGCAGAAAAGTTGCTACACCGTCGAGTCCGAAGCCCCGCACTTCGTGGACGTTACAGGTGAAGCGCTTGCCGGCACCTACTACGATCCACGCTTGCCGAAGGAGATGAAGGGAATCAACCGCTCGCTTGCTGTTGCCGACATCGACTCGGACGGCGACATGGACCTCCTGACGATGCTGCCGATGCGCATGCTGTTCAACCGCGGCGATGGCACGTTTGAAGATCGCACGGTCGAATTGCTCGAGCGCGAGCACTCTGCACTCGAGGTGAATGCACCGTTCAACAGCTCTCTTGTCGCCGACTTCGATCGCGATGGCGATATGGACTTTGTGTGCTCTGGAAAAGCTCGTCGCACAACAATGTTCATTCAACAGCCGAACGGAAAGTTCCTCTCAAAAGAAGTCGGACCGAAAAACCTGAACCACATCTCGGGCAGTTTGAGCGCGCACGATGTGGACGGAGACGGCTGGCTCGACATATTTATCTGTGGCTATGGACCGTTTATCGATCCGGGGCCTAACGATCCGACTAGCGCGACGAATGGCCGCCGCAATGTGATGCTAAAAAACATGGGCCCGAAGATGGGCTTCCGTGTCGTGACCAAACCGTGGGGTTTACTTGAAGAGGGCGAGCGCTGGGGCTTCATAGGTGCTTGGGGTGATGCCGACGAGGACGGCGACATCGACCTTTATGTCGCAAACGACTTCGGTCCGAATGTGCTCTATCGCAGGGATAACACCGAGGAAGTGCACTTCACAGCCGAGCTTCAAGATAAAGAGGCTACCGATATCGGCTTCTCCATGAGTGCAACCTGGAGTGACTTGGACGGCGACCTGGACAACGATCTCTACGTCTCGAACATGGCGTCAACGGCAGCCCAGCGCGTAAGCGCGATGGCGGGTGACCCGACGCAATCCGAGACGATTGGCATGGACATGAATGCAGTTCGACTTAAGATGTCGAAGGGCAACACGATCTATATGCAAGGCGAGGACAACCGCCTCGCCGAGGGCTCTTCTGACCAAGGAGCGCGAGGCGCGAGTTGGGCATGGGGAACCGCGGTCTTCGATTACGATTGTGACGGCGACGTCGACATCCACTGCGTCAACGGGTTCTGGAGTCAGGGCGCGGATGACGGGAGAGACTTGTGAAGTCTCTGGTGGCGCCACGGGTTGGTGCAAATGATGGAGACGGAAGGCGCGTTTGGTGATGTTTGGAAGCAGTTCGCAGAGAACTTGAAGCAGGGCTGGTCCTGGTCTGGTTTCGAGCGGTCGGTCATGTTCATGAACGATGGCGACGCGAACTTCACGAACATTGCAAACGTAATTGGTTTGGACCAGGTCACCGATGGCCGGGCCATGAGTGCAGTCGACATCGACAACGATGGGGACTTGGATTTGATCGGAACGTCGAGTCGCACGGCTCCTCACCTATACATCCTCCGCAACGATTTTGTGACGGACAGGCACCACTTGATCGTCGAGGCTATGCCCCAGAAAAGAGTGAGTGCCGAAGGTGCGAAGCTCGTGATTACCGCAGGCGATTGGAAGCAACGCCGCGACGTCGCACTTGGCTATGGATACAGAACGCAACACACGCTGGATCAACACTTTGGTCTGCGCGATTATGACGGCCAAGTGAGCGTCGAGGTCACGTGGCCGCTTGGTGAGGTCGAGGTCTTTGACAACATCGACGTCGATCAGAAGGTCGTATTGAAGCAGGGCACGGGCGCACACAAGAAGCTTCCGCACCAGCCAGCAAACTTCAACGCGACCGGCAAGATGGCGGAGACGAACTGGCACATGTTCTGGGACAAGCTGCAGCTGTTATCACGTCCGTACATCAAGCTGGACTACGAGGACGAGAAGGCTATCAACACGGGCGAAGCCGTGAGCTTCGCAACGGGCTGGGAGAGCTACTCGAAGGACAATACCGTCACCGTCGTGAACCTTTGGGCGACGTGGTGCTCGAACTGTCGCCGCGAGATGCCCGACTTGGTCGCGGCTGATCAGGACGCGGATAACAACATTCGTGTGCTTGGTATCTGCATGGACGAGGGCAAGACTCCCGAGGAGATTCTCGAGGCGATGGGCTCGTGGAACATGGAGTTCCCGACGCTCTACTTCCAAGGGGAGAAGCGCGAGAAGTTCTTAGAGTTGATTGCGCCTTTGCTCTCCGCTCAGGGCGGACTTGCGTTGCCGACTTCTCTAGTGATTGATGCTGATGGATACTGCCGTGCGATTACGCAGGGTAAAATCGACATCGAGAACCTAGAGATGTTCATCAAGCAGGTTCCGTTCGAAAAGCCCGAAGGAGAATAAGTCGCCTCGGGGCCGCTTGCATTTAGGGCTTTGTCCGAAAGTTGTGCTGCACGTAGGTGCCCGGATTCAACATACTTACGTTCCGGCCCCATCGGTAAGAGTTGGCCTTGGGGGGCCGCGCAAGGTTCACCTCATCCCGTTCGATAATGAACTTGCGAACAATCCGCTAGCAGTAACGAAGCCACTCCCTATGCCTCAAACAAAACCAAGCCTGGATCTCGTCAACGTCCTCTTCTTGAGCGTCACGCATGCTCTAGCGCCCGTTGCAATCCTGTACATGATTTTTGGTCAGTTCTCTTGGTGGACGCTCGGATTGGGGCTTGTCTACTTTGCATTTTGCGGCCTTGCGATCACCGGGGGCTACCACCGCTTGTTCTCGCACCCGACCTATCAAGCCCGCGGCTTTCTGCGCTTTTTCTACCTGTTCTTTGGCGCGGCATCGGTGCAAAACTCGGCACTCAAGTGGTCGTCGGATCACCGCGTTCACCACGCTAAAGTCGATACGAACGTGGATCCCTACAACATCAAAGAGGGCTTCTGGTGGGCGCACGTCGGCTGGATATTTTTCAAAGACGACAGCGTGATCGACAAGGTGGGGGACAACGTGGGAGATCTTGAGAAGGACAAGCTTGTGATGTTGCAGCACAACCACTACATCTTGTTCATCGCGCTCTCGCTACTCGTTTTGCCATTTGCGCTCGGCATGATTTGGGGTGACCCGGTCGGTGCCGTCCTCGTCGCGGGCTTCTTGCGCCTGACAATCCAGTGGCACGCAACGTTCTCGGTCAACTCGATCGCACACATGCTTGGCAGCCAACCCTACTCCACCAAAAGCTCGGCCCGTGATTCCGTAATCACGGCATTCATCACCTTGGGCGAGGGCTACCACAACTACCACCACGCCTTCGCCGGAGACTACCGCAACGGTATCCGCTGGTTCCACTTCGATCCGACAAAGTGGTTCGTGTGGAGCTGCTCCAAGGTGAACATCACCTGGGACTTGAAGCGAGCAAGCACCGAGGCTATCGAGCGAGCAAAGGCCGCAGTCCGAGCCGAGCGCGGTTTGCCCACGGTCTAACAGGCCTTGGGACTACTCAGCTAGGCCGCGAAGCTCCTGTAGCTTCAATAGCGCTTCGATCGGGGTCATGGAGTTGACGTCTAAAGTGCGCAGTAGTGCGTCTGTTTCCGATTGGGCAGCTGGCGCACTTTGAATCGGGGCTTGCGAAGTTCGCGCTTCACGAGGAGCAGTAGTTCGGCGATCGTGGGTGCTCCTCTCGGCCTCGAGATCCACCAATATCTCTTCCGCGCGCGTTAGCACTTCACTAGGAACGCCGGCTAAGCGCGCGACGTGGATTCCGTAGCTGCGATCGGTGCTGCCCTCGACGATGCGGTGCAGGAACGTGATCTCTTCGCCCGTCTCGCGCACGGCGACGTTCAGGTTGCAGACGTCGGCGAAGGTCTCGGACAGCGCCGTCAACTGGTGGTAGTGCGTCGCGAACAGTGTGCGCGCGCCGATCTTCTCGTGCATGTGCTCGACCAGCGACCACGCGAGCGCGAGCCCGTCGTAGGTGCTAGTGCCACGCCCGACTTCGTCTAGGATGACGAGCGATTTGGCGGTCGCGTTGTTCAGGATGTTCGCAATCTCGATCATCTCGACCATGAAGGTCGAGGCGCCGCGGCTGATGTCATCACCCGAACCCACGCGCGTGAAGATGCGGTCGGTGACGCCGACGTGCGCGGCTTGTGCGGGGACCCACGACCCGACTTGTGCGAGTAGTGCAATCAACGCGGTCTGGCGAATATACGTCGACTTACCCGCCATGTTCGGGCCGGTCAGGATTGCGATACGGCGGTGCGAGTCCTGCGCGGCGTTCAGCGTGCTGTCGTTTGGCACAAAGGCGTCGCACGAATTCGACTGCTCGATGACAGGGTGCCTGCCTTCGGTGATGTGCAGTGTGTCGTCGCATGAAATCGTCGGTGGGCAGTAGCGCATCTCCGAGGCGACCTCGGCAAGCCCACTCAACACGTCCAGCGTCGCAAGTCCGCGCGCGGTGTCCAAGATGCGACCGATCTGCGAAGCGACGGCAGCGCGCAATTTGCCGAACAGGTCGTGCTCAAGGTCGCGACTGAGTTCCTCTGCTTTCAAGACCTTGGTCTCGAACTCCTTCAACTCGGGCGTGATGTAGCGCTCGCACGCCTTGATAGTCTGCTTGCGAATGTAGGTATCGGGCACGCGATCGATCTGGCCGCGCGGCACTTCCAAGAAGTAGCCAAAGACCGAGTTGTAGCCGATCCGCAATCCGGTGATCCCCGTCTTCTCGCCCTCGGCGGCTTGGAACTGCGCCATGGCCTGCTTGCCGCTGCCCGCAATTTCGCGCAGCTCGTCGAGCTCGGCGCTAAAGCCATCGCGAACAAGTCCGCCCTCTTTGATCGTTAGCGGTGGCGAATCAACCAGTGTCCCCAGGATCATCGATGTGACGTCTTCAAGGGCATCAAGGTTCTCTTCGAGCTCGCGCAATAGTGGCGCGCCGACCGTGGCCAACTGCATCTTGATCGGCGGCACGACGGATAGCGAACTGGCGAGTGCAACTAAGTCGCGACCCGTTGCGCGGCCGGTCGTAAGCTTGGCGACCAGGCGTTCGATATCGAGAACATCACGCAGGATCTCGCGCACTTCTTCGCGCAAGAAAACGGTCTGTACGAACTCGGTCACGCCAGCTTGGCGATACTCGATTGCGGCGACGTTGGTCAGCGGCGACAGCAGCCACTCGCGCATCAGGCGCGCGCCCATCGGCGTCGTTGTGCGGTCGATCGCGTCGAGCAGTGTGCCCTCGCGTCGCTCGCCGCGTTGTGTGACAACAAGCTCCAGGCACGAGCGCGTTGCGTGGTCCAAAACCAAGTGATCCGAAGGCTCGACCTTTTGTATGTGGCGGATGTGATCGCACGAGGCGCGCTGTGTCTCTTCCAAGTACTCGATCAGCGCGCCCGCTGCGGACACGACGGGGGACTCGTCGGAGAAGCCATAGCCCTCGAGTGTCTTCACCTTAAAGTGCCGCTCGAGTGCGCGTCGCATGCCGTCGCGATCGAAGCGCCAGTCGTCGCGTTCAGTTACACGCGGGCCCAATCGTCCGCGAAGCTCGACACCGTCATCCCAGCGATCTTCGAGTGTCATCGGCCATAGCAATTCGGCGGGATTTACGCGCGCGAGCTCGTCGTCGAGTTCGTCGGGCGAAAGCTCAGCAGCCGAAAAACTACCGGTTGAAATATCGACCCACGCCAATCCCGCGCGTGGCGTTCCCTTGCCGCCGGTGATGAATACGCTGGCCAGGTAGTTGCTCTCTTTCGCTTCGAGCGCGTTCTCTTCCGTCAGCGTGCCGGGTGTCACGATGCGCACGACGCCACGATCGACGATGCCTTTCACGTGCCGCGGGTCTTGCAGCTGTTCGCAGATCGCGACCTTGAATCCTTTGCGGACCAGGCGGATCAGATAGTTCTCCGCGGCCTTTACGGGAATGCCCGCCATCGGCATCGCGTTCGCGCCCTTGTCGCGCGCCGTCAGGGTCAGGCCGATCTCGCGTGAGGCAACGACCGCATCCTCCCCAAACATCTCGTAGAAGTCGCCCATGCGGAAGAATAAAAGCGCACCGGGCGCGTCTTTCTTAGCGCGGTTGAACTGCTCCATCATGGGCGTGATCCCGCCCTTCTTCTTGGCCTTCTTGGACGCCTTCCTCTTCGCGGGTTTGGCTGAGGGTTCAGGGGCCGAGGCCGACACAGACGGTGTGCCTTCGTGCACTGCATCCGCGTTCTGGGGCGATTGCCCCGCCTGGGCTGAGCCCCAATCCAAGAAGTCTTTTTGATCCATAGTTCCGGCCCGCACCGGGCTTTTTAACGAAGAACAAAGAGTCTAACCGAGCCCCGGCCGAAGCTGCAGCACGCGCTCACAAAGCGCATGGCAATGGGCAAACTATTGGCAATGGGGGATGGGCGGGGCAGGCATGCCAGCATCGCCGACGACCTGGCTGGATGTTGGGCTGGCTGGTGCCTCTGCCACAGCTCAAAGCCCGTAACCCGAGATGGCACAAAGGCCGTTTAGACCTCTTTTGATAGCCTGATGACCGATTAACCATATGTAGATAGCCTACAACCCCTAATGGGGTTCGGCCTGGCTCCTGTGAGCCTGGGGTGCATCCATGTCGACGCTCAGCTCCGGACTGTGCTTGCAGACCGTTGGGATGAGCTCATGTCGATCTCGACTCGAGTTCATAGGCCAGGTCGACCAGCAGCGCGCTAGGAAGCTCCAGAGTGGACATAATGCGCCGCTGAGACATCGCCGTGGGAGCCCAGAATGAGAAATGGGTAGACTGCGATTTGCAATAGCGATCAGGCCATCTTGGCACTGCCTTTGCATTACACCCTTCGTTCACCACCCAGATGGGCGAGGGCGTTGCTAAACGTGCCCCGTCTTGCCATTCTGCCCCTTGGAAGGGACACAACCTGATTCATCTCGTGCACAAGACATCCTCAACGAAGCCGAAAGGCCGCATGAAAGTGAGACTTGCTGGCCTTGGCCTGGCGGTTCTTTCGAGTTGCGCCTCGTATGCTGAAATGACGGAAGAAGCCCTTGGTGCATTTCGTCGTGGCGACATCGATGGGTCGGTCGAGGCCTATGCGGACTCGGTGGATTCGGATTTTCTGCGCGGGGCCGAGTCGGGCACGGTGCTGATGGCCGCCGGGCGCTGGAGCGAGGCGCGGAGTGAATTCGAGCGCGCCCAGCGCGCCGTCAACAACCTAGAGCAGCGCGCGCTGGTGAGCGCCTCGGACATGACCGAGAGCTTGGGCTCGTGGTTTTGGAATGACACCGTCCAGACCTATCAGGGCGAGGGATTCGAGCGCGTCTACTTACACATGTCGTTGGCGATGACGTACCTGGCTGAGGGAATGTTGCAGGACGTGTTTGTCGAGGTGCGCTTGGCGAACCGGCTGCTCGAAAGCGAGGAAGACCTGTACGGCAAGGACTACGGCGCGGGCGGGTTGGGGCACTTCCTGTCGGCGCTGACCTACGAGATCATGGGGGAGTTCGACGAGGCGTATATCGACTACAACCGCATGCTCGAGAAGGGAGTTGGTGCCGAGGTCGCTGGTCCCGCACTGCTGCGCATCGCCAAGCGACTGCACCGCGATCAGGCGGTTGGTGAGCTAAGCGCGCGCTTCGGTGACGCAGCTGCGCCTCCCGCAGACGCGGCGTCGATCGTCGTGATCGCGGGCGTCGGGCTCGCACCATATAAGGAGGAGAGGGGCGTCGCGATCGAGACGCAGGACGGTCTTGTGAAGATCGTCGCGCCAA
>Ga0315322_10000606_pt1 | contig 26851 bp, 21 predicted proteins | sample M110021515metaG_FD_203461 | JGI IMG/M metagenome (GOLD analysis project Ga0315322, IMG submission 203461) | Ammonia-oxidizing marine archaeal communities from Monterey Bay, California, United States - M1 100m 21515 | ecosystem: Environmental > Aquatic > Marine > Intertidal zone | place: USA...
CGGGCAACGAACACGTTGAGAGGCTTGTTTTCAGGAATGCCCCCCTGTTTTTTTGGTTCCGTCGCGCGATAGCCAAAGGAAATGACTTGGAAGTGATCTTTCGGGGACAAGGTCTCGAACGCTTATTAAAGCTAAATTCCAAAGTGACTAGTCAAAATTGAAAATCGGCATAGATCATGCGGTGATCGGATGCGAGGACGGAATCGGGACCGTCAACGATCTTGGCAGAATCAACAACCAGTTTCTTCAGCATGGGGGGGGTTGCCAGAATGTAGTCGAACCTGGAATAACTATCCGCCTTGGCCCAATGGTGAGTCCATCTATGCCCCCTGGAATCTTCGCATGGCACCATGGAAGTCAATGGGGTGTCATTGACCTCCAAGAATCTCCGCAAGGTTGACGAATTCCGGTGGTCATTAAAATCTCCTACCACCAGATACTGGGGATTGCTTTCGGGGGGATTGGACTTCCTCAGGTAATCCCGGATGGCACGGGCTTCCCGCTCTCTTCGGATCGATGCATCCGGATCATCCTTTCTCTCCGTCCACTTGCTCTTCAAGTGAAGATTGAGGAGTTTCCACTTGGTCCCGTTTGAATTGAAAGTTACCTCAAGCACCCCACGATCGGGTGTTTGACGACCATCAAAATATGGAAAGTCAATATCGTGGAGCATCTTGATCGAGCTAAAGGGAATTTTCGAGAACAAGGCCAAATGCCTGACTTCCTCGGGATCACCGGCAGGCATCCATATTGCATGCGGGTAAACAGGGCCCTTGGTCACGTTAAGATCCATCCATAACTCATTCAGGAAAGGACGTTCTCCTATTTCCTGGAAAGCGACCACGTCGGCATCAACTTCCTTTAAAATCGCTCGCAAGGCCCTTTTTTCCTTTTCCGGTTTCGGATAGTTCTTCCTCCACTTTCCATCCACCACCCGGTCCATGATCAGGTAGTTCTGAAGATTGAAGGAAGCCACGCGAACCTTTTCGCCAAAAAGGGCGAACGAAAAGGCAATAGAGAAAAATGCCCGAGCCAACAGGATGCAGAACCTAACCCCGTCCACGAATGATCTTTACGTTCAAACGCTTGTTCTTGGGGATGAGCAAACGATCCGAATCGACCTTCCCCTCGCCATAGCTTTCTGTGGCCCTCAGAGCGCCTTCCGTACGATAGGAAAGGTAGATGCTTTGAAAAGGAAACATTCCGCTGTAACCTTTTCCCCAGTGAAAATGCATTCCCTTGACGTTGGTCGGAGCTAACATGATTTTGTGGGAACCAAAGGGCTTCCCGTTCAACTCCGCGGACTTGATCGGGTTTGCCGTCCTTCCGCTGTACTCCTTCCTCAAATCGTCCCACTTTTCCGCCATCGGCAACTTGATTCGCTTTGCCTCCAATGGGTCGACGTAAAGGGCACCCGTTCCAACGATTTCCTTGATTGCAGCCAAGGTCAAACCCTCCTTGGTTGCCTGGGGTGCTACGTTCGGAGTCTGCATGATAATGGAGAAGACCGTAGGGTACTCCTGCCCGTTGCTTTCTTTCATCTTTCCCCAAAAGCTAAGCCCACGGTGATTGATTTCCATGGTATACTCGAAAGTCGCATTATTGTCGTAGGTTCCCCTGATAGTCGTTTCTTCACGATCCATGGAAACCTCGGGAGGATTCTCGAATGAAGTGACCTTCCTGTACTTGTGAATCCTTCTCTTCCCCTCGTTCTTAAGCCAATAGCTTGCCCGGAAGTGAACTTGCAGAGGTCTTTCCGTGGCTCGGTCTCCGTCCCCTTCGTTTTTGTTCGAGCCAAACTCCTTGAGCCAAATATTGACCGTATGTCCGCTGGAACTTAGGGCAACGTCGTATATGGCGCTTTCCAGCACCGTGTTATATCCTTTCCACTTTCCTTCTCCATAATAGGGCAACCTGTCTGCCCTGCCTGAAATAATCTTTGGGTTCTTAGGCATAAGCTTCTCCTTGAGCCTCCTAAGTCCTTCACCAAGTGCCTGAGAAGGTTCGTCCAAGCGGTTCCAAGGGATTTCGTAGGGACGGCTAGGGTTTTTCTTCATGACAAGAGTCAACACCGATTCGTCGGCGGCAACGAAACTGGCTTCGATTTCATTACCGTCCGAACTCTTCCATAGGTGCATGTCATTGAGAGCGCTCTCGGCAAGCTCGGGAACTTTCATTGACTTTCTCTTCTTGGCAGCTTGGACCGCAAGCTTTTCCTTCTCCGTATAGATTCCATGAAGTTTCTTGGCCAAGGCTTGCGAATCGGGCGACAAACGGGTCAACGGAACTGAACTCTCCCTTCTTCCTCCAAAGAGGCCCAAATTAACGTCCTCGCCTTCCAGCGAGATGAATTTTGCTTTGATCACGTTGCCATCGGAACTTTGCCAGTTATGTTCGGCGTCCAAAGTGAGTTCTCCCTCAATCGTGGTCGGTTGAAGAGTCGGAGGCGCAGGAGAAGGAGGCTTGGGATTAGGAGTTGCGCTCGGGGTGGAGTTAGCGGAGGCCAAGTCCCTGGCAAGCTTCTGAGAAGCGGCATTCAGATTGGCCAAAGGAATCGGAACGACTCGACCGTTCCAATTCAAGGTAACGGTAGTGGCATCTGCCTTAATGAAAGTGGCCTGAAGGGTTCGTCCCTGGGTATCGGTCCAAGAATTCATTTGTACCGGGTTAGGGGCAGATGGGGGAGCTTTGGCTTGGGCCAGTTTTTGAGCCAGTGCTTGGGATACTGGTGAAAGACTGGCTAGCGGAATAGGAACGTTCTGTCCATTCCACTTGATCGTGACGATCACCCCGTCCGACTTGACAAAGGACGCCTGTAAGGTTCTGCCCTGAACGTCCGTCCATGCATGGAGGGCTTCATCTGCAGCCTGAACCGGTGACAGAAAGTAGGCGGAAATGGCAACAAAGAGAATATGGAGGGTTTGGGTTTTCATAAATTAATTTACGGCAAGTCTTCCTCGGTACGCTCCCAGGACAAGGGTGCCGAAACCTTCTTTTGTTCCCACGGATTGAAAACGTCAAAGATTTTCCCCGGGTTAAGAATGCCTTTCGGGTCCATGGCTTGCTTGATCGATTTCATCGTCCGCCACTCCGCATCATTGAATTGCATTCGGACGAACGGCGTTTTCGCCAAACCGACCCCATGCTCGCCACTGATCGCTCCCCCGAGCTCAACGACTTTTTGCATCAGTTCACGCAAGGCTCCGACCGCACGGTTCGTTTCTTCGGAATCGCTCTCATTATACATGAAATTGACATGCAGGTTACCGTCTCCACAGTGTCCGAACACACCGATTTTCAACTTCGATTGCTCCCTTAAGGCGCTAACGAAACGAACAAGTTCTACCTGCCTGTCCAAGGGCACCACAATGTCCTCGTTGAGTTTCGTATCGGCTAACTTCTTCATGGAAGAAGAACCTTGGCGCCTGACCTCCCAAAAGTCTTCCGCTTCTTCCTCGTTCTTTGCTACGGAGAACTGTAAGCAAAACTCAGTCAACCAATCCTCAAGTATCTCGCTTTCCGTTTCAAGCGAAGCACCCGGACTGTCCAATTCGATTAGCAATACGGGATTGGCGCCCAATCCGGGAAAAATCTCCTTACCCGTGTATTTCTGCAGGCAATCAACCGTCCATTGGTCGAGAAATTCTATAATGGATGGCCTTACGCCCAGCTTCATCAAGGCAACGGGCGCGGACAGAGCAAGTTCCTCGCTAGGGCATGCCGCGATGAAGGTCCTGCGAGTCGACGGTTGTGCAATCAGGCGCAAAACTGCCTCCGTTACGACTCCCAACGTACCCTCGCTGCCGATCCAAAGGTCGCGCAAATTATACCCAGTCGCAAACTTACGGGTCGCCCTGCCCCAAGTGACAAACTCTCCGGTCGCGAGATAACCGGAAAGAGCAAGTACGTAATCACGTGTAACCCCGTATTTCACACACCGCAAGCCCCCTGCATTACAGGCAATGTTTCCACCGATGGTACAAAATTTCTTGGAAGATGGATCGGGCGGATAGAATAGACCTGCAGCCGAAGCTTTTTTTTGTAAATCCGATACAATCGCTCCGGGCCCGCAACGAACCAACAGGTTTTCCGTATCAATCTCAATGTTGTCCAACCCACTTAGGTCGAGAACCCAGCCCCCGAGCAAGGGAGTGACTCCTCCTGTGAGAGAAGAACCGGCTCCTCTCGTTGTCACGGGAACGCCAAATTCATGGGCAATCGACAAGACTTCACCAACCTGATTGGTTGAGTCAGGCTTGATCACGAGGCTGGGCTTGCGCTCGACCTTCAGACCATCGAAGGATGCTTGAAACAAGCTTTCGTCATCGCTGCGCATGCAGGAACTCAGAGTCCGCTTAAGCTTGATCAATGCATCTTCAGGGATATTCACGCTCATTGAGAAAAGTTCCGACCAAGGTACTCACATCCCACTAGAAGGGCAATTGCTAAGATAGAGGAAGGTGGATCGGGCGGAAAAAGGATCTAGTTAGCCTTCGTATCCAAACTGAGCTTGGTAAGGTTTCTTTCCTTGAGCATATTGATCACGTCAATGATCTGTTGCCAAAGAAGATTCCGGTCTCCCCTGATATGAATGGTGGGTTGCTCGCCTTCAGCCTGCATAATCTCGTCCAACTGAAGGCCCAGTTGAGCTTTTCCGATCGGGTCATTACCCCAGTGGTAAACGCCTTCCGAATCGATTGTGATGAATTTATCCTCCACCTCCGGAGGCGGTTGAGTTTCGGAGGACGGTTGCTCGGGCAAATCGATTCGGTTGTATTGCTCGATAACCGGGGTGGTGATCATGAAAATAATCAGAAGAGAAAAAGCCAAATCAATCAATGGCGTCATATTCAAATCCGATATGACCGCCAATTTTTGAGGTCTTTTGAAATCCTTCGCCATCTGCCAGTCGCTAAGTCAGTTCCCCGTTGGAATCGGTTGAATCAGGCCCTTTTTTCCAGTTCTATTCTGTCCGACAAGTTACTGGCAAAGTTCTCCAACTTTGTCATTGCCGATCGGGTGGTGCCCAAAAGACCGTTATAGGCGAAGACGATCGGGATCGCCACGCACAAGGCGGCTACCGTAGTAAGCAAGGCTCCGGACACACCGGGAGCAAGGTGCTCAATCGTCGCTCCGCCCTTATCCATGGTGCCGAATGCATCCATCACGCCCCAAACCGTTCCAAGCAGACCGAGAAAAGGCGCACCCGAGACGATGGTGGCAAGCCAATACATTTTTGATTCATAGCGCTCCCCCACCTCGGCAAGAGCGCGCTTGATCGCATTGTCCACGTAATTCATCCGTACCTTCCCATCCTGCATACTCGTTCGGGCCGCATCCATGGCCCGTGAGCATATCTTCAAGTACGGACTACCCTCGCCCGGAAACAAGGCATCGTCGTAATCGTAAATCGAAGGCAAGTCGTTAAGCCTCTTTTCGTCCCGGGCATTATGCGTGATAACCTTCTTGAGTTCCTGATGCTTGGTCCACATCAAGGTAAGGGCATAACAATTCATCACGCCTAAAACAGCTATGACCATCTTGCCCGCCAAATTCGAATCCACGAAGTATTCGAATAGCTTTATCTCTGCCAAGAAAGAGTTCCCAAGTGCCACGCAATCAAGTTCAATCATTTTTCCTACCCTCCATATTTAATTCCCACATATCCGTTTTTTCTTTTTTCAGGGAGGAGATCAACGAAAATTTGCATATTCGAAATCTTATTCACTGCGGCATCGATTAAGTTTGCTCATTTTTCGAAAGAAATTTAATCAAAATCAAAAATGCAAATTTCATCAAAAATCTTCGAGGAGCTAAAAGAAAAGACATTCAACCCAACAAGTAAAAATGCTGTGGTCGGATTGGACGGGTTCGTTGACAAGATCGTAACCCCAGTTGACAAAAGGCACGGATTGGAAGACAACTTCGACCCGATCGAAACAATCGGTGACTTGGGATCGAGAATAAGCGCGGCGGCGGGGAAAAGCGCCAATATCGAGCTCTACCCACGTTTTGACAAACTCGGCGGGAATGGACCGATCATGGCAAATGCCCTTCTTTCACTAGGATTGGGCGTACGCTACGTAGGAGCTCTCGGGCGTCCCGTCATCGATCCGGTCTTCGAGGAATTCGCAAAGAAGACGAATGCCGTATCATTGGCCGATCCGGGAATCACCACCGCCGCCGAGTTCAAGGACGGTAAGTTGATGTTTGGAAATATGCGCAGTCTCGGTGAAATCGATTATGATCGGATACTCGAAGTTTGCGGAGAAGGAGCGTTCATTGACATGATTGCCAAAGCCGACGTCATCTCCGTCGTCAATTGGACCATGATCCCAAAGATGACGTCGATCCTTATTGGGATCGTCGAACGCATAATGCCCAATTTACCACCCCGGGACACCAGAAACTTCTTTTTCGACCTGACCGATCCCGCAAAGCGATCCACCGAAGACATTAGGGAAGTTCTCCAAGTCATCTCACGATTTCAAGCCCACGCCGAGGTGACGCTGGGACTGAATTTCAACGAAGCCCTTCAGGTTTCCGAAACCCTTGGACTAGGAAAAGGGGAAAGAAACGAAGAGTCTCTTTGCAGGATGGCAACCCAAATCAGACGCGAGCTCGAAATTGCTTGCGTGGTCGTACACCCGGTCGAATCGGCTGCGGCGGCCACAAAAGACGGCTCATGGTGGACTGAAGGTCCTTTCACGGAAAACCCGAAAATCACAACCGGGGCAGGAGATCACTTCAATGCAGGGTTTTCATCCGCCCGCCTGTGCGGGTTCTCTCCACTCGCCTCGCTTGCATTGGCCACCTGTACTTCCGGACACTACGTGCGGACAGCTCAAAGCCCAACTCCAAACCAAGTCGTTGATCTGCTCAAGCAGGCAACGGAAAAATCCAAATGAGTCACGAAACCGGAATATTGATATCCTTCGAGGGATCGGAAGGATGTGGAAAATCAACGCAAATTCGAAGACTGGCAGACCGGATGGAGGAAATCGATCACCGGGAAGTCATCGTTACAAGGGAACCGGGAGGGACCGTCATCGGTGAAGACATTCGTCATTTGCTCATGCACGCCGACTCTTCCCAAAGCATTTTCCCGGAAACCGAGTTGCTGCTCTTTGCAGCAAGCAGAGCACAACATGTCCGCGAACTCATCCTCCCTGCAGTCAACGAGGGAAAGATTGTTCTGTGCGACCGGTTTTTGGATTCCACTACCGTATACCAAGGGGTTGCCCGTCAAATCGCTGATGACCCGGTTACGCAAATCAACGCCTTTGCCGTCGGAGAAATGATCCCGGATCTCACGATAATCTTGGACATACCGGCAGAAGTCGGGCTTGAAAGGATCAAGCATAGAGTATCCGACATGCCCGATCGGATGGAACAGGAAAACGTCGAGTTCTACGGAAAAGTCCGCGAAGGCTATCTTCATCTGGCGAACAGTCTACCAGATAGGTTCTTCGTCGTAGACGGCCTCGGAGAAATGGACGATATTGAAATTCTTATTTGGAATGAGATTCATGCTCGGTTCTTTGCCCAAGACTAAACCCAAAGCTTTGCCAAGGTGACGAACTCAGTGCCCGACCCGAATGAAAAGCTGAGCGAAAGACTCGCTGACGGGAAGCTTCATCATGCCTTGATCTTTCAGGGAAATAATCTGGATACGATCGAACGGGATGCACTTTCCCTGGCTAGGAAAATCCTCTCAATGCCTGAGGAAAACTCCGAACACCCAGACCTCTTTCATTTAAGACCCACGGGGAAAATGCGGATTATTTCGGTAGAGAAAACCCGTAATCTCATCAGTGAACTCAATCGTAGCTCCAACCAGGGAGGAGCCAAAGTCGCTATCCTTCATGAATCCGACCGGATGAGAAAGGAAGCTTCGAACGCATTCCTCAAGACCCTTGAGGAACCCCCGCCCGAGACTTACCTCTTCCTGCTCACGAATCGCCCCTATTCGATCCTGCCCACAATCAGAAGCCGCTGCATACAGGTTCGAATCCCTTCATCCCATGCCACAAGCGATGATGAGGAATGGGAAGATTGGCTGGGAAAATACCAAGGATGGATCAAGCTGATGCTTGATCGAAAAAAGTTGATGAGTGACCGTACGACCCCTGTTTTCGCTGCCTATGGCCTTGCGGAACGGTTGGTTTCGATGATCAAGCAAAAGGCCAACGAAGAGTCCAAAGGCAAGCTCAAGGAGTTATCTCAGGATTTAGATGACAAAGAAAAAGATGCTCTTGATTCTGGGATTCGAAAGGGAGTACGGTCTCGTTTCCTGAGAGAACTCTCCGCAAAGACTAGGGAAATTGCGCTTCTTGAACAAAGCAACTCCATGGACAGCAACGGAATCAAACTTGCGAGGGTTATCTCGAATTTGGAAAAGAACGCCGGACTGATGGAAGTAAACCTCAAGGAAGAGGTCGCGCTGGAAAACTTTTGGCTATCCTCACTAAGGATTTGGTCCGCCAAGTAAACTCATGGTCTTATCAGAAAGCGACTTTCAATGAAAAAAGGACAATGAGTACAATCTTTGAGAAAATCATCAAACGCGAGATTCCTGCCGAAATCCTGCACGAGGATGAGATATGCATAGCGATCAAGGACGTTAACCCGCAAGCCCCCGTGCATGCCTTGGTCATTCCCAAAAAAGTTATCAGCAGAATCGCAAATACCCAAGAAGATGACTCCGAGACCATAGGACATCTTCTTCTGATTGCGGGCAAGGTAGCGCGGTCGGAAAAATTGGACGATGGATTCCGCATCGTGATTAACAATGGTCCGGACGGGGGCGAAACCGTCCCGCATCTTCACGTTCACGTTCTTGGCGGCCGACAGATGAAATGGCCTCCGGGTTGAAACCAGTCGATCCTTTATGAGATTAATCCTTCTAGCTCTCTTTTCCATTCAACTCACCGTTCTTGCTGACAAGGCAGTCATCAAGGACGGTTCGATACTCATCGGTACGGTACTAGGGTCGGTCGATGGCAATTTGACCATCGAGACCGAATTTGCAGGAAAACTCAAGATTCCCGTCTCCCAGATTGCCTCGATCAACTCGGAGGCTGAAATCAGCCTGCGCTTGGAAGACAACCGTACTTTCAGAAACAAAGTCATTCCTGCGGATAATGGACGACTGGGTCTGGAGGGAAACAACCTGTCTTTCGACTTTTCTCAAATACGTCACCTTTGGGCAGAAGAATCGGAAGACCCCCTTACCCTGATGGAACAAGATGCGGCAAAAGCCCTGCTCATGAAGTGGACCCATTCGATAGGGTTTGACCTAACCGGGTCTTCGGGAAACACCGATGACTTCGGACTAGGGTTGAGGGCAGACAGTACCTATGGGAACAAGTTTCGAGAATATGACCTCTACCTTGCATACAACAAATCCAGCAAAGAGGGAGTGGCGGTTATCGACGAAACCAAATTCGGAGCCGAATACGATTCGAAATTCCGCGAAAGACTAGCTTGGTACGCCAAAACGGATTTGGAGAATGACAGGTTGGAAAAGATAGACCTGCGGGCAACCATAGCATCTGGATTGAAATACTTTTGGATCAAGGACAATTCCTACGACCTCTCGGTCAGATCCGGTATAGCTTTCAGGTTCGAAGAATATCAATCATCCAGTACCTCCGCATTGAGCGAACCAGCCCTCGACTTCGGACTTGAATACTCCCACGTGTTCAAGGATTTCATTTCTTTTGAAAGCGATCTCACTTACGTCCCGAGCGTCAATGATTTCACCGACTTCCTATTGAGCAACGACTTTGCACTCGTTGTCCCGTTGGACAAGGAAGACAACTGGAACTTACGATCGGGTATAAACGGAACCTACAACTCGACTCCAGTTACCGGGAAAGAAGAGTTGGATCTTAAGTATTACCTGCGTCTTGTCTACAAATTGCAGTAACCAAACTAGTCCGGAGTAGGAATCGGTCCCATTTCCCAAAAATCAAGCAGAAGGGAGATGAACTGCGCGACGAACAACAACAGGACGACAACAAGAATAAAAACGATCCATCTGCGGGGGAGTTTGACCTTCAATCTTATTCTCCCGCGTTTTCGATCAGTCCGCTTAAGCGCAACCATTCGATAACCGGCTCGTAACGATCACCTTCCCGCCCCTGAACAGTTTCCAAAGAGGATGATTCGCTACCAGTGCTCACCGTATTGAAAAGCTCATGGATGACGGCAAAATTTGGAGAGGAAGATTGGCTCCGGGGGACAGCATTTTCGTCGGCATCTTCAAAATCAAACAATTCGGAAAGAAAAGCATAATCACGTCCATTTGAAGACCTTGTTTTTGCTAACCGGATTTGATTCACCCGGACGAACGGACCCTGAGGAATTCGGGCTTTACCGCTTTTATCTGAGAATCCGACGTTAATTCCCTGCTCAGCTGTGGAATCCGACCGGCGAGAAGAGGGAGCAGCAAACCCAACCCCGACAGCCTGTTGGTTTCCTTTCGAAAAACCAACGGGAGCTCCGGGCGAGGAAAACCCAACCCCTTTGCCAGCTAGTAAACCAAGAGCGAAAGAACGCCCAGGGTTAGAGTTCAAAGACAAGTGCATTTCATCGGATTGGCTTCTAGACGAATCGGAAGGCTCGATTCCTCGGGGTGAAAGGCCTAAGGACTTGCCGGAGTTTCCTTTGGGAGATTGTGGGTCCGCAAAGCCAAGCCCCACCCCGATTTCCTTACCAGGTTTCGCAACGGATACCCCACTTTGGATTAATTCCGGCTTCCCGGAAACAATGGATGCCTCCGCCCCACCTTCGCTACTCGGAGAATCGACGCGATTGTCAGATCCGGGTTCCCGACTTGTTACTACGGAAGGCTTGATCTCTTCGGAAACAGAATCCGCATTTGCTGCAACATCGCGAGGAGAAGTTGATTTGAAAAAAGAATCGATGCCTGGACTTGAATTCCGACTATCGGAATCTCCTCCGGGCGAAGAGTTCACCTCATCCGGATTACCTATCTCCTCTATCGCAACAGGGGAAGATTCGGGATCCTTCTTGATTTGCTCTGGGGAGGGAAGCTTTGCAACGGAGGGCTTTTCGCCGATTCCAACTCCGGCTATGCTAAGAGGTTCATTCTCAACCTGAGAATCAGGAGGTTCTACCGTCCCTCCGTCCTTGTCCGCAAGTTCCTCATCGGTCTTTGCCGAACCCCGACCGGCAGACTGCTTGACCGAAACCTGATCATCCTGCTTGCCGTCATTCGAAGAATCAGCGGTTACGGGCTCGTCCTCTTTTTGAGTGTGATCAGGCGAAGACGGGTTCTCGCTTATGGGGACGGGGATTGAACCGTTTGCTTTGGTTTCGACAAGTTGCACTCCTTCGGCACCAGAGGCATCGTCTGCGTCCTTCTTATTCTCAACGCCCCCGGAATTGACCGAATTTGGGCCTTGGTTAGGTTTCTCTCCTTTTATCTTTTCCTTGGAAGCGATTGTGATTGGGGAGGATGTGGATACGCTGGCGTTTTGCTCAATCGTCCCGGACGCCCCGCCACCATCCTTTGGTTTCGTTGCACAACCGAACCATAGGGTCAAAAGCGAAAAACCAACCGAGAGGCGAACCAGCGAATTCATTTTGTCACTCCTGTATGAATGCGGAAGCTTTCGTAGATTCGCCTCCACCATTTCCAAGGGTAGCGAAATAAAGAAGCTTAATCATCAATGAGAGCGAATCGCCTCCTGACTGATGAGACTTGATCCTCATCTTGAACGAACCAGTTGATTCAGCCCTTATCTTGGATCCGCTCTCAAGGGATTCGAAATCCTCGAAGCCCTTCGTTTCCGGGCTCTCCAAGTCAATTCGGCTAAGCATCTTGACCGCAGTTTGATAATCCAAGGTTTGCAGGAAAAGGTCGACAAGCCCACCAAACGGACTCGATAAAACAGAAGGATTGGTTCCATCGCGCACTGCATCGAGCTTTCTTGCCACGGTAAACCCGAAATCTGAATTCAGCACGGGCTTCTCATAGGCATACTCCCCATCGAGGGAAACTTCTCCGGATCGCGCTTTTGCTTTCAAGATCATGTCGAAGGAAAGAAACTCCCGAAACTGATTGAAAAGTTCTTCTTCTGCCGGGTTTTTCTTGAATTCACCGAAGAAATTCGCCCCATTGAGGGCAAGAGCAAGATCATAGTCATTTCCGGAAAGCTTTGCCCTGAATGCGGAATCGACCGCATCTTCCCTCCGTCCGGAGACAAAAACCTGCTCAAGGTCCTTATCGAGAAAGACGGCATCGGACTGGGGTGTCAGGGACGTAATCATCACAAGACAATTCTCATCCAAGCCCAAGGACACATAAGCTGATTTATGCTGAATGGATAAATAATCGGGTGATTGGCGCTCCACAACTTTCCAACTCGGGGCTTGCGACTTCAAGTCGAGCTCCTGGAGAATAAACTCCTTGAGTTTGGATGCATCGGCAATAGGCAGGACGAGGCCGCCAACAAGTTGAAAGGAAGGAGTCTCCACGGTGTCCTGAGTTGGAAACTGTAAAAAATACAAAGCCCGCCCCTCCGGGTTAATCCCACATGATTCGGGATCCCACTTCAATTCACCAAGAAAAGGAACTCGATTAAGGAAAGGGCGAATGATTGATTTGGTAACGTCAACTTCGTCAATCATCCTAAGACCGGAAAATGAGCATACCCCGAATGCCTGCTCGGGAACATAGGCAAAGGCCCTGTCGTCCAGACGCGTCTTTGCATCGCCGAAGCCCGGAAGTTCGGCCCCCCCCCGGGGAACGGTTTGGTTTCCTCCGGGATTGACAGCGCTGAAGATTCCCCATGCAGCCAACCCTCCCACAACCAGAATGATGGGTAAATTGGCCAACCGGAAGAAACCTGACGACGAATCGTCTTCCTCCGAAGCACCGGAATCAGCCTGAGTTTCGGTCTCGTCTTCCGGCTTTCTAAGCAAAGAAGCGTTGTAGGCGATGACAAGGGTCACGGCCAAGGGGTCGAATACCACGACTAGGATCATGATAAACCACTTGACCACCCGGTTGACCGCGTTGTCCATTGCCTCCTTGATCAAGATTGGGTTGCCCGTAGCCTCAGCCGCCGCAACTTCGGAATCAAAAGCGCTGGCCACAAACTTGAATGAACCGATATCCGTAGCCCGGATTTCCCCCTGCAATGCCAGGATTTCCCTCTCCGCGCTTTCCTTTTTAGCGAGCAGCTCACTTTTCTTGGCCTCTAGCTCAGCAGAACTGTCAGGTCCGAAAACAGACTCCGTTTCGCTCAGATCGGTAATTTTCCTGCTCGCCTCCGCAATCTCGGATTCAAGTGTTCTGATTCTCGCGTCAACGTCCGCCCGAGCGACTTGAAGGGTTTCCAAGGCAGTCTTAACGTTATCCGCCTGCTCAGCTCCTCCCGTTGTCAAACCGGTGATCTTGAGACTTGCCTCGGAAACTTCCTTTTGCACAAGGGCAATCCTTCCGTCAATGGACTTGTATCTGACCGTAAGGTCGTCTCTGGCTTTCTGGCTAGCCGCATTGATCTCGGATAGAGTCGCCCTGAGCGCATCACGCTCACCAGCCTGATCCTTTAAAAGTTCGTTCGCCTTCTTAATTCCATCCTCGAGGAAAGTTCTTCCCTTGTCCCTGTAAAACTTGACCGAAGCATCGAGTTTGGCCAACCGCTCGTTGGCCTTTGCCTCTTTGGCTAGTTCCTGCTCAATCCTCAGGTCAACCTCCTTCTTGTATTCTTTCTTTTGGTTCTCCAGGGCGACAATATCCTGACGCCGGATTCCGATCACAGATTCGAGTCTCTCCTGCTCAGCCTGACGCCGCCCCCTCTCCCCGATGATCATCTCGTCCGTCTCCTTGGCCATGGTAGCCTTCGAGGCTTCGGCTAACTTGATGTCTCCCCGTCTCTCGGTAATATAAGACTCGAGCCGCTTTCTTTCGTCAGCTTGCTTTTCCTCCCGCATGGCCGATCCTTTTTGACCGGAACTCTGATAGGCTGAGATCAGGCGGTCATATTCACCCTGTTGGCGCTTAAGGCTAGCAATTTTCTTTTCATAACCTTCGACCTGACTGAGGGTTTGCTCGAAGGCTTGGGAAAGATAACCGTAAATTCCGGCCGAAGTTATGCCGACGAGTAAAACGACGGCAAGACTCAGGTAGGTCCTCAAGGTCTTGTTGCAAGTCTTCCAGTGCCTGTAGAGAAAGGATGCTGCAATCAACTTCCCGAACTCCAAGCTCGAAGCCATGATGATGATCGGGATAGTGAATGCGCTTACCGCCCCAAAGGTCAGAGCAATCCCTCGAACACTGAAGTAAGCCGCGCATCCCGCGATGAAAAGAGCCGCCCCTCCAATCAACAGTGTGAATACCTTCATCCAATTATCCTTATGTATAAAAACGATAAGGAAAACAAGAACTTGTTCCCATTTGGGAATGTTATTCACGAAAGACCCTTTTGGATTTCCATTTGCTCCAAAACATATTTCTGTTTGAGAGGGATGGATTTTCACGAGAATTTCACCACCATTGATTGGTGCGTAGTAGCGGGTTACCTGCTTTTGACCACTTTGGTCGGACACCTGTTGCGAGGCAAGCAGGCTAACATCAAGGACTTCTTTCTCGGCGGACGATCCCTTCCCTGGTTGGCCGTTTCGGGTTCCATCATCGCAACCGAAATCAGTGGCGTAACCTTCATCGGGGTGCCCGGAATGGTCTATGCGGCGGGTGGTGACTTCACCTACCTGCAATGGGGCATCGGCTCGATCATTGCCCGGATTATCGTAGGAATCTATTTTGTCCGCGTCTTTTACGAGCGAGAAATCTACAGCCCCTATGATTACATGGGCAACCGATTGGGAGTAGGAGCCAAAAGGTTGGCCACGATCATCTTTCAAATTGGCGGAATTCTCGGACAAAGCGTACGGGTATTGGTAGCTGCCCTCGCGCTCAAGGTCGTAACCCCGCTTGAGTTTCATGAATGCATATGGATCATCGGAATCTTTGCCGTGGGTTGGACTATGATGGGAGGTATGCGCACCGTCATTTGGACCGACGTCATGCAATTTTTCCTCTTCGTCGGAGCCGGTCTGTTTTCCTTCTTTTGGATGATCGGAGGAATCGAAGGCGGGTGGTCGGGTATGGTCGACCTTTCGGAACAGGCAGGAAAGTTCACCCTCTTGAACCTTACGAGCGACCCTGCGGTCGGCTTCACCCTCTGGGTTGCCATCATTGCAGTCCCCTTCCAGAACCTAAGCGCTTTCGGGGTCGATCAATTGAACGCCCAAAGAATGTTTTGCTGTAAGAATGCATCCGATGCCCGCAAGGCAATGATCACCAGTTCGGCAGCCCTGCTCCTGACTACCCTGATGCTCTTGGTCGGCGCGGCCCTTTTTGCCTACTACGAACCAATGCGGGCCACGGGAATGGAACCCGCCATATTCGAAGAAGACAGCAACTTCATCTATCCGGTCTGGATCGTCACCGAATTGCCGGTGGGATTGCGAGGGTTGATCCTCGCAGGAATCTTTGCCGCAGCAATCTCCAGCCTTGATTCCATCTTGGCCGCTCTTTCGCAAACAACACTGTCTCTTTTCCGAAATGGCGAAGGAAAGAAAGACTTGGGCTACTCTCGAATGCTCGTGCTAGGGTGGGGAATCTTGCTGTCTGCCTTTGCCGTCGAGCTAAATGATCTCCGAGGCAAAGTGAACGTGGTCAACCTGGCTTTTGGCATGATTTCCTACACCACCGGCCCGATGCTCGGAATGTTCCTTGCGGCGCTATTCACTCCTTATGCCCGCACCGCCGGGCTTGCGCTTGGGTTCGCCCTTTCTTTTGCTCTCGTGGCCTATATCCGACCGGATTTCTACCAAATCCTGATCAATTTCGATATCATTTCCGCAAAGGGTGCAGCAACATGGAACGGTTTGACCGAAGAAAACGGCAAGCTCAAGCCCATCATTCACTCTGCCTGGGCTTGGCCCGTCACGGTATTCATTACTTGGGGGTGCGGGCTTCTATTCGCCAAGAAAACGTCAGCTTGAGCACTTCCAAGCACAGTTGCATTTTTCCTTTTCCACAAAAGACCACTCCCTTGCCCGGAACGCTCGAGCTTCCTCCCGTTCTGAATTGGTCGCTTTCGGAAGAATCATTCGGGAGTACGGTTCGTTTTTTTCAAGAACGCATCGGATTATCAGAGTCCCCGGTTTTTGGTAAGTCCCACCTTGCAATCGAGAGGGAAGTTTTTTCCAACCCTGAAGGGTACAGGTTGAGGATTTCTACAGACGGCATTTATCTTGGTGCCGGAGAGGCTCAAGGAGTATTCCGAGCCCTTACCGTCTTATCACAATTGAGAGAGGGAGAAATACAGCAGGAAGGCCTATCCTGTATCGAAATCGAAGATACCCCCGCGCTCGCAAGAAGAGGATTCATGCTCGACGTAAGCCGTTGCAAGGTCCCAAGCATGAAAACCATCCTTGGCTTGATCGACTTGCTGGCCGAGCTTCGGTTCAACGAATTTCAACTTTACGTCGAACACACCTTCGCATTCCACGATCACGAGACAGTTTGGAAGGATTCATCCCCCCTTACCGGAGAGGAAATTCGCGAAATAGATCAATACTGCAAGGAACGCTTGATCGAACTGGTGCCTAACCTCAATTCATTCGGACACTTCGAGCGTTGGCTCATGCATGAGCCCTACAAGCACTTGGCCGAATGTCCGGACGGGTTTCGGCGTGAGAACCCATACATCGTCCGCGACCACGGCACTACCCTCAAGCCCAACCAAGAGAGTCTGGACTTCGTCGACTCCCTGTATTCCGAATACCTTCCGAACTTCAGTTCTGACAAATTTAACGTCGGAATGGACGAGCCCTGGGAACTTGGACAAGGATGGAGCAAGGATGAGATTGAGAAAAGGGGCAAAGACAAAGTCTACCTCGAACACTTGGAGGGCATCCGCGGCCTGGTGGAAAAACACGGGAAGCATATGCAGTTCTGGGCTGACGTCCTATTGGAGAAACCGGAAAACGCATCTCTCTTGTCACCCTCTGCATCTCCCATAATCTGGGGTTACGAAGCGAACCACCCCTTCCCCGCTCAGGCGGAAGCTATCTCATCATGCGGGCTTTCATACTGTCTGGCCCCCGGCACAGGAACTTGGCGAGGCTTTACGGGGCGATGGCCCAACGCCAAGGCCAACCTCGAATCAGCGGTAAAGAATGCATCCGATCACAACGCTGACGGGATCCTCCTGACCAGTTGGGGAGATTGCGGGAATCATCAACCATGGGCGGTCCTTTACCCGCCCCTCGTATACGCCGCACACTTGGCTTGGAACGGAACACCTCTGAATGATTCGCAAATTTCCTGTTATGTCAGCCAAATGGTTTTCGATTCGGAACCGGAAAACCCGGCTGAAGCCATTCTTGAGATGGGCAAACTAGACAAGACCCTTGGGGCAAGCCTGCCGAACACCAGCTTGCCCTGGTTTCTGCTCTTCGTCCCCAAACTGGATCAGCTCGAAAAATACCTCGCCAAGAACCAAAGCGAGGAACAGCTGAAAAAGGCCTTGCGCTTTCTAGCCGAAGCCCGCGATGCCCTGCCGGAAAAAAGCCCTTCCGATGAAGCGTGCCTAGCGATCGAAGAAGCTAAGATGGGTATCGACATATCAATCTTTGCTTTTGAGAAAACCCTTGCGATTATCTATGGAAGGGAGGCGAAAAAATCCGCCACGCCAAAATCCATCCTTCAACGATATGAAAGGCTTTGGCTCAGCCGGGCTCGCCCCGGCGGACTCCCCGAGAGCCTGGCCCTCCTCGATGAAGGGCTGAATCAAAGCTTCTGAATTTCGAGTTCCGGAATTTCCGCGGCAATCGCATCACAACGCATTCTGCCGCTTTGAGTAAGCATGTAAAAGCCATTGGACTCATTCATAAGCTCCTCAGCCATCAATTTGCCAAAAAAAGTCCGTACGGTACCGAAGCATTCCACAGGAAGGTCGAAACGCAAAGCCAGCTCATCCAAGTTCACCCCATCGTTCATTCTCAACCCGAAAAGAATCGCATCGCCGGCCAAATCACGAGACCCGATCTCAACGTACTCTTCATAGGCAGGGTTGTTTTCTCTGGCCATCCCACTCGCCCACTTTTGCAAGTTAGCGGAGTTTTTTCTCCTTATTCCCAAGTGCTGGGATGAGGCATAGGGACCGTATCCGATCCATTCATGCATCCTCCAAGTGTTGACGTTATGCAGGCAGGACATTCCCGGTTTGGAAAAGTTGGATACCTCATACTGCGGATAGCCGTTGTCCGGAAGCATGGACCAGGCAAGTTCGTAAAACTCGGCCTCTCGATCGACGTCCAAATCCACCTTGCCCTCGGACAAACGGACGAACATAGCCGTATCCTCTTCAAAGGTCAGGCAATAGGTAGACAAATGATCGGGTTGCAACTCAACGGCCCGCCGCAAATCAGCTTCCCACATTTGAATGGTTTGACCGGGAGCGCCAAAGATCAGATCCATGTTCACCCGAAAGGCTTCGGTCTCCCGAATTAAAGCATAAGCCGACAAGGTCTTTTCCACGGTATGCCTTCGGCCCAAGGCTTCCATCATTTTCGGGTTGAAGGTTTGGGCACCTAGTGAAATTCGGGTCACCCCGCCTTCGGCAAGAGCATCGAGTTTCTCCCGGGTGATCTCAGAAGGAGCCACCTCAACGGTCCACTCGCACCCTTCACGCAACCCCGCTTTGCTCACAAGCCTGCACAAACCTTGAAGCTGGTTGCTCGAAAGCAAGCCCGGAGTCCCGCCACCAATGAATACGGTTGAAAAATCACGCCCCCCGGGGAAGCGTTCAAATTCGAGTTCCAATCCAAGAAAAAACTCTTCTATTCCCTTTTTGCTTGGTCTCTCTTGGTAAAATGCGCAAAAGTCACAGGTGGTGGAACAAAATGGAACATGCGCATACAAACCCAAGGCCGGAACGTTTGATTCTTGCTTTTCTTGAACGAACATTGTCTACCAAATGATATACATAAAGGACAATCCAATGATGAACACACTCTCGACACTATCCAAATCAATTCTCTTGGCAGCCAGTTTGTCATTCATGACGAGTTGCAAGCAGCCAAGCTTCATTAACCTGACTTCGACAAACTTGAGTCAGAATCCATCAGGGATCTACACCCTGCAAACGGAACTCGACATTCAGGACCGCAACGTCGCCAAAGACTCGATCGAGGTTTTTGCAATCGTGGGCGGAGACACGATCCCCATGGTCAAGGACCCGGTCAATCCGTTCCTATGGAGTTGTGACTACAAACTCCCCCAAGGCTTTGACGAAGCGACCTACTACTATTCAGCCAAGTACTCCATCCAGCGGGGCGGAAGGGAACTTAGCCCAAAAGAGGTGAAAAGCGAGCTGTTGGTATTCCGCCTGGAAAACCGCTATGTGGGCAACCTCGCATCCTACCGAGGGCCAGTCGGAGTTGAGATTGCCGTCCAGGGCAGAGGCTTGACCAAGTACGATTCCATCACCCTTGGTGAGAAAAAGACAACTACCCGTTTTCTGTCCGAAAACGAACTTCGGTTCACCGTTCCCGCCCTTCCTTCCGGAATCGACTACACCGTCCAATTGATCGGCGGCCCGCACGGCGCTTTGGATATCGGAAACTTCCGGATTGACGAAAGCGTTCTCGGAGTGTCGCCTTCGTCCCTCGAGATAAAATCCGGAGACTCCGCGACCCTGCTCTTCAAAATCGACTTTGAGGCCCCCGAGGCAGGACTGCCCGTCGACGTAAGGACTGACATTTCAAAATCCGTCATCATGCCAGAGGCAATCATAACCAAAGGCAACAAGACGGTAAATATCCCGATCCGCGGAGGCGAACCGGGAGAAGGAAAACTTGTAGTCACTGCTCCCGGCTATCAACCTGTTGAAGTACCCATAAGGGTATACTGAAACCAAGGAGTACGATGGTTGGTCCGTCAGGCCCGGACAACCCGACCGTTTCAGTCGTCCTTACGACCTACAACCGCAAGGAGATGCTTGAGCGCGCCCTCCGATCGGTAAAAGGGCAAAGCTACCCCATCGACGAGATCATCGTGTGCGATGACGGTTCGACTGACGGGACGGAAAGAGAATTGTCTCCGAAGTTCCCCAGCGTCACTTGGCTAAGGCAGGAAAACAAAGGGGTGGCAAGCGCTCGCAACCATGCCATCCGTAAAGCAAAGGGATCCTGGATCGCCCTTCTTGACTCGGACGATGAATGGAAACCTCAAAAACTTGAGCGTCAGATATCATTGATCGCAAGGGAAGCAGACTCCAAAGCATGCCACACCGATGAGGTATGGATTCGGAACGGAAACCAGACCATTCTTCCCAAGTTCATGGACAAATCGTCTGAAACCCTTTTCGCCCGGAGCCTTCGAAGATGCCTGATTTGCCCATCCTCCGCACTTCTTCATAGCGAGGTCTTTTCCGAAATTGGTCTTTTTGACGAAAGCTTTCCCGTGTGTGAGGACTACGATTTTTGGCTCCGCCTTTTCCTATTCACCGAACCTGCTCTTGTCCCCGAAAAGCTCGTGGTCAAGCACGGCGGTCACTCGGACCAACTCTCCACTACAACCTGGGGGATGGACCGCTTTCGCGTACAGTCTATGGAAAAGTTGCTAAACAATCCGAATCTGACCGAAAAGATGCAAACCGAGGTATGGAAAGCGCTGGTGGAGAAATGCAAAATCTTGGAGAATGGGTTCGCCAAGAGGGAAAATTTCCTTGAAGCGAAAAAGTATGGTCGCAAAAAAGAAAGCTACCTTTCCCTACTGAATCAACTTAAGGAAACGCCTCGATGAATTTCGTCGTCGCATTGAAGGCCGAAGCCAGTCCCATCATCGAGTGCTTCAAGCTTGCCAGGGAAAACGCCAATCCATTCCCGCTCTATACAAACGGTCACCATCGCCTAGTCCTGTCGGGGGTAGGAAAGGAACTTTCGGCCAAAGCGACGAGATACCTCGGCAATCGATCCCCCCTGCCCAACCACCCTTGGCTGAACTTGGGCATTGCAGGACATGGTTGCCTTGAACCAGGAACCATCTTCGTCGCCAATAGAATACTCGACGATGAAGGGGAACGCCCTTTCTACCCGACACCAAGCATCCGTCACGATTTGGAATCCACCGCGCTCAAGACGACTTGCGCTCCAGTCTCCCGCTACCCTGAACCGATTGGTTACGACATGGAAGCCTCCGCATTTTGCTCAGTCGCGTCCTCCTTCTCCGTTCGAGAACTGATCCAAGTGATCAAGGTCGTATCCGACAACCCGGATCATCCAATCGATTCCTTTGACCGCTCATCCGTCCACACCTTGATCGAGAATGCCATTCCGGCCATCATTCCACTTTTGGACAAAATGGAGGAGCACGCTCGCAAGATCACTCCCTCACTCGAACTAACCGCCCGGATTGAAGCCTGCCTGTCCACCCACCCCTTCAGCGAGACCCAGAGCCATCAGGTACGCAAACTCGTGACCCACGCCCAAGCCCTAAACCTGCCCGAGGAAGGCGTCCTGAACGCCCTTACGGGCGCCGAATCGGCAAAGCAGGCAATAACAAGGTTGGGCGAGAGCTTGGCAAAGCACCGGAAACTATCATGATCGAAGTGATCTACCATGAAGAGGGAGTCCTCGATGATCCAAGAACCCAAGACATACTCGAGCGCCATCCCCGCGCTACGCTAATCCCGTGCGCTCATTACAAGGACGTCTTCAACCCAAAGGGACAGAACTTTCGCCTGCAGAAAGAAAGGCCGGCTCTCATTCTGGCGCGCCAGACCGGATCCCTCGTCCATCCCATTCCTCAGACCTACGGGATCGGGGGAACTCGGAACTTTTACTTTTCCCACCTTCTGAATTGTCTCTACGATTGTAGATACTGCTTCCTTCAGGGCATGTTTCCCTCCGCCCACTACGTCCTTTTCATAAACTATGATGATTTCAAGGAAGAAATCATCAGCAAGACGAAGGACTCTGAAGTTCGGCCAAGTTGGTTCTTTTCAGGGTATGACTGCGACAGCCTTGCCTTGGAGAGCGTCACGGGGTTTGCGGATTCCTTTCTTCCCTTCTTTGCCGATCAACCGAACGCTCGGCTCGAGCTTCGGACAAAGAGCTCCAACGTCAGGATTCTTGAAAAAAACGACCCGCTTGCCAACGTCGTGACCGCATTCAGTTTTACCCCTGAGGAAATCAGCGAACAACTCGAACACAAGGTTCCATCCGTTTCTTCCCGGATTCGGGCGATGGAAAAAATTGCCCGACTAGGTTGGCCGGTCGGTCTGCGGATCGATCCGCTCATCGACTGCAAGAACTTCGAGGAGCGATACCGCGCCCTTTTTGAAAAGCTCTTTTCCAACCTCTCCCCCGAAGCCGTTCATTCCGTCTCCTTGGGAACCTTCCGCGTCCCGGTTTCCTATTTCAAGAAGATGGAAAAGCTGCATCCCGAGGAACCCCTCTTTGCGGGCCATCTCGAAAAACGCGGAAACTTCACCGGATACCGCGAGGAAATCGAACGCAAACGGAGTGCCTTTTGCCGGAATGAACTGCTCAAGCGCATCCCCGAGGAAAAACTTTTTCAATGCGAAACGGAAGAGAGCAACGGGACCCCGAAATGAAGAATCGACGGACAATCCCGTTGCCTTTCCGCCAAGGACGCCCTACTATGTTTTCGAATCGGAAATTCGCCACCTTAGCTCAGTTGGTAGAGCACTCGCCTTGTAAGCGAACGGTCGTCAGTTCGAATCTGACAGGTGGCTCCATTTCATTCTTCATGGCTTTTGCCACCCTCCTTGGTCTCGCTCCCCTTTCAGCGCAAAAGGAAAGTGACCTTAGGCAGACAGCGGAAACCGTGTTTCTATACCAGCGTTCTTCCGGGGGTTGGCCCAAGGGGTACGACCGAAGTGAAAAGCTCTCGAGCGAGCGGAAAAAAAGAGTCCTTGGTTGGCGTCAAAAGAAAGAAGCTACCATAGACAACGGAGCAACCCACACGGAAATACGCTTGCTCGCCAAGGCATTCCAGCAACTTGGGGACGAACGATTCGAGAAAGCGGCCCTTCGCGGAATCATTTACTTGCTCGATGCACAGTACGAAAACGGTGGATGGCCTCAAACATACCCCGACCCGACCGGGTACCATCAACACGTCACCTTTAACGACGGAGCCATGATCGGCGTCATGGAAGTCCTAAGCTCCATCGCCCAAAAGGACAGGGACTTTTCCTTTGTTCCCGATCCAACCCGCTTGAGATGTAGTAAAGCAGTGAAAAAGGGAATCGAGTTCATCCTTCGCGCACAGATTCGGCTCAAGGGACGCCTGACCGTCTGGTGCGCCCAGCACGATCGGAAAACACTCCTGCCAACCGGGGCCCGTTCCTACGAGCTACCCTCCCTCAGCGGACACGAATCCGTGAGGATCGTCCGCTTCCTCATGATCATTGAAAAACCCGATGAGCGGGTCAGGAATTCCATCGAGAGCGCGGTAGCCTGGTTCGATCAAGCTAAGATTACTGAAGTCCGTCAGGTTCTCGTTGATGCGCCCGGGACGCCCAAGGGAACCGATAAAAAGATGATGCCTGACCCCGACGCCCCTCCCTTATGGGGTCGATTTTACGACCTGAAGAATGAAAAGTCCTTCTTTTGCAGTCGGGATGGAATTCCCCGTGACTCCATCGATCAAATCTCCTACGAGCGAAGGAACGGATATTCCTGGTTGGGAGAATATGCCCGGGGCCTGCTTGCCAAGGACTACCCCAATTGGAAAAAGGGAAACGCCCGGTAATCCCGTCCTTAAGGCGCGGGCATGCCCGTGGCGACCTGCACCGGGGAAGTCAGCTTCAACACTCGGCCCAAACCGAGCTGCCCGTCACTGTCCCTGCCCATCACGCGCATCGAACCGTCACTCATCTGAATCGAGGTACAAAAGCTCCCGCATGAAACGTCGGCCGCACCCGAGGAAAGAATTTGCACGGGTGAAGCGCGATCAATCATTGTTCCGTCCCCCAATTGCCCCCATTGATTACGCCCGACTGTCCAAACACTCCCGTCCGTCTTGATAAAAACGATATGGTCATTACCCGTCGCCACCTTCGTCACCCCGGAAGCGACAACCTGAACGGGCGAATGGCGATCCTCGAAAGTCCCGTCCCCGAGTTGGCCAAATAGATTGTCCCCCATAGCCCAGAGCGAACCGTCATTCTTCAAGAACACGCTAAAATTCCATCCGCAATCAACTGCCGTGACGTTTGCATCCACGATCATGACCGGGGTCTTGCGTTCAGCGGTCGTTCCATCCCCAAGATTTCCCTTGTTGTTCCCCCCCATCCCCCACAGGGAGCCATCGTTTTTCAAAAACAAACCGAAGTAATTATAACTGGCGGAAATTGAGGTGACGTTTGCATCCACGATCATGACCGGATTCGATCTGTTGGTATAGGTACCGTCCCCAAGCCGTCCCCTTCCATTGTGCCCCATGGCCCAGAGCGAACCATCGGACTTGACGAACAGGCTGTGCGCACCACCGGCACTTGCCCTGACCACCCCGGAACCCAGGATCTCAACCGGTGTTTTCCGTGTCGTCGTCGTGCCATCGCCCAAGCGGCCGTTTCCGTTGAATCCCATCCCCCAGAGCGAACCATCGGTCTTGACGAACAGGCTGTGATGCCACCCCGCGCTTATCTCCGAAACGTTCTCATCCACTACCCGATAGGGCGTGGACCTGCGGAATTCGGTTCCGCCGTCCCCCAATTGGCTATTTTCGTTGTACCCCATACCCCAGAGCGAACCATCGGTCTTGCGGAACAAAGTATACTGGGCTCCCCCGTCCACCTTGCTCACGTTTGCATCGATCGACTGGATGGGAAGGCTTTGCTGAAACTCCGAGCCATCGCCCGATTGCCCCCATTGGTTCTCCCCCATTGCCCAAAGACTGCCATCCGCCTTCTGGAAGAAGGTGGTATTCTTGCCACTGGCTATTCTAACGACTCCGGAAGCAAGCTGAACCGGAGAATAAATCTCGTCCGGGTTGGCCCCGCCAAGCTGACCAAAATGATTTGCACCCATGCCCCACATAGTGCCGTCCGCTTTCAGGAAAAGGCTGTGATGATGGCGAGTGGATACAGCAATGACTCCGCTGGACACGATTTGGTGCGGAGTACTTCTGGACACGCTCGTATTCCCATCCCCCAGCTTGCCATAACTGTTCCAACCCATCACCCAGAGCGAGCCGTCCGACTTAACGAATAAACTATGGGCAAAACTGCCAGCCCCAGCGGCCACTGCAGTGACGTTTCCATCGACGATGGGAACGGGAAATTCTCGTCTATGGTACGTACCGTCCCCCAGTTGTCCTGATCCTGCTCTTCCCATAGCCCAGAGCTTTCCTCCGGTAGTGACGTAAAGAGAATGATCGTTTCCCGCCGCCATGGAGATGACTCCCGAGGGCACGACCATAACTGGTTTCCATCGGTTGGTCAGGCTCCCGTCCCCGAGTTGACCGTGGTTGTTTCCACCCATCGCCCACAAGCTTCCGTCGGTTTTTAGAATCAATGCGAAATGGTAACCCGCGACTGCACTGGCAACCCCAGAATTGAAGACTTTTATTGGAGTCGTAGTGGTTCTATTTGTCCCGTCACCCAATTGCCCCCATCCGTTTTTCCCCATGCTCCAAAGCGAGCCATCGCTCTTCACGAAAAGGCTGAAGCTGTCACCTATTGCAACGGAAACAACGTTGCCATCGATCAGCTTTACGGGAATGGATCGACCAAAGTCATCGCCAACCCCAAGCCTTCCATAATGACCGGCACCCACAACCCAGAGGGAACCGTTCGCATCCAATCGAAGGGTATGATTCCAGCTATCGATAGCTTTTACGCAAGTAGGGGAAGCCAGCTTGACGCGCATGCTCGTCTCGGAAGTCCCGAAGGCATTGCTTGCCACCAGAGAGTACTGCCCCGGGGACTGAGCCGCAACGGTCAACTGGGGGCTCGTTGCCCCGGGTATGGACAAGCCGTCCTTTTTCCACTGGTAGGTAAAGTATGCCCCCGTGGTCTCGGGAGCCTGCAGGACAAGGTTTTCATGGGGCCGGGAAAGGTAATCGGAAAGCGGTGTCTTGAACGATGGCTTCAAGGACGGTGCGAGGTAGGCCCGGAGGATGGGGTCGAGCATTTCCTTGCTCACGGAGTCGGACTTGACGGAATTGGCCACTTCCGCAGCCAAGGCAAAGGGCGTAGCGGTTATGCGCCGGTCGGGGGTCAAATGGCGCAAGCCCTGCCCGTCCACGGCATCGAATCGAACGCGCAGGTAGAGCTCGTCATGCTCGAGGAACAAGGTCGCGGGAAGCGGGCTCATCCCCTGCCCGCCCAGAAGCACGACGTATCGACCATTCGTCACCGAGACGTCAATGGTGGAGTCGTTCTGGCTACCATTTCGCCAATGAATGGCACCGTTCTTGTCCCGGATGGCAAAGGCAAACTTTGCCTGGCCATGGTAATTGACCGAGTCAATGGAGACCTTGCCGCTAAAGGGCACCGGAGGGGACGCCCTCAACAAGCACTGTATCAGGCACATAAAAAGCAAACTTATCCCTATCCTCGTCATTTCTACAGTTTATTAGTTAATCTCATAGCTATGTCAATCAGGCACTTCGGCAGATGATGATGAACGTGAAATTGCGCCACTTGAACTGGTTTGACGAATCTGCGGGCATCCTTCCCCCTTGACTCTCCTTGGCAGCCCCGCAATAACGGCAAAACCATCGATTACCCGATTATCAGCTTTCCATGAACTTCAACCTCGAGGCAAC
>Ga0315322_10000608_pt1 | contig 26804 bp, 18 predicted proteins | sample M110021515metaG_FD_203461 | JGI IMG/M metagenome (GOLD analysis project Ga0315322, IMG submission 203461) | Ammonia-oxidizing marine archaeal communities from Monterey Bay, California, United States - M1 100m 21515 | ecosystem: Environmental > Aquatic > Marine > Intertidal zone | place: USA...
CAGCAAATCCTCCTCCTGCCAAGCCAATCGTGGGTCAAAATCTGCAGTAGAGGACACGTCAACAGTTGCCAAATGGAGGGGAGAAGCCAAAATAGAGTACACTGAAGCGTCGACAGCAGCGTGCAGAGGTTCGGGCACTGTACCAAAATCAGGTACCAACACGCCCGTCAACGTCGAACGCATTGGACGAAACCGCGAGCCTGATTTTCACCTGACGTACCGATTTGCTGATCAGATCGGCCCGTTCAGACCGCACTTTTCAGACTGCACTGTGGTTCATTCCATCCTGCGTTTTGCGTGCTCAGTTTATCGTGAATTGCTAAAGACAAAAATTCCTCTCCCTGGATTATTGAGAAAACATTGTGAGTAGTAGCGACGAACCTGTATTCGCCGGTGAATATGGACAACTCACTCCTGTCGGTGGTGGCGACCCCATTCCACTGCTCAAAAGGCGTTTGATGATCGGCCGCCGAGGCGAAGCCGATATCCAACTGGGGTTCAAGAATATATCAACCCAACATTGTCGCCTGACGCTGGAACAGGGGTATTGGTTCATACGTGACCTCAACAGTCGCAACGGGATCAAAGTTGATAATCGAACCGTCACCCGAAAGCGTGTCGATCCAAAAAGCAAGGTCGCATTTGCGAAGCATGAATACATCATCGAGTACGACCCCCAAACGTTAGGCGCCTACGGTCCTCCACCAGCCGATGATGACTACATGGAGGAATTGATGCGGAGCTCACTCATGGATCGTGCAGGTCTCAAAAAACGAGATCAGAAACGCACCGATATACACCAACGCAAATCGCTCGACTGATCAGTTTCACATCCGTGATCCAGCCGGCCCACACGCAGCATTTTTTGCATGTGTTGACTGGCTGCACCTTGGGTGACAAGTTCACCCAAATCATGTTCTGAAATCTGAAGTTTGCGGTAGATGATCGTTGCACCGCAAACACTGTTGGCCAACCGCTCAATTCAGCGGCACAGATCGATATCTTACGGACCTGCGTGCAGCCACTGGATTTGGCCGGCGGCTGCGATCCATGGTTGGCCCGAGAGTTTCAACGCGAAAGACAAATCCCGTGCAATCGAATCCAGGATGCGGTTTACCGAAACACATCAACCAAAATTCACTGACACCCACCGACGCATGTTCCATTTTGGACATTCTGCAAAAGCATTGTCGTTGCACTCAATGGACCGAATGAATTCCGGAAGCAAGGTCTGCTAAACTGCCGCAACGGCACACCCGCGCCCGATAGCTACAACAGGGCTGACGAAACCGACGAAATTTCAGCCTTTACATTACTGCCAGTCAAAAGCAGATTGCAGTCATTCCAACAGCTACGCAATAAACAACACCTCCGTTACACTCCCGAATCATTGGAAACCATGGTGCCAAAATTCAAGCCTACCCTCTGCTTGTTAGCACTCTTTTGCTACCTGTGCCCTGTATATGGTGACGACGCTGTTACTGACAATTCTGTTCGTGACAATTCTGTTCGTGATCAACGTCCCAACATTGTGTTTCTGTTGGCGGATGACCAATGCACCTACTCCATGGGTTGCTATGGCACCCCGGATGTTCAAACACCCAACATGGACAAATTAGCGCGTGACGGCATGATTTTTGATTGCCATTACGACACAACAGCAATTTGCATGGCGAGCCGCGCCAACATCATGACTGGCATGTACGAATACAAGACGGGGTGCAATTTTGAACATGGGGCGTTGCTGTCAGAACATTGGCATCGTTCCTATCCGATGCTACTACGCGCCGAAGGCTACCAGACAGCATTTGCCGGCAAGTTTGGCTTCGAGGTTACAGAGCAGCCCGATGCAAGAGGCACCTTGCCTGCAGACAGCTTTGATCGCTGGGGAGGGGGTCCAGGCCAAACGAACTATCAAACGAAACGAAACAAATCGATGGTGGATTATGCAAAAGACTATCCACACTCAACCGTGTCATATGGTGCGTTCGGCAGTGACTTCATTGCAGATGCCGCCAAATTGGACCACCCATTCTGTTTATCGATCAGCTTCAAAGCACCCCACAAACCAGCCACACCGGACCCACAATTCGATTCAGTTTATGCCGGAAAAAAATTCACTCGTCCGGCAAATTATGGTCGTGAGTACGGGGAACACTTTTCGCTGCAAAGTCGTGCCGGCCGCCAGTTCGAGCGTTTCCACAGTTGGAACTACAGCGACCAGTACGATGAAGTCATGGCAACCTACTATCAGCAAATCTATGCAATTGATGTCGCTTTGGGAATGATTCGTGAGGCGATCGACAAGGCAGGCGTAAAGGAGAACACCGTAGTCATCTATACGTCCGACAATGGATTCTTCTGTGGCTCCCACGGATATGGTTCAAAAGTCTTACCCTACGAAGAATCATCGCGTGTTCCGCTGATCATTTTCGATCCACGGCACAGCAACAGTGGCAAACAACTGCGTTGCGATTCATTGACGGGCAACGTCGACTTTGCACCAACGATTCTAAAACTGGCAGGTATCAAAATCCCCAGAAACGTGGACGGCCAGGACCTGATGCCTCTCTACGACGCCCCCCAAGCAAAGATACACGATTCACTGCCTCTGATTAACGTCTGGGGCCCCGACAAAGCACACAGCTACGCCGTGGTAACGGACTCATGGAAATACATTTACTGGCCTTACCGCGATGACAAAATTTCTCCGACAGAAGAACTTTACGATACCCAAAACGATCCTGGTGAACTGACCGACTTATCGGATATCGAATCCGCTGCGGGTGACCTGATTCGCATGCGGCAAATCTACGACAACGCGGTGAAATCCTGGCAAAAAGACGCAGTCCCCTACCACAAATACAGTCAATTCGGCGAACATTTCCAACGGCGTTAATTCATGAAAAAATCGATACAATGCGTGCCAGCCGTTTGCATCACATTGCTGACACTTTGCAGCCACGCAATGCTCTTGGCAGACAACCGTCCCAACGTGATCGTTATCTACACGGACGACCAAGGCTTTGGTGACGCAAGTTGCTTGAACCCCGATGCCAAGTTCGAGACCCCGAACCTCGACCGACTCGCAAAAGAAGGCATGACCTTCACCGATGCCCACTGCAGTGACACCGTCTGCACACCAAGTCGCTATGGCCTGCTGACCGGTCGATACAGCTGGCGTACCACTTTGAAAAAAGGGGTCTATGGAGCAGAAAAAAAATGTCTCATTGCTGATGGTCGAACAACACTGGCAAGTCTCCTGAAGCAACGTGGATATGCGACTGCCATGGTCGGAAAATGGCACCTTGGCATGGATTTCCCCGGTGACCGTAACGCAAGAGATTGGTCAAAACCTGTATTGGACATGCCTTTGGACAAGGGATTTGACTACTTCTGGGGAATCCCCGCATCCATGAACTATGGCGTGCTGGCATGGTTCGAAGGGCGTTACGCAAAAGTACCCCCGACCCAGTACACACAGAAAAAACCGAACAATATCGCCCTGTCGGATTACCGCATCAAACCTCCTTATGATCAGCAACTCACCAAACCAGGCACCACCAGTGAACTGGGTGTTGTTCGTGGACAACTTGAAATCGCACCGGACTTTGTCGACGCGGAATGCCTGACACGTTTTACCAACAAAGCAATTGAGTGGGTCGAGGGACGTGCCGACGCCGCCCGCAAAGGCGAACCATTTTTCTTGTACCTGCCCTACACATCACCTCACAAACCTGTCATCCCCATCGATCAATTTCGTGGCAAGAGCGACGCGGGTGCCTATGGTGACTTCATGATGGAAACAGATTGGCACGTTGGCCGCATTCTGGAGATGCTCGATCGTGAAAAAATAGCCCAAAATACATTAGTCATTTTCACAAGTGACAATGGTCCCGAAACCACATGGAAAGAGCGAACCAAACGCTTCTCGCACCAAAGCAACGGAATTTTCAGAGAAGGCAAGCGTTCCATCTACGAGGGAGGACACCGCGTGCCTATGTTCATTCGTTGGCCTGCGAAAATTTCTCCGGCAAGTCAGTGCAATCAACCTGTCTGCCAAACAGACATTCTGGCAACACTAGCAGCTATCACAGAGAACCAATTGGCCGCGAACGAGGGTGAAGACAGCTTTAGTTTTTCCCCCGTGCTGAACAACCCCAATGCAAAAATGAACAGGGGGCCCATGATTCATCACAGTGCTTCTGGTGGTTTCGCGATTCGCGATGGTGACTGGAAATTGGTGATGGAAACGGCCAAATCCAAACGTCAACTTTACAACCTTGCCAAGGATCCCAGCGAGCAGGATAACGTGTTGCAACAGAATCTTGACATTGCCAAAAAACTCCATGCAGAGATTACCGAAATCGTCGCGAATGGCAGATCAACGCGTGGAACCCCGCAAGCGAATGATACACCATGGTGGAACCATCTTATTTGGATGGATAAGTTTTAGTAGGCAAGTGTCAGGCAGATCGTCGCATCCACCCTACATTCCATCCACCATCAGGCACTTGGCATCGCACTGATGGTACCGCCCAAAACTTCAGCCAGACGATTGTCGTCCGATGCAGAAATCCATCGCAGATCGACACAAATGGCATCTCCAACACACCCCACAGCAACGGCGGGCATGTCTTCCATCAGTTTGCTCTGCCATTGTTCGGAAGACAGCGATTCATGAGTCACGCAAATCTGTCGCGAGGCAAAACGCCAACGTCCATCGTCGATGAGCCGTGCGTCTTCCGCTGTGACTTGCACATTTCGAATGCGATCGCTGCCGCTGAGTCTGGTCGCCAGTCGCTCGGCTCGCCCACGAAGGTTTTCTTCGCTGGTGCTGAGCAATGCCAACGTTGGAATCTCATCGGGATCAGAAGCAGCAACCTCAAGTGTCATCGCTAACATTGCGCGGGCAGCATCACCGGCAGCGATCGAGGGCCAAACCCGAGACGCCTTTATGCTGTCAATTTGTGGTTTGCGTCCAATAACGATGCCACATTCGGGACCGCCCAACACCCCCTGTCCTGACAGGATCACAAAGTCTGCACCTGCCACAAGCATGGACTCCGCAGATGGAATTTCAGCCGTACCTGAGGCAACTGATTCGGCTTGCCCTAGGGTCGCCACCGGTAGGACAACCGCCTGCATAGCATCTCGACCGCTCAATTCCAGCAACTCCAGTGGTTGTTCGCCCACATCAGCCATGACGACACAAAAAGACTCTAGCCCATCGAAATCATGGGGCAGAATACTGTCGCGGCTTCCAACTTCTTGAATCACTGGCAAGAACATGCCGAAAGCATCCGGCAAAGCTCTCCCATTGGGCAGCCGGACTGCTTGGGACCGATGCACGACCAACTGCCGCTCATCCACCAGAAGTGCCAACGCCGTCAACGCTGACGAAAAGTTGGATGTGACGGCAATCGAATAATCGCCCCCCGCAGGCAACAAACGCTGCAACCTTCGCGTCAAGCGTTCGTCCATGGATGCTCCGGTGACGCTATCTCCCAAAATCAGCTCGTAGCCCGCTTCACTCACCTGGGGTGCCAGTGGAACACCAGCCCCATGTTCATTCATCAAAACGCCGCTGCCGTTCAGTAACGGCACCGCCAACGCGGTATGCTTTCGCGACCATCGTTCGACAGTTTTTTTTCCGACCTCTGCAGTCCGCATCATCGCATCGATGCTCTTGGCTGCGGTTTGCGGTAGATCTTGCAGGATCTCTGTTGCCTGATTTTTGATTTTCTCGATGGTTTCAGGCTCACTCGCTTTTCGGGCAACGTCGGTAATTCCGCGTCGCAGAAGCTCAATCGTCCAAGGTGGTAGCGCCATCTGACTCGCCTGTGGCAGAAAATGTAAAACTTGCATGAATCCTAACAGTCTGACCCTAGGATAATCGCTGTTGAGGTGTTGCGTGACAAGCCTTTGGTTTCAATGGCAAATTGATTCCGCTTTCAGCAACCTCGAAACAGCGAGACCACGACACATGTGATTCCACATCCACAAGCTTGCAAGGTTGCTAAAGCGGGTATCATGTTGATAAGGGAATCAAGCCAACCACAGTCGGGTCCCCAGGAACTGCCCATTCAGAAAATCGCGGCTTTTCCCAACCGATTTGCCATGCTTCCGACAACCCTGCACTCCCACTCATTGCCTGTATCATCGCTGACATGAAAATTGACCATCTATTAGCTGCATTTACATGCCTTCTGGCGGGTCTCCTAGGCCCGTCGCATTTGAACGCTGCCAAATTCGAAACCGTCGATTTCACCCGTCAGATCCGGCCTATTCTGCGAGATCACTGCTTGGAGTGTCATGGAGGCGTCAAGCAGACAGCAGACCTCTCCTTCATCCATCGCGATGCGGCCCTTGAAGTCATCGTGGCTGGCAAACCTGATGAGTCATTGTTGATTGAAAGAATTTTGTCCAAGGATGTTGACGAAGTGATGCCGCCTCCAGAGCACGGATCGCCGCTCACTGGTCAACAAATTGATTTACTGACCCGATGGATTGAACAGGGTGCACCATGGCAACAACCGTGGGCATACCAGCCACCTCTGCCACCCAAACCACCCGGCGTGCCATCGGCTGAATGGTGCAGGCAACCACTTGACTCTTATGTGCTGGCTAGCCTCGAGCAACAACGATTTGGTCCCGCGCCAGAAGCGCCACCGGCACAGTGGTTGCGTCGCGTAACCCTTGATTTGACCGGTCTGCCACCGACACCAGAAGCAGTCAAACGTTTCCTGCAAGTGTTATCTAGCGAAGGTCAGGCTGCGTATGCGAATGTCGTCGATGAGCTTCTCAAATCTTCTGCCTATGGCGAACGATGGGCATCCGTCTGGCTCGACCAAGTTCGCTACGCAGATTCGCGTGGACTAGGTGCGGATGGACGCCGTGAAATCTGGAAATACCGTGACTGGGTGATTGATGCAATCAACGACGACATGCCGTTCGATGAATTTACCATCAAGCAGATCGCGGGCGACCTGTTACCGTCACCAACCATCGATGATCAGGTCGCAACGGCAGTACACCGTTTGACACAAACCAACGAGGAAGGCGGAACTGACGATGAAGAGTTTCGAATCAACGCAGTGCTGGACCGAGTCAGCACTGTATGGCAAACATGGCAAGGCGTTACATTTGGTTGCGTGCAATGCCACGCCCACCCATACGATCCTTTGCAGCATGAAGATTTCTATCGCTTTGCTGCCTTCTTTAACAATACCGCTGATTGTGACCTGAACTCGGAGCTTCCATTATTGTCAGTTCCGCTTGATCCAGCTAATCACATCAAGGCCAACAAACTCGACCACGAAATCAATGCCCTGCAGCACTCGATTTGGGATCGGGAATCCGCCGCTTTGGATGCACCTCAAGCCAACTGGCAGGTCATCACGAACATGAAGGCTTCAGCAACCAAAGCAACGGAGGTTGCCGTCGAGCAACGGGAAGGGCACGCAGAGTACTACACCATTGACACTCTGTCGTCGAACACTGAAATCACACTCGAAATACCGTTAAACGGAAACTTGAAACGGTTAACAGCGATCCGCGTCACGATTGCCCCAAGAGATCCTGAAACAGCCAAAATGGACTCCGAATGGGGCTTCGTCCTGTCACATGTACAGGCTGCGTTGAAGCCCAAAGACGGCGAGGCCAATCCGATCACCTTCACGCGAGTGATTGGCGACGAGGCGAATCCATTCAAAAACCCGGATGACAGTTTGAATGGAAAAACAAACAACGGGTTCGCTGCTTACAGTCGCATCCACTACCCCCGCACAGCTGTTTTCGTTCTCGAGTCTGCCATCGAAGTGCCAAAGGGTAGCACTCTGGAAATCAAAATCCGAAACGGAGTGACAGAACTGGGGTCATTTCCGCTGATTGCAAAACGTGGCCACGTCGCCGTCAGCCAACAACCAATTTTCAATCCTTTGCTGAATGCACCCAAACTGTTATCTGACAGACAGCAACTGAGCGTCTTGCAGGCGATACGATCAAAGATTCCAAGCAGCAGGACCCCAGTACTTCAGGAACGCCCATCGCACCTGAAACGTCCAACGCATGTCTTCACACGAGGCCTGTTCCTCACCAAGGGAGTAGAGGTTCAGGCGGGCGTTCCTGCTGCCCTTCCTCCCCTGCCAAAGCGTACCAGCGAAACGTCGGGAAGTGACAACTCTGTGAACCGGCTTGACTTGGCCCGCTGGTTGGTCAACGGCGATAACCCACTGACTGCCCGAGTGACGGTCAACCGTGTTTGGGCTCGACTATTTGGAACTGGCATTGTCGCGACTGAGGAAGATTTTGGATCGAGTGGTGAACCACCATCGCACCCGAAGTTACTTGATCAACTTGCCTTCCAATTTCAAAATGATTTTGAATGGAGCCAGAAGCAACTCATAAGAACGATTGTGTTATCCAGCACCTACCGGCAGGATAGCAAGATGCGTCCTGAGTTATTGGAAACGGATGCCGATAATCGTTTATTGGCTCGAGGCCCTCGTTTTCGCATGCCAGCCGAGATGATTCGTGACAATGCCCTGTTCGTCTCGGGTCTGCTATCGCCCCAAATGCATGGTCCTCCTGTTCACCCCCCGATTCCGAGTGGTGTCTGGAAACCATTTCAGGGCGGCGATAAATGGAAGACTCCGGAAATTGGTGACCCGAATCGTTATCGCAAATCGATTTACACTTACACCAAACGCAGCATTCCGTTTCCCATGTTTGCGGCGTTCGACGCACCATCACGCGAATTCTGCACCCCGCGTCGATTGCGATCGAACACACCGCTGCAGGCATTAATGACGCTGAACGATGTGACCTTCGTCGAATGCAGCAAGGCGTTCGCCAAAAAAATGCTGGATGTGAGTGATCAACTCGAGCCGCAATTGCGTTACGGTTTTTCATCGGTCACTTCCCGCGAGCCAACCAAAACTGAACTGCGTGCCCTAGCCGATCTTTACCAAACGTGTAGGGAGCAACAGACCAACGAACTCGATTCAATGACCGCCGTCGCAAGGGTAATGCTAAATCTCGACGAAATCATGAGCAAGTAAAAATGCAACGCGAAAATCTTGAACAACAAATCGCGAGACAAACAATCGAGTCTCGCACCCGACGTCATTTCCTTCAGAACTGCGCCACCGGACTTGGTAGCCTGTGGATGGCAACTCAGGCTCAGGCTGCAAATCCAGCTGAACAGAAAGCGGGCCTGCACAATCCGATGAGTCCTTCGCTGCCACCGCTTCCAGCCAAAGTCAAACGAGTGATCTATCTTCACATGGTAGGAGCTCCAAGCCAGCTGGAACTGTTCGATTACAAACCCGAGCTGAATGCTTTGGACGGCAAAGATTGCCCCGCCTCGTTTCTGGAAGGCAAACGGTTCGCATTTATCAACGGAACGCCAAAGATGCTGGGTCACCAGTACAAATTTCAGCAGCACGGCAAGTCAGGCATGTGGGTGTCAGAACAGATGCCCCACCTGTCGAAAACAGTTGACGACATTTGCTTCATCAAGACGATGCAAACGGAACAGTTTAACCATGGCCCAGCCCAATTGATGGTCCACACTGGAGCATCTCAGATGGGTTCGCCGTCAATCGGATCGTGGGTGACATGGGGGCTGGGAAGTGAGAACAGTGATCTACCTGGCTTCATCGTGTTACTTTCGGGCGGACGTTTGCCACGCGTTGGCAAAGCCCTCTGGAGCTCGGGATTCCTGCCATCGGTTTACCAAGGTGTTCAATGCAGATCCCAAGGTGATCCAGTGCTCAACGCATCGAACCCGGAGGGTGTCTCGCGACAACGCCGACGTCAGGTACTCGACACACTCGAACAACTCAATCGTGAATCCCACCAACAATTTGGCGACCCTGAAACTCTGACCCGAATCGCGCAGTATGAAATGGCATTCCGGATGCAAACCGCCGCACCCGAAGCGATGGACCTATCGAGAGAAACCGCTGATACACTGCAAGCCTATGGGGCGGAACCGGGCAAAGAGTCATTTGCCAACAACTGCCTGCTGGCTCGGCGACTGATCGAAAAGGGGGTCAGGTTTGTCCAGCTTTTCGACTGGGGCTGGGACACGCATGGTTCCAATCAGGGTGAATCATTGAATCACGGCTTCCGAAACAAATGTTCCCAAACAGACAAACCGATTGCTGCGTTACTGCAAGACCTGCGTCAGCGGGGTCTGATGGAAGACACGCTTGTGGTTTGGGGTGGTGAATTCGGACGCACACCAATGCGAGAAAATCGCATGGGAGGCACCATGGCTTTCATGGGTCGTGACCATAGCCCTGATGCGTTCACCATTTGGATGGCGGGAGCCGGTGTGAAAGGTGGATACAGCCACGGAGTTACGGATCCAGTTGGTTACACACCTGCCGAGAATCCCGTTCAGTTACGTGATCTGCACGCAACCATTCTGGGCCTGATGGGTTTTGACCACCAGACGATGTCCGTTCCTTTCAAGGGATTGAATCAACGTCTGACCGGTGTGAAACCTGCAAAAGTCGTGCAAGAGATACTCAGCTGACACCGTGCCGACGGGCACCTTCATGGGGTGCGTTAGCGGATCGACATGGTGTTGCCGCTCAGAGTTTACTTGCCGGTCTTGGCAGCTCGCAGGTGCAATTCCGCCAACTGGTCCTTGTCGACCGAGCCTGGCGCTTCTGTCATCAAGTCGGCCGCTCTTTGGGTTTTCGGGAAGGCGATGACTTCGCGAATGTTCTCCAATCCAGCGAACAGCATGACCCAACGGTCCACTCCGAGAGCAATACCCCCGTGTGGTGGAGCGCCGTACTTAAGCGCGTTGAGCAGGAAACCGAATCGATCTTCAGCAGTGTCAGCATCAATTCCCAATAATTCGAACACATCTGACTGCGTGGATGGATCGTGAATTCGAATCGTACCGCCACCAGCTTCGCTGCCATTGATGACGAGGTCATATGCCTGTGCTCGACATTCTTTTGGATTGTCTTTCAAGGACGGCAAATCACTTTCCAGCGGAGCGGTGAAGGGGTGGTGCATCGCATTCCAGCGTCCAGTCTCCTGATCACGGTCGAACATTGGGAATTCAGTGACCCAGCTGCAATTCAATTCTTCAGGATCAATCAGGCCCATCTCACTGGCGAGCCGTTTACGTAATCCAGCCAAGCCCTTGCAAGTGACTTCCCACGAGTCAGCGAGGAACATCAGCAAGTCACCCGTTTCTCCGCCCAACAATTCTTTGATTTCAGCGAGATGTTCAGCATCAAAGTTCTTGCTGATCGGACTCCACAGAGTGCCATCTTCCTCGACACGGAACCATGCCAAACCTTTTGCGCCGAAATCAGCTTTGACATACTCGGTGAGTTCATCAATCTGTCGACGCGAGTACTTGGCCGCAGCTTGTTTGACGGCGATACCGCGAACAAAGCCACCCAAATCAGCAGTGCCACGAAAGACTCGAAACTCAGTCTTTTTTGCGACGGGCGTAACATCAACGATCTCCATACCGAACCGCAGGTCAGGAGCGTCTGACCCGAATCGTCGCATCGCTTCCTCAAAAGTCATGCGTGGCAACGGAGTCTTGACTTCCTTGCCAAGAACATCTTTCGCGGTCTTCGCAACCAATCCATCAATCAACCCCATCACGTCATCAGCATCAACAAATGACATTTCAAGATCGAGCTGCGTGAACTCGGGTTGTCGATCAGCTCTCAGATCTTCATCTCTGAAACACTTTGCTACTTGAATGTAGCGATCAAAACCAGCAACCATCAAAATTTGTTTGTACAACTGTGGCGACTGTGGCAGAGCATAAAAGTTTGCCGGATGCACACGACTGGGAACCAGATAATCACGTGCGCCCTCGGGCGTACTACGTCCCAGAATCGGTGTCTCGACATCAATGAAATCATGCTCGGCAAAGTAATCCCGCATCGTCTTGACGATGGTGCTTCGCAGCACCATGGCGCGCTGCATTTCACCTCGCCGCAAGTCGAGAAATCGATACTTGAGCCGCAAATCTTCGCCAGGCAAGTCTGGCTGATTGGGTGTGAATGGTGGCGTTTCGCTGCTGTTCAGGATTTCGAAATGCTCGCTTCGAATCTCGATCGCACCTGTATCGAGCTTTTCGTTGGTCTTACCCTCGAGACGATCGGTGACCGTCCCCCGGATCAGGATCACACTTTCAGCGGCCACACGCCCCGCTTCGTTAATCAATGCTTCATTCGCCTCAGGTGGACCGATCACAACCTGAGTGATTCCGTATCGATCACGAAGGTCGATAAAGACAGCGCCACCATGGTCACGCTTGCTTTCAACCCAACCGCAGAGGGTCACTTCAGTTCCAACATCGGTTTTGCGGAGCTGGCCGCAGGTGTGGGTGCGTAGCACGGGGGCAGGACTATCAGTTAGTGGGGAGAAAATGAATTCCAGCCACCATCATATCGTGGCGCGGCTGAATCGGAAGGTAAGGTCGAAAGCAATGCCATCCCACTTCCATCACGCCGAAAGGCCCGGGCAAAACCCGAGCCTTTCGCATCATTGCAACAGAAAAATCGGAATCACACTTCTGCGGAGCCTTCACCCTCTGCCTCGGTTTCCTCATCAATCGTGACCGCTTTGTAGCCTCCAATGCTCTTGAAGTACACGATAATCAGAAGGTAGATGACGGCCATGGTTGCAGGAATCGCCGAATCAGCCTTCAACGTCATCCTATCGCCTTCCTGCCCAGCAGCCACGAGTTGCTCTTGATCAGGAGTTTTTGGGTCAGCTTTGACGGCCTCTTCAAGCTTTGTACCATCGATCGCGTTAACCTTCTCGAGGAACAGAAACTGAGATGGGGTTTCCGTGTTTTCGACCGATTTGTAAAGAGCTTGGTTCTTCGATTGCAGTGCCTCTGCCGCGAAACGGTCTTTTCCGTAACCCAGACCTGGTCCACCAAGCATGCCAGCGGCAAGCATACCAATGCCACCCATAATCGAAATCGCAACCGCACCCGTACGCGGGTAGCGGTCTGAAGCAACTGCCAGCATCGTTGGCCAGAAGAAAGTTTTTCCAACCGCGTAAATCCCCAACGCGAGCAAAGCAGCAACAAATGTCTCCATCGTGCTTGCCAACTGCAATCCAACCACTGCAAGAATCGAACATATCAGCAGCAATCCAATCGGTGAAATCTTCAGATTCTTCTCAATGAAGTGGGCAGCGAATCGCAAGCCAAACATGATCAACGAAGTCCAGATGAACAATGCTTTACCTTGCTCGGAAGTAAACAGATTTCCTGTGATGTTCTGAATCCATCCATCAGTCCCAAGTTCTACGGCACCAACAAGAGCATGTGTCGCGAAAAGCACAAACAGCAGGAAGGAACCCAGTGCAAACTTGGTCAGACCTCCAACAGCAAGCCAAAGCCCAACACCGACAACAATCCCAAGCACCATACTTTTTTCGCCTATCACGAGTGGTGCAACATCTTGGTAGAAAAACATACCAAGAAGCCCACAGGCAACTGCTGCCCCCATGAGCCCGACATCCTTGAGCATTTCGCCCAACCCAAGACCTTTCTCGGAGGCTTCACTCTGCGGAAACTTTTGCCCCATGAACATCAAACCGTAAATCACGGTGGGAATCAGATAAAGCGACAACTGAATCTTCCAGCCGAGTTCCAGACGATCGTCCAAAACCCAACCAATAGCAGCACCAATGATCATTCCAGCAGGCCAGCTAGCGTGAAGAATGTTCAGATAGTGTGTTCGATTTTGGGGGAACAGCGTTGCGACAAGAGGATTGGCAACCGCCTCAAGCGTTCCGTTGGCATATGCGAACAGAAACATCCCCAAATATAAAAATGTGTACGCGTTTTCGGGCGAGGATGCACCGAAAGTAACGAACGCGGAAAGCACATGACAACCGAACGCCAGCACCACCAACCAGCCATATCCGATCTTATCTACGATTACTCCGCCGATGATGATTCCAAAGCAGAATCCGGTGAATCCGGCACCACCAATCACGCCCAGCTGGGAAGCGGTGAAACCATACTCACCACCCCAGTTATCCAGAATGCCACCTCGAATGGCGAATCCCACACCAGCCGCGAGGATGGCCATGAATCCTGCCCACAGGAGACGTTTAGCGTTGGGGGCGGTGACGCCCGGGTCAGCAGCAGTAGTACTCATTAGCTATTGCCTTGATCAAAAAGAGGGGGTTCGGAGTAATGAAGTGTGCGTTCAACAGCCTTAAAAAAAGTTGCCGAGGCACTCAAATCCAGTCAAGTGTTCAAAACAACTTCTCGCAAGAAGGAAAACGTAATTCCCCAACGCTCCCAGTGCCACTGTCATGGCCCCTATACTTCCTCTAATAGTGGAAAATAAACCTTCCGAACCTTTCAGACTTTCACCTTCCTCGGAGACAGATAGATGCGTTTTTTCCTCACACTCGCCTTGGCTTTTGGAGCAATGACAACGATGGCAACCGCCGACGACCACGAATGCGCCCTGAATTTCAAGGCAAAAACAATCGAAGGCAAGACTGTCGACCTCGAAGATTACGAGGGAAAAGTCGTCCTTGTGGTCAATACAGCCAGTCAATGTGGGCTGACTCCACAATATGCAGGGCTTGAGAAGCTCTACGGTGAGTACAAGGCCGACGGACTCGTCATTCTTGGCTTTCCGTGCAACCAGTTCGGTCGCCAGGAGCCAGGTACTGACTCAGACATCAAAAAATTCTGCACAACGAAATACAAAGTCACCTTTCCGATGTTCAGCAAAGTTGACGTCAACGGTGACGACGCCGCCCCGATCTACAAATACCTGACCAGCAAGGATGCTAAACCCGCTGGCAAAGGCAATGTCAGCTGGAATTTCGAGAAATTCCTGATCGACCGCGAAGGCAACCTGGTTAATCGGTTCGCCCCACGAACTCGTCCGGAAGACTCCGAACTGGTCAATCAGATCAAAGCACAGCTCAACAGCAAGTGACGGTGAGTACTTGAGAGAGTCGCCTCGCCCGCACGGTGATATTTCGCCTATCGGCGGGCAGGTTGGCTCGAATCGGTGTAGAATCGTGTGCGAAGAGTGGTCGATTTTGGCGGTTTCGCGACCAAAGGTCTGTCGATCGATATAAAACGGCCTTCGACTTCGGAGGCTCAAAATGCTGCGACTTGTTCGCTCTTTTGATGCCCGCGCACAATCTGCCCGCGCACAATCTGCTCGGGCATTTTTTTCGTCCCTAAAACCCCTCGAACTCGGTATTTTCGGACGAAATCCCGATGCACATCGTTTTCCAAATTCCCCCGCACGCCCCTCGAGATTAATGCGATTCTTCTTTCTATGCCTGCTCGTTTGTTTGACATTCCCTTGTCTAACAGGCACGGCCCATAGCGCTGAACCTCTGCTGCAGCCGAACGACCGTGTCGCCATCTTGGGTGGGACTTTTGTAGAGAGGATGCAGGCTTCAGGGGACTTTGAGGCTGAAATTCAATGCCGGCAGCCGAGCTGGAACCTAAGTTTCCGAAACATTGGCTGGTCAGGTGACGATGTTCATGGCATCGGACGTAAACGTTTTGACAGTCCCGCAGACGGTTTCAAACGCATCTTGCGAGATGTGGAGACGTCCAACGCCAACGTGGTGCTGATGGCCTATGGATTTGCTGAAGCATCCGATGGCAAACCAGCCGTTGAGCGATTCGGCCCCGGGCTGGCGAGACTGGCGGACGAGCTATTGAAGCAGAAAAAACGGGTGATTTTGCTCACTCCTGTCGCCATGCCGGGCTACAAAGTCACCGAATACGATCAGTGGCTAAGCGAATGTCGTTCGATCATCCAACGAGTCGGCAAAGAGCGTGAAATTCCTGTGGTTTCCGTTCAATGGGTGCCCTCAGAGAATGAAATCACGCATGACCGACTACTGCCGAATGCTGCAGGCTACTCCGCTTACTCGACGGATGTTGCTGATGCTTTGGTGGGTGCAGGAGATTGTGAAACGGCAACAGAGGCTGACAAGACTGGCTTGAAAAAGCTAATCAGCCAGAAAAACCAGCTTTTCTTCCACCGCTACCGCCCTCAGAACGAGACGTACTTGTATCTATTTCGCAAGCATGAGCAGGGCAATAATGCCGTAGAAATCCCCCAGTTTGACCCTCTCATCAAGAAGGCTGACGAGGCAATTTGGCAGGCATCTGGGTCCTGAGCAGACTTTCCGGCGTCGGATCAGACCCTTGGAAATGGCGAAGTCGGCCGGCAAAAAAACGTGAGCCAGCATTCTTCTGCCTTGGTCATTGCCAGTTCCCCCTGTCGAGCTTACGCTTTTCCGTTTGCGCCGCGGCAAATCGTGCGGTATTAAGAGTTGAAAACTTGGAGTTTTGTGGTGTCTGGTACCTGTGTGATTGGTCTTCAGTGGGGCGATGAGGCAAAAGGAAAGCTCGTCGACTTGCTTGCGCCGCAATTTGATCTTGTAGTTCGTTACCAAGGAGGTGCCAACGCTGGGCACACCGTGGTGGCAGGCGATGAAACATACAAACTGCACCACATCCCAAGCGGCATTCTGCACCCGCAAGTGAGAAACCTGATTACTCCTGGTGTGGTGATCAATCCATCAACCATGCTGGATGAGATCGAAGGCCTCGCCAAGCGAGGCGTGATCTGTCGTGATAATCTCCGCGTCAGCGAGCGTGCGCATTTGGTGATGCCGTGGCACATGGCCGAAGATAAGTTCATCAACGCGACCGCCGTACGCGGCGAATCGATTGGTACCACCAACCGTGGTATTGGTCCCTGCTACCGAGACAAGGTTGGTCGAACGCACGCGATCCGCATGGCAGACCTCGTGCAAGCGACCCGTGATGATCGGATTGCGACTGTCGCCGAGCAGAAAGTAATCCTGCTAGAGAAAATGGGTGCACCTCAGGAAGATCTGGATGCGATCGCACCGGAAAAAGTGGTTGCCTTGGCTGCTTCATGGGCGGAGCAACTTGACGGCATGATCGGTGACACAACCGATTACCTGCTGGATGCTTGCGAAGCAGACAAACGAATTTTGTTTGAGGGTGCACAGGGTGCCCTGCTGGATATCGATCACGGAACCTTCCCATTCGTCACGAGCAGTAACAGCAGCGGTGTTGGTGTTTGTGCAGGTGCGGGAGTCCCACCGCGTTGGATTCATCAAGTGCTGGGGGTTTGCAAGGCATATAGCACTCGTGTTGGCGGCGGACCTTTTCCCACCGAACTTGACGACGAGATTGGTGAACGAATCCGCAAACTCGGGAACGAATTTGGAACAACCACGGGAAGGCCGCGTCGATGCGGTTGGTTTGATGCCGTTGCCGTGCGATATACCTCCCGACTCAGCGGCGTCACCCGCTTGGCATTGATGATGATGGACGTGCTTAGCCATCTGGATGAATTGAAAGTGTGCGTGGCTTACGAACTGGATGGAAAACGGATCGAAACGGTTCCCAGTCACGCGGAAGAATTGCGCCGTTGCAAACCGATCTACGAGACAATTCCCGGCTGGAAAGAGCCCGTCGATGATGTTCGTCGAGAGGACGAGTTCCCTGCTGGCGCATTAGCTTATGTAAAGCGAATTGAAGAATTGGTTGGAATTCCTGTGGGCGTACTGTCTGTTGGCCCTGATCGAGTTCAAACCATCTTCACTGAAGCTGCAACCGAATTAGCACTCCAGCCCATTGCCTGAAAGATGACCGACCAGGGCCCCGATGCTTGCGAAATAGACCAGTTAGCAGATGTCCCTGCCGATGCTCGCCCGCAACACATCGCGATCATCATGGATGGAAACGGTCGCTGGGCCCAAAGTCAAGACTTGCCCCGTATCGAGGGGCATCGCCACGGGGTGAACACGGTTCGCATGATCAGCGAAACGGCCACTGAACTGGGAATCGCAGCGATAACACTCTATTGCCTGTCCAGCGAAAACTGGAAGCGTCCTCAGGCAGAACTCAATTTCCTGATGCATCTGCTTGAGCAATACCTGATCGAAGAACGTCGAACGATCATGGACCAAGGACTGCGTTTGAAAGTGATTGGGCGGCGAGACAGGCTGCCAGAAAATGTCCTGACAGAGATGGATCGGACGTTAGAAATGTCAGCCAACAATCCGGGCACCACATTGGTCCTCGCCATTGATTACGGCGGTCGAGATGAAATCACAAAGGTAACGCGGGATATTGCCGGCGAAGTCGCTGCCGGAACACTCAAGCTCGATGCCGTAAACGAAGATGCCATCACAAAGAGGCTCTACACTGCCGACCTTCCCGAAGTCGACTTGTTGATTCGCTCAGGTGGAGACATGCGGGTTAGCAATTTCCTGCTTTGGCAAATCAGCTATTCAGAAATCTGGATCACCGAAAAGTGCTGGCCCGAATTCACCCGCCAGGATTTCCTGAACGCAATTCGTGAATTCAATTCTCGGCAACGACGATTCGGAGGCTTGAATGTCAACGAATGATGACCAACCCATCAAACAACTTCGAAACAATGTCTTCATACACATCGACTCCTGTCTGAACACGGCATTCAACGTGCACACAGCAAGCGACCTTGCACCAACTTGCCGGGGCGTTTCGACTGGCCACGCAAGGGCAGGGCACGCGGCGCGAGTTCAAGACCTTAACGTTCAAAACAGAAGGGCACGTGCAACTTGTTAATCGATCGTTTGAAAACATCGGCCGTGCTAATTTCCATCACAGCGATCCTGCTGTATTTGGATGCCAACATGTCTCCAGCGGGAGTGGAGGGAATTTGGCTGCTACCTCTGCTGCTGTTTTTCTCACTGGGCACGGCTTGGGACATTTCCGGCTTGCTGTCCAACAGTGGTCGCCCAATCCACCGCAAGGCAACACTATTAGCCACGGCAATCATCACTCTTTCTGCTTGCCTTCCGATGATGTGGCCGCTGTTCGGATCAGAATATCCACCCAACTGTCCGGTTGGAAAACTAGGCTGGATTGTCATTGCTTCGGTGGCATCGATGTTCTTACTGCTGCTGGCGGAGATGAAGGATTACGGAAAAGGTCCCCCAGGTGCCATTGAGCGTACCTGTGGAGGTGTTTTTGTGTCTGTTTACGTAGGCCTGCCCATGGCATTGCTGGTTTCCCTTCGATCACTGGGGGACGGTAACTGGGGACTGGCCGCCATCCTGACCATGATCGCGGTAACCAAATCGACCGATGCTGGAGCCTATTTCAGCGGCAAAACCTTCGGCAAACACAAACTGATACCCCGGCTGAGTCCGGGCAAGACACGCGAAGGAGCAATCGGCGGAATTCTAATCGCCACGATCGTTGCATTCGTCTGCCTGAAGTGGCTTTTTCCAGCGATCGCAGGGGACTCGGTCGGTCCTGTCGAGGCAGCCACTATCCCTGCACTGGCCCAGCCTTTGTGGGGTGCATTATGCCTGGGGCCAACTCTGGCAATCACCGGAATGATCGGTGATTTAGCGGAATCCCTCGTCAAAAGAGACTCCAATGCGAAAGATAGTGGCAACCTTCTACCAGGACTCGGGGGCGTTTGGGACGTCACAGATTCACTGATCGCAGCGGTTATGCCTGCATTTCTTTGTTTCGTCGCTGGCGTTGCTGCCTGATTAAAACGGTGATTTGGCGGTTTCTTGACACCTCATCCTATGATTTCACCGGAAATGTATAGAATACTCACTGTTGACCCATCGATCCTTGCAGGCATCTGAATGACCGAAGCCACGCTTTCGATCACCAATCCTGACGAGATCCTGACCCTGTTCGGACCTCGCGACCAGCACCTGAGAAAGCTGCGCCGGTTGTTTGATGTTCGCATCACCCAGCGGGATGGCAGAATTCGCATCTCAGGTGAAGGTGAAGAAGACGTCCAACGGGCGACCCGGACGCTAGAGAAGCTCCGCCATCTCTCACGCCAAAAGGGAGAGTTAAGTCCCGGCGATATCGATGTAGCTGCCTCAGAAGAAGGCGCAGTCGTCGTCGGGACCGGCAAAGGGATCAGCCACTCTGCCGATGAAATCGACATTCAACATGCTGGCCGCCGTATCAAACCGCGGACCCCGGGGCAGGATGAGTATGTCAAAGCGATCCGCTCTCACGATCTGACCTTCGCGACCGGTCCAGCGGGGTGCGGCAAGACATACTTGGCCGTCGCAACCGCAGTGGAAGCTTTGCGATCTGGCAGCATTCGCAAAATCGTTCTGGTTCGGCCCGCTGTTGAAGCTGGCGAAAGCCTTGGTTTTTTACCGGGCGACCTCCGGGCAAAGCTTAACCCATACTTACGCCCGTTGATGGACGCGTTGGGTGAGATGGTCGACTATGACCAAGCTCGAAATTTGATGGAACAGGATGTCATCGAGGTGATCCCGCTGGCTTACATGCGTGGACGCACCCTGAGTGACGCGTTCATCATTCTGGACGAAGCACAGAACACGACCGTTGCGCAGATGAAGATGTTCCTGACCCGCATGGGCGAACGAAGCAAAATGGTTGTCAGTGGCGACGCAACGCAACAGGACTTGCCTCGTGGCGTAACCAGCGGGTTGCGTGATGCCATCCGCCGGCTAAGAAAAATCGATGCCATCGGCATTGTTAAACTTCAGGCCAGTGACATCGTGCGTCATCGACTGGTTCAGAAGATCGTCGAAGCCTACGATGAACTCGAACAACGACAACAAAATTCCGCACATGGGGACCAAACCGAACGACGATAATCTCGGCATATTTGAGTGGCATGAAATGAATGCACTCAGCAGGACAAGCCTGACGACATCCATACCGAGACAACCGATTGTTTGATTCAAAGCCATGAGCGGTGCAAACAAAACACGAACGCGTCAAGAACGCATCAACTCGCTGGGCATTCAAAAGCCGCGACTAGCTCAGTGGTGGCAAAACGGCAACAAAACCGACTTTTCCATCCGCGTAGCAATGGCGTTCATTTCCGGCATTGCCCTGCTGGTCATTTGCGAGGCATGGCAACCACCATTCGCTTTCCGGAAAGATCAAGTTCCAGCTCGAGAACTGATCACCCGAGTCGACATGCAGGTTCCCAATGAAGCCGAAACAAATGCGCGTCGCGAACAGGAAAGCAAAAGCTTTGTCACGTATTATCAGAACAACACTCAACCGATCGATGAATTGATCGCATCGTTGAAAGACGATCTGTTTCTCGTTTTGCCTGTTCCCTCTTTTGATGAATTGAAGGATGAAGAGCTAACTGCTTTTTCAAACTTTTTCGTCGGCGATGAGACCGAAACAGAAGATACACCAGCGAGACGCTTCGGGATCATGAAATCTGTCTTTGCAGATGACTCTGAATTAAAAACACTCGATACAGTCGTCAACACCGCGATGCAGGAAAATCGCCGGTACGGGCTGATTGAAACGCTATCTCACCGCGACGACCAAGGCAGCAAAGAACGCATCCGCGTCGCTCCTACAGGCAACCCGGAAAAAGTTGAGTTCGTGGAAATGGACCAATGCCGTACTGCTGTTGCAGCAAACGGTATTGCCACACGACTAAAAGAACAATTTCGACAGAAGTACTCATCCGAAGACAATCAACAAGTCGCCGCAATGATCAGCGACTGGATCAGACAACGTTTGGCTAACCACCAAACATTGACATACCTCACCGAACGAAACGAAACCGATAGAGCCGCAGCCCTCGATTCGGTTGAGATTTCCATGGATGTTTTATCCAGCGGCAAATCAGTTCTGGCCGCCGCTGGTACGCCACTTACGGAAACAGAACTGGCATTGCTTCACAAAGAGTGGGAAATAATGTCGGACAACATGTACTTGAGTGACATGGTTGTCCGCTTCTTTTCCTACGCCGGCATGCTGACAGCTCTTTACCTGTTGTGCGGCAGCTACATCTTCTTTGTTGATGATCCTGAACTTCTGCAGGATCGCTGGAAACTCGGGAAGTTACTAGCGTTAATGGTAGGCGCTATCGTGTTGGGATATTTTGCGGCGCGCGATGAATGGCGTGGCGAGCTGATTCCGTTGGTATTGGCATCCATCATCGCAGCGATTGTCTACGGGCGGGAATTGGCGTTGCTGCTGATGGCAGCTGCAAGCCTTAGCCTTTCCCTCTTTTTGGGCGATGGGCTGCCAGAGTTGGTCATGCTGGCAGCAGCCTGCACAAGCTGCACGCTCTTGCTGGGAAGAATCCGGAGTCGTACTCACCTGCTCTACGTAGGATTCAGCTCGGCTATCATCACCATGCTAACAGTCGTCGGAGTGGGAATCGTTGCCAGCCAAACACTCACACCACCAGGCCCGGATGAAGTCTCGGATCTTGTATTCAAGGGTGCAGAATTCGAAACAGTACTCAACAGTTTGTTCAGAAACGCAGGCTGGGCCGGCTTTTGCATCGTGGTCTCTGCAACGGCGATGACCGGACTGCTGCCGCTGGTTGAAAAAGGTTTCGGCGTGCAAACCGATCTCAGCCTGCTTGAACTCGGTGATGCAAGTCATCCACTGTTACGTCGACTCGCACAAAGAGCACCCGGTACTTACAACCATTCGATCAACGTCGCTTCCATCGCCGAGGCAGCAGCTGACGAAATCGGTGCCAACGGATTGCTCGTTCGAGTCGGTGCGTATTTCCATGACATCGGCAAGATGTTCAAACCGGAATACTTCATTGAAAACCAGATCTCGGGAGAAAATCAACACGATTCACTCCAGCCAGCGATGAGCACACTCGTGATCATCGCCCATGTCAAGGATGGAGCTGACTTGGCAAGAAACCACCATCTACCCCAGCCGATCATCGACTTTATCCTGCAACATCATGGCACTACTTTGGTTGAGTACTTCTACCGAGAGGCTGCCAAACGTAGTGAGGAAGATCCGAACGCTGAAACAGTAAGCGATAAAGACTTTCGGTACCCGGGGCCCAAGCCAGCAACACTCGAAGCCGCAGTGATGATGCTCGCCGATGCAGTTGAAAGTGCAAGCCGTACACTCGTTGACCCGACCCCGTCACGCATTCAGGGACTGGTCGATTCCATTGCTCAAAAGAAAATGAGCGATGGCCAATTTGATCAATGTGGCCTCACCTTCCAACAGCTCCACAAAATACGCAGCAGCCTCGTTAAATCTCTTACTGCGATCTACCACGCACGTGTCAAATACCCCGGACAACAATCGGCGTAAAGCCGACCAACCGACATTGCTGAATATCGAAATCATCGTGGACGAAGACGTGACCTACGTCGCCAACGAACAGAGACTGCGTGATGCATGCACAGCCGCGACTTCGCTGCGTGACTTCCATGAGGGTGAAATCGGAATTCGAGTCACCACAGATGCAGCGATTCATCAAATCAACCGCGAACATCTGGGGCATGACTATCCCACCGATGTGATCAGTTTCCCCTACGCAGCCAATCCACCTCACATCGAGGGAGAATTAGTTGTCAGCGTAGATACCGCATCCGAACGCGCCCACGAACTCGGCTGGTCTGTTGAGCATGAGTTGCTTTTGTACGTCGTACACGGAACCCTGCACATCACCGGCATGGAAGACCATGAACCACAAGATCGTCTTGGCATGCGTGCTGCGGAAAGACAGGTGATGCTGCAACTTGGCATCAGCGATATCGATCAATATGCCGCTGACGGCTCGAATGCTAATGACAACAACACTCAAACTTCCCCTTCCAACGTGCAGGCGGACGAGAGTTCACGTCCGAAAAACCAACAGTTACCGGAGGACTTAGCGTGAACGACGCGTGGGCCTGGGGATCGCTTTCTTTAGTTGGTTTTGCACTCAGCAGTGTCGGTGGGCTGGGTGGTGAATTGCTAGATAGTTTTGCTGGCCGCCAACTGGAAGCCTACTGCCGTTTAAAAAAGAATCGCGACCGCTTTGGCGCGGTCCTCGACAATCAAGATGCTGCCATCCGCGGCAGTGAATACTTGCGAATGATCGGAACCGTCATGTTTCTGATCGCCGGCACAGCTGCGATTTTTGTTGACGAGATGGAACCCTCTCCGTTCCGACTTGCCTTATGGGCTCTGTCAGCTGGCGTCTTGATGATGATGGTACACGTATGGCTACCTGCGGCTGTGACACGCTTTGCATCAACTCAGGTGCTTTACCACACATGGCCATTCTGGCGCAGCCTGTCCATTTTGATGAGTCCTCTTTCTGCCCCCGGTGAACTGGTCGAACTGGTCACTCGCAGACTTACCGGCACCGCAGAACACGAAGACGAGGAAGAAGAATTACTTGAGGATGAGATTCGCACCATTGTCACCGCTGGAACACGCGAGGGTTTCTTTGGGCCAGGCGTGCGAGAAATGATTCAGGGAGTGATGACGCTGCACGAAGATACCGTCGGCCATATCATGACGCCCCGTAGCGATGTGGATGCGATTGACGTCACGACTGACTGGAACGAGACGTTAGCCAAAGTGGTCGACGCTGGTCGCACTCGCTTTCCTGTGTACGAAGGAACCCTCGACCATGTCGTCGGCATTCTGTACGTCAAGGATTTACTGCCCTATCTATCCAGCCAAACAATCCCGGACCAATCACTGCGTGAAATCTGCCGGCGCGCCTGGACCGTACCGATTGACCGCTCGGTCGAGATCATTCTTCGAGAGTTCCTGCACAGCCGAAGCCACATGGCAATCGTGATTGACGAATTCCAGCAAACCGCAGGAGTCGTGACCATTGAGGACGTGCTCGAGGAAATCGTCGGAGAAATCGTCGATGAGTCGGATGAGGAGGAAGAATTTGGGATCGAAGTCATTGACTTGAACACAGTGGAAGTTGATGGCCGAGTAATGATGGATGACCTCAACGAAATGACCGACTGGGATCTTCCAGAAAGCGATGATTACGAAACCATTGCTGGTTACGTGCTATTTCACGTCGGCGCCATTCCAAAGACTGGAGAACGGCTGATGATCGAAAATACAGAAATCGAAATCCTGAAGGCCAGCGTCAGAAAAATTGACTCGATGCGTATCCATCGGGTTGACGAGCAGGATCAAAAAGCGGGCTGACCGCACGCTGATTGTGGACACATACGCAGGGCATTTCTGCAAGGGTACGACCCGAATGCGATCGCCACGCAATTCAGGCAATTAACCCCGTGAATCAGCGACAATGCGAGGGTACGTCTGATTGTCCGAAGGTTTACACACCGTTAAACTGCTGGTAGCAGGGCGGATCTCCCGCCAAAGCCTGAGCAACGGTGTCCCGGACCACTCTAGTCCGAGGAAATGTTGCTGAGAAAGCCTGATTTTCCTCTGGAATTGCCGATGATCCCGACAGCAAGCCTTGAAGTCCGAGAAGCCGATACAGTCAAAGTGGCGTACGACGGTCAGGAATTTGAATTGCCGGTGGTTGAAGGCTCGGAGGGCGAGCGGGCAATCGATATCAGCCGTCTCCGGGGGCAAACCGGACTGATCACGCTTGACGAAGGTTTCGTGAACACCGGCAGCACTCGCAGTGCGATCACCTTCCTGAACGGTGAAAAAGGAATCCTTCGATACCGCGGCTACCCAATTGAAGAACTGGCGGCCAAGTCCGACTTCATCGAAACAGCCTATCTGCTAATCAATGGTGAACTACCCAACGCCAAACAAGCTGAGGATTTCCGCGTCGGAATTCGCGAACACACCATGATCCACGAGGACATGCGTTCGTTTTACAACGGGTTCCCTCGTGATGCCCACCCGATGGCGATCCTCAGTAGCGTGGTTGGGGCTCTCTCAACGTTCTACCAAGACGCGATGGATGTCCATGACAAGGCGCAGGTTGAAATTTCCGTCTACCGACTACTTGCCAAGCTTCCCACGATTGCAGCCTACAGTTACAAGAAATCGATGGGACAGCCGTTCATTTACCCCAATAATGAACTGAGCTACTGCGAAAACTTCCTGCACATGATGTTTGCTACTCCGGCACACGAATATCTGGTAGACCCCGATTTTGCAGAAGCTCTGAATCTGCTGTTGATCGTGCACGCTGACCACGAGCAAAACTGCAGCACATCTACCGTGCGCATGGTTGGCAGCAGCAACGCTAACCTGTTTGCATCGATCTCAGCTGGTATCGGTGCTTTGTGGGGACCACTGCACGGTGGAGCCAACGAAGCGTGCGTCAACATGCTCGATACGATCGCCAAAGACGGCGGTAACGTGCAAAAGTATGTCGACATGGCCAAGGACAAAGAGAACGGCTTCCGTCTGATGGGCTTTGGACATCGTGTCTACAAAAACTTTGACCCACGAGCCAAAATCATTCGAGCCAGTTGCGACAAACTGCTGGCCAAGCTGGACCTTGACGACCCACTCTTCGAAGTGGCTCAGAAACTGGAAGAGGTAGCATTGAAAGATGAGTACTTCATCGAACGAAAACTCTATCCGAACGTCGACTTCTACTCCGGCGTGATCTATCGTGCACTGGGAATTCCAATCCAGATGTTCACCGTGCTGTTCGCCATCGGGCGTCTGCCCGGCTGGATCGCTCACTGGAGCGAAATGCACAGCAATCCTGCCACGCGAATCAATCGCCCACGTCAAGTTTACACCGGCAGCACCGAACGTGATTTCATCCCCATCGAAAAGCGATAGGCCCAACGGCCTTCATCACTGGGAATCACAGCCTGCTGTGATTGATCGTGGGCTCTCGTAGTCGAAAGCGACTTGAGAACCAAACGACAGCAGGTTGGTATCTGTTGGACCACGCTTGCCGCGATTCGCGGAGTCTTTCAGTAGCCACGCGTAGTTTTGAAGCTTGGTCTCTGAAGCTTGGTCTCTGAAGCTTGGTCTCTGAAGCTTGGTCTCTGAA
>Ga0315322_10000609_pt1 | contig 26777 bp, 24 predicted proteins | sample M110021515metaG_FD_203461 | JGI IMG/M metagenome (GOLD analysis project Ga0315322, IMG submission 203461) | Ammonia-oxidizing marine archaeal communities from Monterey Bay, California, United States - M1 100m 21515 | ecosystem: Environmental > Aquatic > Marine > Intertidal zone | place: USA...
GTCTGCACTCGACTCATCATGCACCTGAAAACATGAACCTGTCGGTAACTCATGCGCACTTCTTCCTGGAAGCGCCCTATGCCGACACCATTCGAACAACTGTGTGCATCTTGTTAGGTGTACAACCTGAAATGTTGTTTATCATCATGTTCATTGATGGCACCTACGGTGCTTTCATACATGTAGGAGAGAACATGATCAAAGATGCCAGATTCGGGTTTTTGAACAAGATCATGCTGACCCCTTCGCACCACAGGGTCCATCACGCCCGAAACCCTTTATACATAGACACCAATTTTTGCAACCTGCTGAATATTTGGGACAAGGTATTTGGAACTTATCAGGAGGAACAATTGGAAGTAAAAGTAGACTACGGAATCAATCGAAAGATGGATTCAGTAAATTTTTTCGACGTTTACTTTGGAGAATTTTTGGCTCTTGGCAGAGCCGTTTTCAATGCTCCGGGACTGATCAACAAAGCGCTTTACCTTGTTATGCCTCCAGGGTGGCACCACTCAGGAGAGCACAGAACCGCGGCAATCGTCAGGAATGGATATTTGGAACATAGCGCAATTCAAGACTAAGTGCTGCTTAAGAGCAATAAGGCTAAATTAAAAATATAGTTATTCGGGCCAATTACGATGACCAAGGACAACTGTTTCGAGACCACATCGTAGTCAAAGTACTTTGACCCCTTAGATCACAGTTCTTTAAGCTTGATGTTGCGATACCAAACATTGTCGTTGTGGTCTTGCAAACCAATATAGCCCCGTGCAGGAACATCAACCCAGGTGGGGTTCAGGCCGGGAAACTTGCTACCTGCTACCAGTTCACGCCAGGCCTGCGAGCCCAGTTGAAACTCAACCACCTTCTCGCCATTTTGGTAGTGCTCTACCTGCCCGTTCTCGATGCGAATCTCCGCGCTATTCCATTCTCCGACCGGCCGGGTATTTTGGGGGCGAGGAGGTATCAGGTCATATAAGGATCCTGCCGTACGATTACCATCTACGCCCATTTTGGCATCCGGGTGGCGGTCGTTATCCAATACCTGCATCTCCGGTGCGGTCTGGTAGATCACATTTAATTCAGGGGCTTCAATGCCACGGTAGAAAATGCCTGAATTCCCTGCTTCGGAAATCTTCCACTCCAGCTTCAAATGAAAGTCTCCAAACTGTTGGTCAGACAGCAAGTCGCCGCGGTCACGATCTCCATCGGCGCTGTTCATGAACAGGAAGCCATCTACCACTTCCCAGGTTCCGGGAGCATCGTCTCGCTTATATCCCTTCCACCCGCTGGTCGACTCCCCATCAAACAGCAGGCGCCAGCCTTCGGCCTTTTCCGCTTCGCTTAATTGGTTGATTTCAGCGGCATCTGCCGTTGTGACGATGGCACTAAGGAGCAGTCCGGCTGTCAGTATGGAATTTAATTGATTCATGACTCATCGGTCCCCTGGGTATTGGATAGCGAAACCCCACTGAGAAATGAGGCCCAATGGATTACTTAGACCAGAGTTTACTATATTATTTCGCACAATTAAGTAGAAACGGGCGTTGAAGGCGAGTACTAGCCGATATTCGACATACAAAAAAGTCTGGAGCGAGAGAATGGCCTCATTCGAAGGTTTTGAATACGAAGTAATCATTGTTGGCTCAGGTGCCGGGGGTGGTATGGCGGCCCATGTGCTTACGCAGGCCGGTGTTAAAGTGCTGTTATTGGAAGCAGGTCGTGATTACGACCCCGTTAGCGAAACCCCCATGTTTCAGCAGGGTCATGAGGCGCCCTTGAGAGGGGTCAGTACCTCAGATAAAAATTTCGGCTATTACGATGCCACCGTAGATGGGGGCTGGCAGGTGCCTGGCGAACCTTATAGCGAAGCACCAGACAGCCGCTTTATGTGGTGGCGTGCTCGAATGCTAGGTGGCCGCACCAACCACTGGGGACGACTGGTGCCGCGTTTCACGCCTGCGGATTTCAAACCCTACAGCACAGACGGTGTCGGCACGGATTGGCCAGTGGATTATGACGAGATCTCTCCATGGTACGACCAGTGCGAAGAATTGGTTGGTGTTTGTGGCGACAATCCAGGCCTGGATGACACACCCAGTTCCAGTGATGGAGTCCTGCTGCCGCCACCGAAACCACGGGTGATGGAGTTGTTGTTGAAATCCGCTTGCGAGTCGCTCGGCATACCCGCTGTGCCTATGCGCCGAGCCATTCTGACAGAGCCGAAGGATGATCGTGAGGCTTGTTTCTGGGCTACTCCTTGCGGGCGGGGTTGTTCAATTGGCGCGGCATTCCAAACGACAACTTCAGTCCTTCGCTGGGCAATGAACACCGATAACCTGAAGATCGTCACTGACGCCATGGTAAAAGAGGTTCATCTCGATGAAGCAGGTAAGACCTCCGGCGTCACCTTCGTAAACCGAACGAACCGAGCAAATGTCAGAGTCGACGGAGATCACATCATATTGGCTGCCAGCGCCTGTGAAACTGCTCGGCTTTTACTCAATTCCAAGAGCGAAGCCTTCCCCAATGGTCTGGCGAACAGCAGTGGGCAGGTCGGGCGCAATTTAACGGATTCACTCGGTGCGGGAGTTAGTGGCTATATCCCTGCTTTACGTGATCGCCCTAAATACAATGAAGATGGCCACACCGGTAATCATCTCTACATTCCATGGTGGGATCGAGAAGGCCAGAAGGACGGCAGCTTGAATTTCAGCCGCGGCTATCACTTTGAGGTGGGTGCCCGGTTCAGCTCCCCCGGCATGGGTGTTGGGGGAAGGGTCGATGGCTTCGGCAAAAACGCTAAAGATGAGATCCGTTCCAGCTACGGCACCCGGATTGGTTTATCCCTTCGTGGCGAAATGCTTGTTAGTGATGATTGCTACTGCGAAATCGATGAAGAGACAGTGGATCAATGGGGCATCCCGGTGCTCAAGTTCCACTGGAAGTGGTCGGAGCAGGAAATCAATCAAGTAGCCCATGGCCTGGAGTGGGGCAAGAAGATCATTGAGGCTATGGGAGGCATCGTCAACAATCCCGATCGCACCGCCGAGGAAGCGATTGAAGCCGGTGGTCAGATCATTCATGAAGTTGGTACCACACGTATGGGCGACAATCCGGCAACTTCAGTCTGTAACCAATGGGGGCAAACCTGGGATGTAGAAAATCTTTACGTCATGGATGGTGGAGTGTTTGTATCCAACCCTCACAAGAATTGCACCATTACTATTCTCACACTGGCTATGCGCAACGCGTCGCGGTTGGCTGAGCAACTCACCGCATGATTGGAGCACGACTATTATGAGCAATATCTATAACCCAAAAATGAGTCGCCGCGAAAGCCTCAAGCGCATCGGTACAATGGCTACAGTGGTCATGGTCGGAGGAGTTCCGGTCGCTTGCGATACCGCAGAGCCGGAAGTCAATCTGGCGTCCAACACACCGAATGCCGGACACTGGCCCGAAATTGAATTGGATGCCATAACCGGGCCAACCTACGGCACCGACCCGATCGTTTCAAATCCTACTGTGCCCTGGCCACTGACTTTAAGTGAGAAGCAAAGGGATCAGGTGGCGGTGCTCAGCGATATTGTTTGCCCAGCTGATGACAGAGGACCGTCTGCTACCGAGGTAGGTGTACCCGATGTGATTGACGAATGGATTAGCGCCCCCTATTCCAGTCAGCAGCGCGATAGAGTGCAAATCATCAATGGCCTGCAGTGGCTGGATGACGAGGCACAGCTAAGGTTCGGCAGGAGTTTTGTGGCTACCTCATTGGAACAGCGAGTTGAAATCATCGAGGACATTGCCTATCGCTCACAGATCGAGATAGACGAGTTTGAATTGCCGGCTCGCAGCTTTAGCAGAATAAGGAGTCTAGTGTTTGGTGCCTACTTCAGCTCACCGGAAGGTATCCAAGACATTGGTTATATTGGCAACGTACCGATTGCCGGTGACTACCCAGGCCCCACAGAGGAAGCGATGGAGCATATCCGGCAAGTGGCTGATACCTTGGGGTTACCCCCAATAACTGAGTACGTGAATCGGTAAGAAATTCGGATTCAGCTTGGCTCAGAAAACACTCGTTGCTGCATCTGCCCTGATCCTAAAACTGCACTCAGTTTTTGCAACAAGATTAAGTTCGATCTAATTATTACTGATCAAAGAATGCCTATAATGAACGGAACTGACTTTGTAGCGATCGCTAAAACCATGCAGCCTTCCGCAAGAGTAATACTGATAAGTGGCTATAGTGATGAAGAAAAAATCGACGGGGCTATCGCGCACAATACAGTTCATGTAAAGCTCGATAAACCCTGGGATAACGAGCAACTTCTAGAAGAAGTAAGCAGGCAAATCGAGATAGGGCTAAGCAACAAACCGTTCTATCAAATTGCATCATACTTTCGGTGAACTAATCCCTTTTTTCAAGCGTACCTGCACGGTAAGGCAGCTTTTGGATTTGCTCCCAACAACGAACTTAGGCGAAATTCAACATGATTGAAGCAGCAGAACTAAAGCAGAAGAACGTTCTGATCACCGGCGCTTCAGGCTTAGTCGGCAAGGCTCTCTGCAAGAACCTTGGCCTGTCAGGGTACACAGTTTTTAAGCTAGAACGTAATTCTCGGGCAGCACCATTTCACTATATAGAAGCGGAAAATAGAGTAGTGTTAGATGCTACCATTCCGTTGTATGCGGTCATAAACCTTGCAGGGCCCAATCTATCAGACAGACGATGGACAAGAGTTCGAAAAAACTACATTCTGAACAGCAGAGTAAAATTAACGAACGCTCTTTCAAAAGCGCTAGCCAACTCTTCAACGACACCCAAAATATATCTATCAGCATCAGCGATAGGATTTTACGGCCTAACTGGCTCTAATAGCGCAGATGAATCAAGTCCACCTGGAGATGATTTTCTCGCCAATGTTTGCAAACAATGGGAGGCAGCCACATCTTCGGCAGAACAAGCTGGCATAAACACAGTTCATTTGCGACTAGGAGTAATTCTAAGCAGGCACGGAGGCATGTTGCAGAAGTTACTGTTACCGTTCAAGCTTGGACTGGGCGGAAAAGTCGGCAATGGTTGCCAATACCTGAGCTGGATAAGTATTTTTGATGTGATCGATGTAATACTTTATCTGCTAGAAAAAAGACCCCATATAACCGCATTGAACGTAGTTGCTGATCAAAATGTGACTAATCATCAATTCAGCAAAGAACTGGGTAAAGCCCTAAGAAAACCTTGTATGATCCCTTTGCCTTCAATAATAGTAAAATTGATATTTGGCGAAATGGGAGATGCTCTATTGCTTGGCAGTACGAGAGTAAAGTCATCTAAGCTTAAGGACTTGGGGATTTCGCTACGCTACCCCGTTTTGGCTTCCGCGCTTAGGAAAGTACTAGACGAGAACTAGAAATAATTAGCAAATTTTTCAGCCGCCAGCTGTAATTGTTACAGACTGTCCGCACAACTATGCCAACTAAAATGTAATTGGCTTTTTCTATGTTCTCGTGCTGCAGAAAATTCCAATCTAGGAACCCCTGCTGGCTGATTCCGTGGTAGCTGTATTTTTGACTTGTGATGGCTCGTAACTAACTTTCAAAAACTCCCGAGCAGTCAGAAAAAGTCCTGTTAACATCAGTGAAAATACGAGTATTGCAATAATAAGTAGTGTCGATGTGCTCATGATTTTCCTCCTTGCGCAGCCATTAACTTAAAATAAATTCCGAAACTCAAAATTGAAGGTACCCATACGGCCGTAAAAAGGCCTTCCTCTTGTTGCCCGCTAAACCAAAGATAAGCAGAGACGAGGAATGAAATCGTAACTGCGAGTAGAATGAAAATGTCGGATTGTTTGATCATGAAAGTTCTCCTGTTATTGGTCGTGATAGCCAATTGCAGCAAGCATACAGCCCGCAACAGCAACACCCGCTATACTTCTTAGACCAGAATGCCCCAAAAAATCGAAATTATTCAGTTCCAAAAACCCTGTCAAAACGCTTAGGAACATTAATACAGATATTATTAAAAGGCCTACGCCAGTTCTTGCACAATTTTTCAATAATTTTTTTGACCATATACTTTGCAAAGCGATTCGTCCGAATAATTTGTGATAGTTAGTACCCATAACGCCAAATAATAAGAACTGGATTAGGTCTATAATCAAATATTTTCAGAGCCGATCTCTATGGCTCAACTTGTTAGTAGCGCGAAGCGACTTTACAAAGAATCAATCTCGGTCATATATTTTTCAGCCTGCTCAAGTATTGCGCTCTGCGATTCAGACGTCATCCTGTCCCAAGTACCATAGATCATGCGCAAGCGATGGTTATTTTCGAACTTCTTGCGATGTTGACTTATAAAAGCCCAGTACAAGCTATTTAAGGGGCAGGCTTTAGCTCCAACTTTCTCTTTCACGTTGTAATGACAGTCTTCACAATAATCACTCATTTTATTTATGTAATTACCGCCAGCGGCATAAGGTTTGGTCCCTATCAACCCGCCGTCAGCGAATAGCGCCATCCCTTTCGTATTGGGCACCTCAACCCACTGTAAAGCATCGATATAAATACCTAGATACCATCGATCTACTTGATCCGGATTTATGCCTGTGAGCAAACAGAAATTGCCAGTCACCATAAGTCTCTGTATATGATGCGCATAGGCACGATCGAGCGATTGAGAGATAGCTTCGCTTAGGCAACGCAACTTGGTGTCACCATTCCAGAAAAAAGCTGGAAGTTCTTTGGACGCATTTAGCCAGTTGAACTCTATGAACTCAGGCATATTTGCCCAGTAAATTCCGCGCATGTACTCGCGCCAGCCCAGTATTTGCCTCACGAAACCCTCTATTTGGGCCAAGTCGATATGACTGGATTTATTGTAACTATCAAGGGCCCGATCAATAACTTCGGCAGGCCCAATAAGTTTGGTATTCAGAGAAAACGATAGGCGAGAGTGGAACAGGCTCCAGCTATTCTTGCTTTTTCCTGTGAGTGAATCCTGATATTTTCCGAACCTGGGCAGGCATTCCCTACAAAAAAAGTCTAGCAGCTCAAGCGACTGCTCCCTTGTTACGGGCCAAGGCAGCGGGTCTTTCACCGTGCCGAAATATTCAACTTCGTGTCTGTTCAGTCGCTTGAGTATCGAATCCACTGGTGTACTGAAAAGTAGCGGCTCCGGAATATTGCCAAGATCTGATTCTCGCAATTTATTCCGGTTTTCCTGATCAAAATTCCAGCGCTCCCCCACAGGGTTATTGCCAGACATAAGAATTTCATTTTTTCTCCGCATTGCACGGTAAAATGTTTCCATGCGGACATGCTTACCACGCTTGAAAAAAGAGTCAATTTCTTTAAACGGAAGCATGAAATGCTCACTATCACATTCTTCTACGACAATTTCCAATTCGCCATGAAGCTTTCTAAAGCAAGATCTCAGGCGGTGTTCATCAGGCATTTGATACTGTAATTCCTGGACTTTGTACTTCTCAACAAGATTACATATCAAATCTTCCAAACTTGAATATTTGACAGTGCTGTCTAAATCAAGATGAAGCACTTCATGTCCCATAGACTGTAAGCGCTCTGCAAAGCCAAGCATTGCGGCGAAAAAGCCGCAAAGCTTTTGCACATGCAGAAGTGTATGAGATGCCTCTTGCTTATGCTCGGCTATCACATAAAGGACGTCTGCATCCAACTGGCCGAACCAACTGTGATTTTCATTTAATTGATCGCCAAGTAACCAGCGAATACAGCGATATTTTTTTCTCATTTTACTAACCTGTATGTGTTTGCGGTTTCTACGTCAAAAAGAAAAAAACAGACCAGTTGTTATAAACCAATTAAGAATTTTGGTCGTATGTATTGGGTATATATGCAAAATATAAATTTGAGAAAAGAACACTTACTTATAACTCTAGGAGTTTTTGGCCTGATTCCATTCGTGCTTTTCGCCTACTATTTGGGCGTTGAGCAACGTTTTGCAGGCATTACGGCTGATGTGATATTTATTGGTTACAGCTCAGCCATACTGGCTTTTTTGGGAGGAGCGCTCTGGGGGAAATACCTGCAAATTTGTGCATCACCCCTAGCTAGCAAGCTTTTAGTGGCCAGCAATTGCATTGTGTTAGTGGCTTGGCTCTCTATAATTATCAGCCAACTGAATATCGGAATGGCTCTGATAATTCTGGTAATTGGCTATATATCCGTTCTAAGCATCGAGTTGAGATTTAGAATACCAGTTTTCAATGCTGACAACCGCTCCTATCTGATCTTAAGAACGATCCTTACATGCCTTGTGGTTTTAATACATATTTCGGTGCTTTACCAAACTAATGAACAATCCGACTTTACCTCTTACAATCTTCTTTGATGGCCACTGCCCTCTGTGTGCTACTGAAATGATCCAGCTGAAAAGTTTGGATACGTGGAATAAATTGCGTTTTGAAGACATTAACGCCAAAAATTTTTCGGTCCGATTCCCACACGTCGATCCCGTGCTAGCTGATCGCTTTTTACACGCCCAATACGCAGACGGCAGCATGATATTTGGATTGGATGTGACTCATCAATCTTGGGCAGCAGTGCGTAGGAAACGATGGCTAGCTGTTTTGCGCTGGCCGGTAGTCCGTTGGTTCGCGGATATTGGATACAAGATATTTGCTCGCAATCGTTATGCTATTTCCTACCTGCTGACCGGCAAACGACGTTGCGAAAGCTGTTATCTTATTACTAATCATGATCGGGATCATTGCTAATGAGTAATCCCGATCAGAATACGGCTCTAGTAATCGGCGCAAGCAGCGCCATAGCGCAAGCCATAATTTTGAAACTGATGGCCTCTAACTCTCCCTTAAGTGTAGTCGCTATTAGCAGGTCACCAAATTGCGATATTTTCAATAAGCAAAACGGCCCAATACGAGTTCTACAATCTGACTACTCAGAGGAATCAATAGCCAAGCTTTGCGAATTACTTTGGGAAGAAGGTGTCGTTTTTAGTCGCATATTTATATGCAATGGCATACTACATCAAGAGGAAATTTTCCCCGAGAAACGACTACAAGATCTACGCTTTGAATCTCTCTCCTCTGTTATGCATGTCAACGCTTTTGCCCCCATACTTTGGCTAAAACATTTGTCAAAGTTTCTAAGGCGCACCCGCGGTTGCGTGGTAACTGTTTTTAGCGCTCGGGTCGGAAGCATTGATGACAATCGAGCTGGAGGCTGGTATTCATATCGCGCGTCTAAGGCAGCATTGAACATGCTGCTGAAGACCGCCGCTATCGAATGTCGTCGATTTTCCCCCAGCACAAGATTTCTCGCATTCCATCCTGGAACTACAGATACAGAGCTGTCGAAACCATTCCAAAAAGCAGTGAGACCTGACTCGCTATTTTCTCCTGAGTTTGTAGCAGATCGACTGTTAGGGGTTATTGAGAATCTGCCGGAAGAGCCCGCACTGAATTTTCTTGACTGGGAGGGAAAGCCGGTAGCGTGGTAAATACAAAATAGTAAACAAACTGCCTTAATTACAATATGGTACTACAATGACGATTATCAATAATGACCTTACAAACTTGGCCACAATTTCTTTTTGCATAATTCTATTTTTCGCACTTGACCAACCCGCCGGAGCCTCGGAGATTGATAAAATGAACGCGCTACTTCTTACCGGGTTTAATGAAGCCAGCAGTGACGTTGAGTGGTACATTCAAAATGACAATGTTATGGGAGGGAGAAGCCAAGGCGGTTTCGATATTTCTTCCGGGGAGCTGATTTTTTCTGGCAGCACCAACACAAACGGCGGCGGTTTTAGCTCCATCCGCACGCAAGCTTTAAACCTGGATTTATCCGGATATGCTGGAATAAGAGTTAAGGTTAAGGCAGACGGACGTCGCTACACATGGCAATTGCAGACCAACGCCCGATGGCGTGGTCGGCAGATCAATTACTGGGCTGATTTCAATACTGTGGCTGATGAAATGAATGTGATCAATATCCCATTCACCAGTTTTTTCCCACAACTCCGAGGGTATATGCTTGATGGCCCCGAACTCGATACAAGTCAGGTTACAGAGTTTGGTTTGTACATTTATGACAAAAAAGACGGGCCTTTTGAGCTTCACTTGATGAGCGTCGAAGCGTATGCCGATGGTAAATCGCCGTAAATCTATCTGTTCTCATTAGTTGTCGAAATATTGAAGTTTCTGAACATTCAATGAGCTTTTCCTCTATTAGATCCCTAATTGTTGAACCGGTATTCAAGAGATACGAACACAGTGTTAAACCAGGCAAAATTGTACACCTCATCGTTATCCACTCCTCCTTCCAAGCCGCGAAAACCAACTCCCGCTCTCCAGTTTTGATTGGACTCATAGGTCATTCGGGCACTAACATCAAAAGCGCGCCCTGGCCCACCTGCCAGGCCGTCAAAGTCTAATTGAAATAACCAGTCTTGGGAGAACCGGTAGTCGGCGGCGAAATAGACGAGCGGAACTACACCGACATTGTCATCAAGGCTACCAGTGCTACCTTGACGCAACTGGATTTCGGCGTCTCGCACTTTCAAAGTACCACCAATCCAAAGTTGCCAGTCTTCACTGCGATGAAAATTGTAGCGATAACCTAGGCGCCAGGAGTTAAAACGGTACCGAACTGCAACTGCTTCAGCTGATGAATATTCTTCTCCTATAAAATTGACATCACTGGCCAGGATTCCAGTCTCAGAATAAGAAAAAGGTGATAACACTGCCCGTACACCGTGCTTCTCATTGATATTCCACTGCCAGTTTATACGAGCAGTTAACCACTCTCCATCACCCGCCAATTGCTGAAGTGAGAATCGATTAGAAGGAAGATTGTTTGGGATTCTGACGTCATTCTTTTGCTGAAACGCAGCTCCAAGTTCGAGCTGCACACTTATGCCTGGTTCAGTTGCATGAGAAACCCCTTGAATAAAAAGAATAGAAAGCAACGTAGCCAAAAGTACCAATCTAGAAATGTACACAGTGGTTCCGAAAAAAAGGAAATTGGGAATTACCATTACGCAACTTCCCAGCTTTCGGATTCATATAATAATTGCCTTAAATCAAGTTGCAGGCTTCCAGACTTCGCTGACCCTAGAAATATTTCTACCACTTTCCTTACTGAAATATTTGAACACGAATAGAAAACGGATCAGAGCAAAAGTAATGGTATTTTAGACAAGGAGGAGCCGAAATTTTTAGTAAACTTCTTGGCACACTTTGACGTCAAACTTTTAACTCATTGATTCGAATAATGAATCGGTCTCGCTTTCTACCGATAATCCCGTATCTGTGGTTCGATGCCGCCACTGAATACCATTACTTTTTTGAGCACAACCCTTATCTGGCTATTTAAATTTTTTGAGGAATCAGGGCTCCTTGAATAACTTGGTGCGGACCGCGAAGCGTTTTGTACATTTTTATGAATTCAAGACATTACTATTTCCTAAGGCTGATTAACTTGTCAGTACCTATAATTGGGAAAGACACCATTCATTCCTGAAAAAAATCCGTTAGAATGCACCATCTACCTAAATATCATTGCTAAGTTTGAAGGACTGATCTTGTGAACGAGCTCTACAAATTTGTCGAAAGCCGCTATTTCTGGCTCACCGGCGTGCTCTTCCTTACTTTTATGGAAGGTATCGCGCTGTTTTATCAGTATGGTCCGGGAATGTGGTACCCCTGTGCGCTGTGCGTGCAAGTGCGGGCTTGGGTAGTGGGCGCTATTATCTTCGCTCTGTTAGGGCTGGTTATGGCAAAAAACTTCTGGTGGCGCTGGATGGCCTTGAATCTTACGATCATTATGATGGCCGGGGCGCTCTATACCAGTTACTACGCCTATGGCGTCGAGCAAGGCACAGTTATCTCCAGCTGCACCATGGGTGCCGGTTTCCCCGAGTTCATGCCACTAGATCAGTGGATTCCTTTCTTATTTGAGGCTCAGGGAATGTGTGGTCAATCTCCGCCCATGCCGCTTGGCCTATCTATGGTGGAAGCCCTGCTAGTTACTCTGTCAGCGCCACTGTTAGTGTTGATAACTGCATGGATAATGCATGTGCGCAAGATGATCTCTCACGAAATCTAAGGAGTCGCCATTTATTCTTCCTCTTCGTAAATAACCATATACTTTAATACCGATGAATGTTTGAACACACCTAACATCCATTCAGCGGGGTAGCGCTATTCCATCTTAGAGCTATAGTATTTCCTACTCTGACCCCGTTGGTGCCGGGAGAACTTCCCGCCGATTGACATAGCCACTGTTCCACATATACTCGAAAGTTCACTCAAATCGCTTCGAGGTGTCCCATGTCTTTTCGCAAACCAATCCTACCCTTAGCCGCCCTGCTCGCATTCGCTTCTTTGCTTGTGCCACTGCAATCCGCTGCACAGAACTCTACCAATGCCTATGCAATCGCCGAAGGTTGGGCGAAGCTGCCGGGCGGAAGAGTGATGGGAGCAGTCGGCAAAGCAAAGGTTGACCCCGACGGACGTCATATCTGGGCCGTTATTCGTTGCGATGCCGGGCCTGATCGTTTCGGTTCGGAATGCGCTGATTCCGATCTCGACCCCATCTTGAAGTTCGATCCCGATGGCAACGTGGTCGAGTCCTTCGGTAGCGGAATGTTTATCTGGCCCCATGGAATTGACGTAGACGCAGACGGCAACGTTTGGGTGACGGACGCCGTGAGTGATAACAACATTCCCTCAGGCGACAATCGAGGCCATCACGTCATTAAATTTAGCTCTACTGGCGAAGTACTCATGACACTTGGCACTCCTGGAGGACAGGGAGACGGCCCGAACCACTTCACTTCCCCCAGCGATGTGGCAATCGCGGCTAACGGCGACGTGTTCATAGCGGACGGCCACAATGCGAACGGAAACAATCGAGTGGTGAAATACAACAGCCGTGGCGAATTCCTCATGACTTGGGGAGAGACAGGCTACGCCCCGGGAGAGTTCCGTGCCCTTCATGCAATTGCCATTGATCCGGATGGTCGAGTGTTTGTGGGAGATCGCAGCAACAGCCGGATTCAAATCTTCGACCAGGAAGGCAACCACTCTGCCACCTGGACCCAGTTCGGCCGCCCAAGCGGAATCGCCTTTGATGATAATGGGCGCATCTACGTCGCAGACTCCGAGTCAGACAACGTCCAGAACCCAGGGTATGAAATGGGAATTCGTATCGGCGAATACGCGACGGGATGGGTGGATGAGTTCATTCGCTTCCCATGGGCAAATCCCAACATCCTACCGGGGAACGGAGCGGAGTTCGTCACCGTCGATAGCGAAGGCAACCTTTATGGAGGAGAGCCCGTACCCAACCCCCATATTAATGACCGAACGCTCAGGAAGTATGTGCGAGTGCGACCCTGAAATATTATTAATAGGGACACTAGCAATTTAACAACTTAACCCAATCCGGGGTTTCGAGTTCGCTACTTACAGGACGTCCAAATTGTTAAGTTGTTATTGTCCCCTCTTCTTTCTTTCCTTAAATTGTTAAGTTGTTAGTGTCCCCCTTCTTTCTTCTTTTCTCGGCACTTATTCTTCGGTAAAAAGTTCAGGAAATGTTTGATCCAGAAAACCTCAAAAAGATCGCCAATATGAAAATGCCCTTCGGCAAGTACAAGGGCCGAGCTCTGATTGAATTACCAGAACCCTATTTGATCTGGTTTGCCAGGCAAGGATTCCCTCAAGGTCAAATCGGCGAATTGCTACAACTAACATATGAAATCAAAGTGAATGGATTGGAAAATTTGATTTATCCATTGCAGGGGAAGTAATGAAAAACCAATGGCACTAGTAACGTTGTAGCAACACTCGAATATGAAATCTCGCTAAGTTATCAAGTTAGCTGTGTCCCTTGCGTTTACCGGGAAGATTGATTCACTGCACAAGTATTGCTGTTAGCGGCTGAACCGGAATTGGCTCCAAAACCTCATAGGGTTCCTGCAAGACTTCACGGTCACATCCGGTAACCCAGTTTGCCCACATGACCACTGTCTTGCTCTTGGAAACTATTTCGGAACGGTGCATCGCCCACGGGTTGTGATAAACCATCGACCCAGGCCCTGCTACGAATTCATCACCATCTACCTCGATGCGCGCTTGCCCGGAGACGACATGGTAAAACTCCGGCCAGGCATGGTGATGATGGTCATAAATCCCGCCCGAACCAAGTTCGCCTAGCCCCCACTGTATTTGCTCGTCAGGCAAGCCATCACCCCAACTGCCCGAACCTACCAACGTCTTCCAGCGCCTGACACCGGTTGGGTCCGGAGCATATCGGACATCGTAGAAGTTAACGTGTTTTAGGTGCACGGTTGAGCTTGCAGATAGTGGCGGCGCTAAAACTGAATTGCTACCTTCTACTGGTCGACGTGCGTTACCGTGATCCCATATCGGTAATCGAGCCCTGTCAGCTTGAGGATAGGTAGCGTAACTGTAATCCCCCGCGTAAACATATGTTCCTTGTACGGTGTCGGAATCCAGAGCGCCGGGTCTCGGAGCATTCATCATCGATTCGTTATCGCAATTGACGCCCCAGTTTCCCCGCACAATTTCAGCTTTTTCTTTGGAAGTGATACGCAGGGAGCGAGAAGAGCCCGGCTTCAGGTATATCGTAGAGCCGGGTTCGACATCAAAAGTTTCTCCGTCAACGGTCCACTGGGCACGTCCGGAGATGAAGTACCAAAATTCCGGTGCAGCATGTCGATGTTTCGGATAGAGCGCACCGGGTCCCATTTCCCCCTGGCGGATATACATGTCCTCATCGGGAAGACCTTCTCCAAAAATACCTCCGGTTCCCAGAAGGGTTTTCCATCTGGCAACACTGGATAAGGGAATGCCAGGATCCTCGGTCCATGACAGATCATAGTAGTTCACGTATTTAAGGTTTTCTGATGAAGGTGCTGGCGCATCTTCAGCGTCTGCGGAGAATGCAGCCAGCAACAGCAGGGCACTCGCGCGCCTTGTTAGCAAATTGAACATCATGACCTCTACTTGATGAATGTTTTCAGCATCTGCTGCTAAATCGCTCGTTCAGCCGAAGTATCAAAAGTATCCTGAACGTCCTTTGTAGTCCAGATAAGCTGAACGAGTTGAAAGCTTAATGGGGACACTAACAACTCAACACCGAATTACCACCTCTTTCCCAAATATAGACCTGTACCCATATATTCATAGCGTAAAAACCTGCTATCTTATTGGTTCTACACTATTTCCGTGGTTCAACGGAAGAAACGGCTGCACTCAATTCTCAAATAGCGAGGAAGACAAAAATGACCTATAAAAGAATCCTGACCTTTGCCGGCTTGGTCGTTACGGGGCTACTACTTAGCATTCAATCTGCAACTGCCCAGCTAGTAGAGCCAGACGAACACGACTTCATGATTGCAACGCCTGAAGATTTGGCAGCCCCATCTGAAGGCATTACCAAGGTCTTATATGGTGACCCCAGCAAGTCTGGAATTTATGTTATCCAGATTACCTGGCCTCCAGGTCGTGGAAGCAGACCCCACTATCACAATCAGGCTCGTTACATTAACGTTTTAAAGGGTACCTGGTACGTACACACCGGACCGGAATCTGACGTCTATAATCCGGATGGAATGACAGCAGTCGAAGCTGGCACGTTTATCTATGAGCCACCGAATGGTCATCATTACGACATGGCAAAAGACGAGGAGGTAATCGTTCAGATCTTTGGCATGGGCCCGGTTGTAACCACGCAAATTCCGCAGGACTAATTACAGGGCGCTCATATCCTGAACTTGGGGTTGTGGCCTGGATCATTGGCTTCTAAATTGAGGCTAATGATTCCGTTGCCACAAGCCCTCTCTCATCTGCTGTTAGATCAAAGAACTCTGACCCCCCTAGATTTTGGGAATGAGCTCAGGCAATCACCTTGTTCGCATGCAATTCAGCAATTTTATCTGCTGAAAAACCAAGTTCAGACTGCAGGACCTCGTCACTGTGTTGTCCCAATGTGGCTGCCCATGAAGCGGTAGCATTGCTCATGTGCTGAAACTTTACCGGGAGGCACTGGATAAGAAATTCACCCAGACGGTCATCAACAACTTTTGAGAAAGATTGTCTTTCGATAACCTGAGGATGAGAGAAAAGATCTTCTATTTGAGTGTAGGCGCTGCATGGGACTCCAACACTATTTAGTGCTTCCTCAGCTTCAGCTGTGGTCAGTGCAATAGACCATTTAGTAACCTCTTCTGCTAACTCCTTAAAATGACGCGCGCGAGGTCCGAATATGAAGCGCGGATCAGTTAATAGTTCTGGCCGCTGCAGTAATTTGCACAGGCTTTCAAAATTCTTATTAGAGATTGGCGTCACCATTACAAAGCCATCACTTGTTTGAACCGGATAGAACCGACCTATTGGTAATGGCTCTTTCATCTGCGCTGCCTGCAAGTGCGCCGGAATCAAAGTCATCATTGCGTCCATCATGCTGACATCCAAATGTTCGCCATGACCAAATCGTTCTCGCCCCAACAGCGCTGTTTGAACCGCTCCAAAGGCATAAGTACCGGTCAAAATATCTGCTACCATGATTTCCCAATTCGGAGGTCGCTTCTCGTCATTGTCCTGCCCAGCTCCAAACACAGTATCGAAGCCACTGGCGGCATGTACGATAGGTGCAAAAGCCGCTCGATCGACCAAAGGCCCACTCATTCCGAACCCCGAGATCGAACAGTAAATTAAATCAGGCTTATCATCCTTTAGATTGTCGTAGTCCATCCCAAATTTCGCCATGATGCCCGGGCGAAAATTTTGGATAACAATGTCTGCACCCAGAATAAGATCTCGCGCCAACAGCTGACCCTGAGCGGTTTTAAGATCCAGAGCGATACTGCGTTTGCCTGCATTGAAGTGAGCAAATGCCGGAGTCATGCCGTCGACTCCTCGGGTAAGGTCGCCTAAGCCTAGCGGTTCAACTTTTATTACTTCTGCACCACAGTCAAGCAGAAAGCGGGCACAAATTGGACCCGCATAGACTGCTGAGAAATCGATTACTTTGTAACCGCTCAGGGGCTTATTTTGGACCTTACTTAGGTTTTTACTTGGATTTTTGTATTGACTCATGGAAGAGAGAGTAAATGGGGGAGGAGGAAAAATACAGTGATTATTTTTCCAAATCTTCCAACTCTCTTTCAGCCACTATCGGATTGCAAATTACAACCTTCATGTAGATCTAGACAAGTCAGTTTGTCTTCATCCTATGCAGACCCAGGCTGCTCATCGAGCCTGGAGACAATTATGGCTGGCCATTGCACAGCCTCGGCCTTAATTACTCCGGCACCGAAGTGAATTTCGGGCGAGACGAATTAGAATTGTTTCGTATCGACGACATCGAAATGCCTATGGTAGGTTTCACACCATCACTGGTTATATCCAGCATCATTTTCTATCAAGTTGATACCTTCCCTAAATGGAAGGATGACATTGTTAGACTTGCTCAGTTCGCACTTTATCGTTATTTACAAATAGCTGGGCACGACTTTCCAGTGCCGCCAATCCCAGAATAGCAAGGACCTCCGACACCCGCATAAAAGGGATTGCGTAAGGGTTTAGTGTGGCTGAATAGCCTACAAATACAGCGTCTTTTGGGAGCTTAAAGAAATGATGGTGCCCAGGAGAGGACTTGAACCTCCACGACCTTGCGATCACTAGCACCTGAAGCTAGCGTGTCTACCAATTTCACCACCTGGGCATAAAGAGTGGATTTTAATAACCTAACTTTGTTCTTTTGTCTGCAAAGAACAGACTTCGTCTGTAGTCCACCACGACACCACCTGAGCATAAAACAGTGGATTTCTAAAAATTTAACCTTGTTCTGTTATTTGCAGAGAGCAGGCTACCGCCTGCAGTCCACCACAACACCACCTGGGCATACATAATGGATTTTTTAGATTCCGCTCTTTTCTCGGAGCAACTACTGCCTTCTGCGAGCCCTTGAGAGACGCTAGAAACAGCCGGTTTCAACCGGAGCGCAACTCTACCCAGAGTCCCTTGTTCTGTCAACTGTCACAGACTTGTCATAAAAGGGGGTGTATAATGCGACGCATAAATGTCTAAATCTAAAAAACCACATGATCCCTTCGCGGCCCGCGAAGCGGAGAAGTACGCAAACCCCATCCCCAGCCGCGAATTCATCCTTGAGCACTTGAAGCAGGTGGGTAAGCCGGTGAGCTATGAAAAGCTCTGCCATAAGCTGAACCTCACCGACGAAGACACCATGGAGGCCCTGCGCCGCAGGCTTATCGCCATGCGTCGCGATGGCCAACTGATGAGCAATCGCCGTGGAGTCTATGGGCTGGCTGAAGCCATGGACCTTATCAAGGGGCGGATTCAAGGTAATAAGGACGGCTTCGGCTTCTTTATTCCCGACGATGGCTTCGAGGATCTGTTCCTCAACGGTCGCGAAATGGAGAAGCTGTTCGACGGTGACCGGGTTTTGGCCCGACTGTCCGGCTACGACTCCCGTGGTCGTCGCGAAGGCACTATTGTCGAGATTTTGCAGCGCCGCTATGAGCAGGTGGTGGGTCGCTTCTACCGCGAGCAGGGTTTCGGTATCGTCGTTCCTGACAGCAAGCGTATTACCCATGAAATTCTTATTCCGGATTCTCAGGCTGGCAAGGCAGAGGATGGCCAGTTTGTGGTGGCGGAAATTACCGAATACCCAAGCAGGCGTCGCAAGGCTATTGCCAAAGTCGTGGAAATATTGGGCGACATTACCACACCCGGTCTGGAAATCGACGTGGCTGTGCGCAGTCATGACATACCCCATGTCTGGTCAGGTGAAGTCGAGAAAGAAACCGGAACATTTTCGGAGTCGGTTTCCAAACAGGATTTAACCGGCCGTAAAGACCTTCGCAAACTTCCCTTTGTCACTATCGATGGTGAAGACGCCAAGGATTTCGATGACGCAGTTTATGCCAGAGTGAATCCCAATGGTGGTTGGACTCTGCATGTTGCCATCGCCGATGTTTCGCACTATGTGAAGATTGGCAGCGAGCTGGATTTTGAAGCACAGAATCGCGCGACCTCGGTTTACTTTCCCGGTTCTGTTATTCCCATGTTGCCGGAGAAATTATCCAACGGTCTCTGCTCTCTCAAGCCTGAAGTGGATCGACTCACCATGGTGTGCGAGATGGAAATTTCTGCGCAGGGCGAAACAACTTCCTTCAAGTTCTACGAAGGCGTAATTCATTCCCATGCCCGTCTGACTTATACAGAAGTGGCAGACATGGTGCAGACTGTCGAGAGCCCGGTGGAAGAAACCATGCGCGACAAGATGCGCGAGCGTTATTCCTCGGTGGTTGCCGATCTGGATAATCTTCACGATCTCTATAAGGCTATAAAAGCGCTACGTGAAAGAAACGGCGCTACGGACTTTGACTCCATTGAGACGCGAATAGTTTTCGGTGAAAACAAAAAGATTCGGGAAATTGTTCCCGTGCAAAGAAACGATGCGCATCGGCTAATTGAAGAATGCATGCTATGTGCAAACGTGTCTGCAGCAAGATTGCTGGAAGATGCGGAGTTACCAACGCTGTACCGAGTTCACGAGGGACCGAACCCGGATAAACTGGAAAACCTCAGGGAATTTCTCAGCGAGATGGGCTTACATCTGCCCGGCGGTGACAAGCCCAGCCCGGGGGACTATCAGCATGTAATCAAGCAGATGGCAGACCGGCCGGACCGCCACTTATTACAAACTGTAATGATCAGATCGCTGATGCAGGCGGTCTATCAGCCCGATAACCTCGGCCATTTTGGTCTTGGTTTCCAGGCCTATGCCCACTTTACTTCTCCCATTAGGCGCTATCCCGATCTATTGGTCCACCGGGGCATACGCTATTTAATTCGCAATAAAAAGAACAAACATATCGAACGACAGTCCGATGCGCCGGAACTCAAGAAGGGGGACATCTACCCTTATGGGCTTGGTGAGATGGAACAGTTCGGTAGCATTTGTTCTGTTGCCGAACGACGCGCCGATGCTGCCGGCTACGATGTGATGGATGCGCTGAAATGCGAATACATGAAAGACCGGGTCGGCGATGAATTCACCGGCACGGTTTCATCGGTAACCAGTTTCGGTTTGTTTGTCGAACTCAATGATATTTACATCGAAGGCCTGGTTCACATCACCGAGCTTAGCAATGACTATTACCATTTTGATCCGGTGCGTCACTGTCTTGAAGGTGAGCGCAAAAACACCGTATACAGATTAGGCGATACCGTTGAAGTTCGGGTAGTACGTGTGGATCAGGAAGACAAGAAGATCGATCTGCAAATGGTTGGTTTGAGAGATTCCCGGGGAAAGCCTTCAGGCTCGAAAGGAAAGAGCAAGAATTATAAAAAAGACAAGCACGGCAAAAAAGATAAGCACTCAAAAACTGCAAGCAAGAAAAAACACCACGAAAAAAATAAAGAAAAGAACAAAGCTAAAGGTGAAAACTCAGACGAGGGTGGAAACAAGGGCGGACAAAAGCCGAGAAAGAAAACCCGCAAGAAATCGGCAGCCCTGAAGAAGAAAGCAGGAAGACGGAACAATAAGTCCAAAAATGTTGCAAAGAAGAAGGGCAGGCGCGGCGGAAAGCCCAATGCCAAACCCAGAAGCTAATTTAGAATAAAGAACAATGTCAGATCCCCAGGAAAACATAATCGGAATTCATGCAGTAGCGGAACTGTTAAAACAGTTACCGGACACTGTGATACGGCTGATATTTCAATCAGGTCGGGATGACCCACGCCTGGCTGAGCTTAAAGATATTGCCAGTATGCAGGGCATCGCCAGCGAGGAAATGGACAAGCGTTCCATGGACAAGCGTTTCGACGGTGTTCATCAGGGAGCAGTGGCCATAAGCAAGGCAGCGTCCCGTTCCCTGAGTGAAAAGGAATTGACGGCTTTGCTGGACAAACTGGACCATGATCCGTTGTTGCTGGTTTTGGATGGTGTTACTGATCCTCATAATCTTGGTGCCTGTCTGCGAACAGCCGACGCCGCCGGAGTGGATGCGGTGATAATCCCCAAGGACAAATCGGTAGGGCTTAATCCCACAGTAAGAAAAGTAGCCTGTGGAGCCGCTGAAACCGTCAATCTGGTGTCTGTTACCAACCTGACTCGCTGCCTGCAAAGGCTGAAGGAAAGAGGTATCTGGATAATGGGTGCCGCAGACCAAGCCGACAGCTCTATCTATCAGCAGGAAATGACCGGTGCTATAGCATTGGTAATGGGCTCCGAAGGGGCCGGATTACGCCGCCTGACCAAGGAAAACTGTGATTTTCTGGTATCTATACCCATGGCGGGCCAGCTCAGCAGCCTCAATGTGTCGGTAGCTACTGGAGTGTGCCTGTATGAGGCCGCCCGACAACGAGGTTTTAAGCCGGATTAAGCCATTTCGCATCCTGTGGGAACTGCATGCCCTCTCGATGACGGAAAGAAGGCGGAAAACAGGCTAAAACCTCGGAATTTACGCGCTTTTTACTTGCATCCAGCCCCGAGTTTCCCTAGAATTCCCGCTCTTTTTACCGGCGGTAAGGTTTTAACCCCTATATCCGCTCTACATAACTCCTTGTCTTACCACGCACGCAGGTGTTGGATGGAAGACGAAACCCAAGAGGAGTCTCTATGAGACACTATGAAGTAGTATTCCTGGTGCATCCCGACCAGTCCGAACAGGTTCCCGGGATGATTGAACGTTATACCCAGCTTATGTCCGAAAGTGGTGGTCAAATCCACCGTCTGGAAGATTGGGGAAGACGTCAACTTGCCTATCCTATAAACAAGATTCACAAAGCTCACTACGTAATGATGAATATCGAATGCGGCGGTGAGGCTTTGGAAGAATTGTCTACATTGTTTCGTTATAACGACGCTGTACTACGCAACCTGGTAATCAAGGCTAAGGGCCCTGTTACTGAAGAGTCCTTGATTTTGAAAGGCGAGCGTGAAGGCAAAGAGCGAAAGCAAAGAGCCGAACAGAAGCGTAAGTACGAAGAAGATGCAGCTGCAGCAGCAGCGGCAGCTAGTGCTGCAGCCGCTGAAGAAGCAACTGATGAAGTCGCCGAAGAAGCAGAGGAAGCAGTAGCTGAAGAAGCTGCTCCAGCCGAAGAAGTAGCAAGTGAAGAAGTTGCTGCCGATGAAGCTGCAGATTCCGACGACGACAAGCAGGCTTAATTGAAAGCCCGTTATTCATTGATACGAAATAGACAAGATATTTAGACAGGATAAAGATTATGGCTCGTTATTTTCGCAGGCGTAAGTTTTGCAAATTTACCGCTGAAGGCACAAAAGAAATCGATTACAAAGATCTGGAAACTTTGAAGGCTTATGTTTCTGAAACGGGGAAGATTGTTCCCAGCAGAATCACAGGCACCAAGGCCCGATATCAGCGTCAACTGGCAACTGCTATTAAGCGCGCTCGTTATTTGGCCCTGATCCCTTACACGGATAGCCACCAGGTTTAAAAAGGAATAAATCATGCGCGGCCTTGCTGAATTCGTAATGAAGGGACGCAGGCAGGCCATCATGGCAGTGTTATTGCTGGGCCTGATACCGCTGATTAATTTGTTTAACCCGGTCGTTGTCGGCCTGGTTATGCTACGCAAGGGCTGGAAGGAAGCGGCCATTGTACTGTCCTGGGCACTTTTGCCTGTATTAGCCTGGGCAGTAGCCGGCGACATAGTTCCTATTATTATGTTGCTGGGAATAAGCGGGCTTTCCCTGTTACTCAGAGAATCTGAGTCCTGGGAATTCACGCTACTGGCAGCGACTCTGATAGGAGTCAGCGTAGAGTTTTATCTCAAGTTACAGCCGGCAATGCTGGATCTGATTCTTGAGCAGATGGAACTGTACTTGAGCACCAACGGCCTGCAGGATGTGCAGATTGATGCTCAGCTGAGAGAAACTCTGACCAGTTTCATTGGTGCGGTCTATATGTTTCTTGCCATAGTTTCATTGATGGCGGCACGCTGGATGCAGGCTGCCTTGTTTAACCCGGGGGGATTCCAGAAGGAATTTCACGATTTGCGGGTCGAACAGAAAGTAGCCCTTTTAATACTGGGGCTGATGGTACTGGCCAATATGGGTGTATTGATTCCCCAAACATGGATTCTGTATCTGGTAATGCCACTGATTTTTTCAGGCGTAGCCCTGATCCATTCGGTGGTGAAGATGAAGAATTTGTCGAGCATGTGGCTTGTTGTGTTTTACGCACTGTTCATGCTCCCGCTGATAGTTCAGATGGTTGTATTACTCGCCTTACTGGACAGTTGGTACGATTTTAGAGCGCGGCTCTCTTCTACGTAAAAGAAGCCGGCATAAGAAAGCATTAGTGAAGAGGACGAAAGAATGAACGTTATCTTGTTAGAAAAAATTAGCAACCTTGGCAGTATCGGCGATACAGCTAATGTTAAATCCGGTTTTGCACGTAACTTCCTGTTTCCACAGGGCAAGGCAATTCCAGCCAATAAGGCTAACCTGGCTGATTTCGAAAGCCGTCGCGCCGAATTGATGGCTGCCCACGATACTAACGTGGCTATTTCCCAGAAGCGCAAGGATGTTGTCGAAGGCGCCGAGCTTCGCATCGAAGTTAACTCCAGCATGGAAGGCCGTCTATTCGGTTCTGTAGGAACCCGTGATATCGCGGACGCCCTGAATGCCGAGAAAGGCTCTGATATCACCAAGGCTGAGGTTAGTCTGCCCAATGGCGCTATCCGAGAGCTGGGTGAATACAAAATCGTACTCGATCTGGGCTATGACGTTCATGCGGAAATTGCCGTGTCGGTCGTTGGTCTGGATGCCGCAGCAGGCGTTACAGCTGACGGTAGTCTGATTGAGGAAATCGATGAAGCAGAAGCGGCTGAAGCTGCAGCAGAAGAAGCTGCCGAAGAAGCACCTGCAGAACAGCAGGAAGCGGACACAGAAAGCGAAGATTCAGAAAAGTAAGCCTGATTCTCAAAAACTAAAACCAAGGCTTTTGCCCGGTTTGAGATTAGCAGGTTAATGACCTTGACCTACTTGATTGCATGAAGCACCATCGGTAATCCGATGGTGCTTTTTTTTAGCCGATGTTTTAGCCCTCATCTTGTCAGAATAATTAATCAGTAGTTTGCAATATGTCATTCGATTCAACTAATAATCCCGGCACCGGTTTTAATAACAACAGGGACGGTGCCAATGTCGCTGCCCTGAAGCTACCTCCTCACTCAGTCGATGCCGAGCAGGCGGTGCTTGGCGGATTGATGCTGGATAACACCGAGTGGGACAATATTGCCGATGTATTACAGGACGCTGATTTCTACCGTCCAGAACACCAGCTTATCTATCGCACCATGTTTCAACAGAGTGAAGCTAATAAACCCATCGATGTGGTGACTCTGGCAGAATCCCTCAATGCCCTTAATGAACTTGAGAATGCCGGCGGGCTGGATTACCTCAGTGATCTGGCTGGCAATGCCCGTGGCACGGCCAATATCCATGCCTATGCCGAAATCATCACCGAGCGGGCGATCCTGCGCCGCCTGATCAGCGTTGCCAATGGCATTGCCGACAGTGGTTATAACACCGGGGGCAAGAAGTCCGCCGAAATTCTCGATGAGGCTGAGCAGCAGGTATTTGACATTAACGATGATCGACCCAATGACAACGGGCCGGAATACATCGACCCTATTCTCACCGGTGCGGTAAACCGGATAGATGAGTTGGCGGAAACCAAAGGCAGTCTCACCGGACTCTCCACGGGGTATACAGACCTAGATGGAATGACTTCCGGCTGGCAGAAATCTGATTTGATTATCGTTGCTGGAAGACCTTCCATGGGTAAGACAGCTTTCGCCATGAACCTGGTGGAAAACGCGGTGATGAAAACCGAGAAGCCGGTATTGGTGTTCAGCCTGGAAATGCCTTCCGAGAGCCTCATCTTTCGTATGCTTTCTTCAATAGGCAAGATCGATCAGACCAAGATTCGAACTGGGCAATTGGGTGATAGTGACTGGAACGGTCTCAATCACGCCGTGGCAAAACTGAAGGGTCGCCCGCTGTATATCGATGACAGCGCCGGTCTAAGCCCCATGGAAATGCGCTCGCGGGCGCGTCGCGTAAGCCGAGAAGCAAAATCTGAACTGGGCATGATTGTGGTGGATTATCTTCAACTCATGCAGATCAAAGGCTATGGCGATAATCGCGTAGGTGAGATCTCTGAGATTTCCCGTTCCCTTAAAGGGCTGGCGAGAGAATTCAGTTGTCCGGTAATTGCCTTGTCCCAGCTCAATCGCGGACTGGAGCAGCGGCCCAATAAGCGACCGGTGATGTCAGACTTGAGGGAATCTGGTGCCATCGAGCAGGATGCCGACGTGATCACTTTCATCTATCGCGACGAAGTGTATAACGAAGATTCCCTGGATAAAGGCAAGGCAGAGATAATTATTGGCAAGCAACGTAACGGTCCAATTGGCACAGTGAATCTTAGCTTTCAGGGGCAATTTACCCGCTTCGAGAATTTCGTGGCGCAACGCTATGATGACAGCTACACCCATGAATAAAGTAATAAGTAAGACGAAGCACAGCTGTTGACCGGGCCAGACATGAGTGAGTCCAGCAATAAGTTACAGGCAAAACGCGCTTGGGCTGATATCAATCTTCAGGCACTGAAGAAGAACCTTTCACAGGCAGCTATCCGCTGCCCCGATTCGCGGATTATCCCGGTGATCAAAGCCAATGCCTATGGCCATGGCATGGAACAGGTTGCTCGCGCTCTTATTTCCACCGACCGGCCCATAGATGCGCTGGCGGTTGCAGCACCGGCGGAAGCAATCAAGTTAAAGCAACTCGATCTGGATGTTTCGATTATTTTGTTGCCTGGCTTTTGTGACGCCGAGGAATTGCGTCTGTGTCTGGATGAAAATATTGAACCAGTGATCCACTCCAGATTTCAATTGGAGCTCCTCTATAGTGAGCTGGATAAGTACGGCTTCACCAGCCTGGGTAGGGTCTGGATAAAGTTCAACAGTGGTATGAATCGCTTAGGTTTCAATGAGCGTGACGGTATCGAAGCTTTTAACAAGCTGCGTCTTTATCCTCAAGCAGAGGTAGTATTGATGTCTCATCTTGCCTGTCCGGACCAACCGGAAGAAGCAGATGCGGCAAAGTTTACCCAACGGCAGATATCCCGTTTTCAATCTGTGCGCTCGCAATTGTCAGCGTCTTCAACTTATTCATTTAATTCGAGTCTTGCGGCTTCCGCAGCTATTCTTTCATTACCCGAGACTCACTTTGAATATGTAAGACCGGGTATCATGCTTTATGGTGGTTCACCCATTAATGGTTTGGCAGCTGAAGAGATTGGTCTTTCTCCCGTAATGACCCTGTGCTCCAGATTGATTGCCATCAATGATGTGGCGGCCGGAGAGAGTATTGGTTACGGTGCAACATTTACATGCGAAAATCGTTCCCGCATTGGTGTGGTTTCCATCGGTTACGGTGATGGCTATCCCCGTGCAGCCAGAAATGGTACGCCGGTGCTACTAAAAACAGAGCAGCGAGAGGTTCGCACTGCATTGGCAGGCAGAGTATCCATGGATATGATGACCATCGACCTTAATGGTGTAGACGATGCCAGGGTGGGTGATGAAGTTGTGTTATGGGGTGAAGGACTACCAGCGGACGAAGTTGCGGAATATGCAGGCACAATTTCCTATGAACTATTCTGTAAC